>Ga0209635_10000265_pt1 | contig 34464 bp, 28 predicted proteins | sample DeeMarSWOR230_32_FD_187463 | JGI IMG/M metagenome (GOLD analysis project Ga0209635, IMG submission 187463) | Marine sediment microbial communities from White Oak River estuary, North Carolina - WOR-2-30_32 (SPAdes) (version 2) | ecosystem: Environmental > Aquatic > Marine > Intertidal zone >...
AATATTTACTGAATCTTTAATAAATTTATCATCTTCATTAATTATTTTAAATCATATAATTTATCTGAAGAATTTGCATCCTCTTCAGTTTTTTGTTTAACAGATTTTTCATCTGTACTATTGTCTTTGATTAATATTGAATCTTGTTCAAGTTCTTTATCTAATTCATCAATTATTTTATCTTTATCTTTTACTTTCTGACCCACTATTTTTTTCATAAAATCTTCAGGATTTTCATTATATTTGGAAATAGCTTTTGAAACTTCTTTAAACGTTCTGATATCATTTTTGTTCATCCATTCAAGTATTTCTGCTCTTCGTCTAATCTCCTCAGAAATATCTTCCTTTGTCATATCCCAACGTGCTCTTATCCCCTCTAAAACAAAACTTTTTCCATTATAAATGAATTTATCCTCTATTGGATCCCAGTGAAATACCTCATTAGTAAGAATCTCTTTTGTAGTTGGATCAATATCAACAATTTCAATAATCTGTTTACATCTTCTTACACGTTGACCTTTTACCCGAGTAGTAACATGAATAGAAATAATATCTAATGCTTGAAGCATAATTCTTGGTATTTCAATTGGCTTTCCTTCAAGCCTATGAATAAGAGATTTTGCTGAATCAGCATGTACCGTTGAATAAGTAGCATGACCTGTTGCCATTGCCTGAAATAAAACATAAGCCTCCTTTCCACGAATCTCACCAACAATAATATACTCAGGTCTTTGACGAAGAGCAGCCTTCATCAAATCATACATGTCAATCTCGCCTACCATCCTATCTGCGACAATCTCACCAAAACCAGATCTGGAAATACCCGGAATCCAATTTGGATGAGGTAGATTTATTTCCCTGGTTTCCTCAATCGAAACAATTTTTGCATCCCTTGGAATAAAAAGCGATAAAGCATTTAATATAGTAGTTTTACCAGATGCTGTACCACCAGCAATTAAGGCATTTACTCTATTTTCAACTGCAAGCCAAAAATAAGCTAAAATTTCAGATGAAACAGTGTTTAATGCAACTAAATCAGGTGGAGTAAATGGATCTGCTCTGAATTTTCTTATTGTAAATGTTGAACCTTTACTAGTTACCTCCGTACTTAATGTCATTTGGATTCTCGAGCCATCAGGCACGGTAGCATCAAGCATTGGCTCAGCAATACTTATGTGTTTACCACATTTTTGGGCAAGCCTTACAACAAAATAAGATAGCTCTTCTTCATCTTTAAATTCAACATTACTTTTTACTGAACCATGCTTACGATGATACAAAAAAATTGGGACATTAGGACCATCACAAGAAATATCTTCAATATTTGGATCCCTCATCAATGGATCAATTTTACTATATCCCAAAGATTCTCTTTTTATATAATAAAGAATCTTCTTTTTTGAAATATTATCCAAAACTACTTCATAACCATTTATTACATTTTCAACTTGTTCAGTAAGATAATCTTCAACATTTTTGGAATCAAGTTCATCCAATCTCATATTAAAAGTTTTCAATAATGTTTCCCAAATAAAATTAAGTATCTTTTGTTCCTCTTTTGTAAGATATGGTTCAATAACCTTGTATGTTTTTTCTAAAGAATCCATATTTTTTAATATCTTGGCATAAGCAAAAGGTTCATTTAATGGATAAAAATCAAGTTCTTTAAGTTCAGATTTAAAAGTAATAGATCCTGTTCTACCGCAGTTTGAACATTTGACCCTTATTTTCTGATCTATTTCACCTTCACAAGAAATTTTTGTATGACAACCTGGACAAATAGCAATTTTCCTTAACATTAATTATTATCCTTGCCTAATTTTTTCAATAATTCTTCAGGTGCTTCAGCATATTTAGAAACAATATTTGCAACATCTTTAAAACCCCGAATGTTGTTTTCATTCATCCATTCTACTATCCTTCTACGATTATCGATTTCCTGACTCATTTCTTCTCTAGTTAAATCCTTTTCAGTTCTTAGTCTTTCTAAAATATAGCTTTTACCAGAGTATATGAATTTATCTTCCACTGGATCCCAATGAAAAACGTCGTTTGTAAGAATCTCTTTTGTGGTTGGATCAATATCAATAATCTCAATTATCTGTTTGCATCTTCTAGCTCTCATATTTTTGACTCGAGTTATTATATGAATACAAACAAGATCTAAAGATTGTAACATTATCCTAGGAATATTGATAGGTTTACCTTCAAGCCTATGTATTAATGATTGTGCAGAGTCAGCATGTGCAGTTGAGTACGTTGCATGACCTGTTGCCATTGCCTGAAATAAAACGTAAGCCTCCTTTCCACGAATCTCACCAACAATAATATATTCAGGTCTTTGACGAAGAGCAGCCTTCATCAAATCATATGTATCAATTTCACCAACCGCTTTATCTGCTACAACCTCTCCAAATCCAGATCTTGCAACTCCAGGAATCCAATTTGGATGTGGAAGATTTATTTCTCTAGTTTCTTCGATAGAAACAATTTTTGATTCTCTAGGTATAAAAAGCATAACAGCATTTAGTGTTGTTGTTTTTCCTGATGCTGTACCACCAGCAAATAATGTATTTATACCATTTTCAACTGCCATCCACATATAAGCAATCATCTCAGATGACATAGTATTAAATTCAATTAAATCAGTTGGTGAAAAAGGATCAGATCTGAATTTTCTAATTGTAAATGTTGAACCTTTAGCTGTAATTTCATCACTTAATGTCATCTGGATTCTTGAACCATCAGGCATTGTAGCATCAAGCATTGGCTCAGCAATACTGATGTGTTTACCGCATTTCTGAGCGAGTTTAAAAATAAAAGATGAAAGCTCATCCTCATCTTCAAACTTAATATTGCTTTTTAGAGAACCATATTTACGGTGATATAAAAAAATAGGTACACCTGATCCATCACATGAAATATCTTCTATATTCGAATCTTTCATTAATGGATTAATCTTACCTAGACCAAGTGAGGATTTTCCAATAAAGTAGTATAACTTTTTTTTGGATTCATCGTTAATTCTCACATTATATTCATCAATGATTTGATCTAACTTTTCAATTAAGTATTCATCCTCCCCTTTATTTTCCATTTCCTCAGCATCAATAGACAAGTTTATTAGTGTATCATTTATAAAAGCTAACAAATTCTCTTCTTCTTCGGTTAATGCCATTTCAACTAAAAAATAACATTTATCAAGGGATTCCCTTTGACGAAGTATTTCAACATAAGCAAAAGGCTCATGAAGAGCATAGAAATCAAGTTCCTCCCATTCATTTTTTGAAAAACCAAGCTCTGAAAGATTAACAGAGGCTGTTGAAAGAAAATTTTTTGGTAATTCAATTTCAGTTAATTTCCCAAGTTGATCTAAACCTATTTCGCCTTGAGATATTGTAGTTAAGGATCCTTTGTTTTTTTCTTTTTCTATTATATGTGGACTCCAACTATGGTGTGGAGAATCTTCTTCATCAAAAAAAATATGCTCCTGTCCTAATTCTTTATCATTAGTAGAAATGTTTAAAACTAGGTTTGTATCAGATTTTTTAACAGGTTCTTCATTTAAAGAAGGTACTGTTTCTTTATTTTTTAAATGTCCCTTTAAAAGTTTTTTTGCTTTGGTTTCACCTAACATGGTTTTTTCATCTGTTTTTTCTTTTGATTCGATTATTTTTTTATCAACTAAATCTGCATCTTCTTTGTCAAGTTCATCACCTAAAACAATTTTTTCGACATGAAAAATAGGCTTTGTGGTTGCATTTTCTATTTCTGGACTTTTTTGGTGTGGGCTTGATGGTTTTACTTCAATGGCTTTTTTGGTTCTAAAAAAATGTCTTTTTATTTTGAATTTACCAGTGTCCTTTTTTTCGGTAGTTTTTTCTTTTTTGTCTGTTATCTTAATAGGTTTTAATTTTTCAGTTTCAAGTTTTTGGGTTTTAGCTAAATTATCAGTAGCTAGTAAGACCCTATCAGGTTCTTCCTTTTTTTCATTTTTCAATGCTTTATGCTTAAAAAAGAAACGAAATTTTTTATCAGATTTTTTACTTGAAGAAGTTATTGATGGTCTGTTTTTTAAATAAGGTTCTTCTATTATTTTTTTTACTGTAGTTTCAGTTTCAACTGTTACCGGTTTTTTATCTGTTTTTTCCTTTTCTTCCCATTTGATTAATTCTTTATCAATTGGATTTATTTTTTCTTTGTCAAGTTCATCAATAAAAGTTATTTTCTTTTCCGAAAAAGTAGGTTTAATAGTTATTTTTTCAATCTCAGGACTTTTTGGTTGTAAATTTGTTGGTTTTACTTCAGAGGTTTTTTTGGTTCTAAAAAAATGTCTTTTTATTTTGAATCTACCAGTGTCCTTTTTTTCGGTAGTTTTTTCTTTTTTGTCTGTTATTTTAGTTGGTGTTATTTTTTGGATATCATGTTTTTTTCTTTCAGCTAAATTATCAGTAGCTGGTAAGACCCTATCAATTTCTTCTTTTTCTTCATTTCTTAATGGTTCATGTTTTAAAAACAAAGGAAATTTTTTATCCAATTCAGAACTTTTTTTCTCGATGTCCTCTTTTTCATGAGATTTATCAAGTTCAGAATTTTCCATTAATTTTTTTAAAACAATTTTTTTAACATCATTTTTCATTTCAAGATGAATTTTATCTATTTCTTTTTCTATTTCAGAAACAATTTTATCAAATTCTTTGGTTTTAACTAAATCATCAGTTGTTTTAATATTAGGATATTTCTTGTTGTATTGCTCCTTGTTATCTAATCCTATATGTTTTTTTTGTAAATAATTATGATCAATATTCTCTATAAATTCCTCTTTTTTTATTCTGGTTTCATGCGGTTTTTTGTCATTAATTTTTTTAACGTCAGAAATACTTTTATTGCTAAAGATATCAGAGTTATTAGTATTTTCATCATATTTGTGTCTTTTTTTTAGAAAATAAATAGAATTTCCTTTTTTATTTTTAAGAGAGATTTTTTCCAGATTAAATTCTTTTTTATTTAATTTGTTAAATAACTTTTTATTTTCTGATAAAATCTTATCTACTTTCTCGTCAATATTACAAAATTTAGTATATTTAAAAGTTAAATTTTTAATAGCATTTTTATCATCATTTTTTGTATTCAAAAACCCTCCCTCCAGATAATAAAATGATTTGTTAAAATGCTTATTATTTTAATTTTATATTGCATTCACATCCCTCTCTAGTAAATTTTTAATTTTAAGTGGATTGTTATTCTACCTAAATTTAATTTTTAAATTTTTGGGCGCATCTCATCCAATTGTTTTTTGATATATTTTAAATGATATTTATAACTTTCTTTAATAATCATGTTTTATATATTAGATATACTATAGGATAGGATGAATTGATAACAAGTTTTATCATTAAAAAAGATAGAGTATTAAGAATTTATATGAAAGAAATTATCCCAGTTGGAATTTTCTTCCCTTCTAAACTATATAGATTATTTTGTCTAAGAGTTTGGAATTTTGATTTAGGAACTATTGATGAAAAAGTGGAAAAAAACCATATCCAATAAGGATTTGCGGTCCAATCAATCTATCAATGCCAATATCTCCAAAACTAATATGCAATCCAATAAATAAGAGAGTCCATACTCTTTGAAGACCAAAGTACCAATAAACAAAACCAAACTTGAATATAGGGAATGTTGCGGAAAAGCCGATAAGATGTCTCAAAAATACAGGTCTGAGCATTTTTCCTAAAAATGTTTCATAATCGTAATGCGGTATCCAGGTATATCCGATACCGATACTGAGCACTGGTTGACGACATAGATAGAGAATGTTATAAAGCGGGCCACCCAGGGGTTCCGGGTCTTTTAAGGATTTGATTACATCTGCAATGTTGTTTTTGATAGTTTCATTTGGAAAATCGTTTCCAACAATTTTTTTGATTGAATCGATCATGCATTCAACATCATTTTCTATCTCAATCCACTCTGAATCAGAAACATTTTTACCATCAGGGCTATTTTCAAATGCTGTAGCCTTGGCCGCATCTATTAAAGTATCATTCAATAGTTTACTTAAATTTTTAAATTCCTCATATGAAATCTGCACCTGAATTGAGTAATCCTCTCCATTAATACCGCTCATATTAATGGTTAAATTCTTTCGTGCAGCTTGAGAATTAGGTGGTTCTTTGGCAACAACAGTTAACAATGGTAAGATAAGTATCAGAATAACTACAAAAGGCAATATATTCTTTATTTTCATTTTTTTTCCCCTTTAAATTTTATTATATATATTTATGTATGAATGTTTATATAAACTTATTGGAACAACTATAACATTAGAAATTATCAATATAACAACTTTTTTAACAAAAATTCTGTAATAAAACAATAAAATCCATTTTTTTTAAATTGATATTGTTTATTAGTTCTAATCTTTTTGATTTTGATTCTTTTATAAAATTATGTTAATTATCTTTTTTAAAATTTTTATATTTAGAGATCCAATAATTCGATAAATATATAACTTGTTTAATTATTATTTCTTTTTAGTTTTTATGAGAAATACTGGTAAATTCCAAGTATATGTTATTTCTTTAATACTAATAATTATAGGAACTTGTCTTAATTCTGTTACATTATCTAAAAGCCTAAATTATAGTATTGAACCAGAGGGAAGAATTATAAATGGTCAGATTTTATTTCCACCTCTTTATGGAAAAACAACCTATTTAATTGATAGCACTGGTGCTGTAAATCACACATGGTCAAGTTCTTACACACCTGGTGCAGCTACTTATTGGTTGGGTGAAGGCACTATTCTGCGTACAATAAGAACTGTTGTTGGCGGTGGCGGATCAGGTGGTGGTGTTCAAAAAATTTTATGGGATGCAACAATTGTTTGGGACTTTAGATATAATAGTAATGGGCGTCTCACGCATCATGATATTAAATCTTTACTCAATGGAAATGTGTTGATGATAGCCTGGGAAACTAAAACACGTGCTGAGGCTATTGCTGCTGGGCGAAATCCAAATAGTTTACCAGGTACCACTTTTATGCCTGACCATATTATTGAAGTCAAACCCATAGGTCCAACAAGTGGTGATATTGTTTGGGAATGGCACGTTTGGGACCATCTTATTCAAGATTATGATCCATTGAAAGATAATTATGGTGTTGTTGGAGATCACCCAGAATTAATTGACATCAATTTTGGCACTTTTTTTATGAGTAATAATGATTGGCTTCATACAAATTCAATTGATTATAATCCAGAGTTTGATCAAATACTTATAAGTGTTCATAATTTTAATGAAATTTGGGTAATTGATCATAGCACAACAACAGAGGAAGCAGCTGGACACACTGGTGGAAGCAGTGGAAAAGGAGGTGATCTTCTCTACCGGTGGGGTAACCCACAGGCATATGATGCTGGAAGTGCGGGTGATCAAAAATTATTCTTCCAACACGGTACCTCATGGATAAAACCTGAATATCCAGGTGAAGGAAATATTCTTGTATTTAACAACGGTAATAACCGTTTAGGTGAACAATATTCTTCTGTAGATGAATTTGCCCCACCTGTTAATTCCAATGGTGAGTATTATCTCGAACCAGGATCCGCTTATGGCCCTCAGGACTATACTTGGAGTTATACTGCCAGTCCACCAAATAGTTTCTATTCATATTATTGCGGAGATGCACAACGTCTAAAAGACGGAAATACTCTTATATGCGATGGAGCAGCTGGAAAATTCTTTGAAGTAACTCCAGAAAAAAATATTGTTTGGCAGCATGTCAATTCATATCCATTGCCAAGCATGAATGATGTGTTTAAAATAGATTATATTCCACCTGAAGAACCATCACCACCTAATACTCCAGATTTACATTGCTCTGGTAGTCTTTCATGGAATGGAATTAATGCAAGTGCGATAGTCAATGGAAGTTTTCAGGTACAAAATATTGGAGATGCAGGCTCACTATTAAATTGGACTGTTAATAAATCATCAATAAAATGGGGAATATGGTCATTTACTCCTGAGGCTGGAGAAAATTTAACTCCTGAAGATGGTAAATTTACTGTTCAGGTAACAGTTGTTGCTCCAAATGAAAAAAAATCGGAATTTCAGGGTTACCTTAGAGTTGAAAACGAAGATAATTCCACAGATTTTTGTTTAATTCCAGTGTATCTAAAAACTCCAAAAAATTTTTATGTTTTTCATACACAAATTTATCAATTTATGGTAAAATTCAAAAATTTTTATTTAAAAAATATGTATAATTTATTTAAAACTTTTAATCTGTTTTTTTAAAAGCCTTAGAACTATCGCAAAAGTCGAGTTACAAGGTGTTTTTATTGATATTATGGTTTGATTGAACAATCCCTAAACACATTTCAGATTACTACAATTCTTACCCGTTAAATAACCGTGCTTATGTTATCAAGAGGACCGAACCGGGATGATATAGTTGACATTTCAAGCTCAACCCTAAAAAACGGTTAAAATCTTCTGTTTTTGTATTATAATCTCCTTATTAAAAATAAAAGTATTGATAATTAAAATTATCTTGAACATTTTATTAATTAGATTATAAATTTTTTTAATATTTTCAATTTATGTGAAAAAACATTCTTATCTGCTTCCTTTTTTATAGAATTTAAGAAAGTTAAAAAATAGAGGTAAAACTAAAAAAGGAGCGGTAAAATGAAAAGAAATTATTTTAAAAAAACACTTATTGTTACAATAGTTGTTATATTATTAGGGTCAGGTTTGGTCTCAGGATATAATATACTTAACTATAATTCAAAATCTAATTCTGAACCTAACTGTAGTGAAAAAATAGATTATATTCTTGATGAAGAATTTCCAACTATGCCTCCGATTGATTTGTCAGGTAAAGAAATAGAATTTATTAATATCAATCTAATAAATACTCCAGGGGAATTTAGCTGGAAAAATATTGATGGAAGGGATTGGACGACCCCTGCAAAAAATCAAGGAAATTGTGGTAGTTGTTGGCTTTTTTCTGCAATGGGTGCCTTTGAAAGTGTTATTAATATTAAAGAAGGATGTGCAGAGTTAGATCCTGATCTTTCTGAGCAATATGTTCTTTCATGTTTACCAGAAGCAGGTAGCTGTAGTGGTGGAAATGTTGAAAATTGTGTATTTTATTATATAAACAGCACATCACCTGCTGGTAATTACCATAATGGTGTTATTACAGAGGAATGTTTTGAATATCAATCAAACTATGATTATATCCCTCCTTGTTCGGATAAACCTGAGAATTGGGAGAATTTTCTTGTACCGATATTAGATTATGGCGAGAGTTGGACTTATGAAAATATTCCTCAGTTAAGGAATACTATAAAATCACTTGTTTTTCAGAAAGGACCTATTATGGTATATTTCTGGGCTTCTAAGAGTTTTATAAGATGGGGGACTTTTCATAAGCAGTCGTGGCAGTATTATCCAGATCATAATGAAAATTGTCCAAATTTTGTAAATCATGGTATAACTGTTGTAGGTTGGAAAGATGATCCATCTATAGGTAATGGTGGATATTGGATTTGTAAAAATACTTGGGGTACTAATTGGGGATACAACGGTTTTTTCAATATCGAGTATGATATTTTGAATTTAGGAGGTTTTATTGCATGGGTTGACTATGATCCTAATAGTTTTAACTGGGGACCAATAGCACCAGAAATAAACGGTCCAACTAGCGGGGAACCTGGGGAGGAATATACATATGCATTCACGTCTATGGATCCAGATGGAGATGATGATGTTTATTATTATATAGACTGGGGTGACGGTGATACACAAGAATGGATTGGCCCATATGGATCAGGTGAATCACTTGAAATAAAACATATCTGGGAAAACAAGGCTAATTATGATATCAGAGCAAAGGCAAAAGATATTGCTGGCAGAGAAAGCAACTGGGCTACATTAAAATTCAATATGCCAAGAAACAGAGCAATTGATAATCCATTGCTTAGGTTTGTCGAAAATCATCCATTATTGTACAAAATATTCCAGTTGTTTTTTTTAACAACAACGAATATAAAAGTAACAAATCTATCTCTTTTTTTATTTTTAACTAATTTTAATTAATTATAAAAAAATTTTGATTCATTCTGTTTAATAACCGTGCTAATGTTATCAAATAGCCCGAGCCTGGCACTTGTTACAAAGGTTCAACAAATTATTTTTGGTTTCTATTATGTCTCATGTATTATTCTTAACGGATTTTTTAGTACTTTTCTTTTTTAATTTCAAAATAATAAAATAAAATCATTGTAACAAATTGTATTTTTAATATCTTTTTTACATATTTTTGTTGCATATATTTTACCGTAAAATTTAAATTAACGTATTGTATTGATTATTACGAAAAAAGAATTAATTTTAGAGGGAGAAAAAAATATGTATAAGAGAAAATATCTTTTGATAGGAATAGTTGTAATAACAATAATAATGTTAACTGTGAGTTCTTTAGGCTCTAATTTTATAGACATGGAAAATGCTGAAAAACAAGTAGAAAACCCAGTTTTAATAGGAGCAGAGCTGGAAGTTACAACAGACAAAACAACATATTATTTAGGTGAATCAGTTACCACATTTTTAACAAATGTTGGTGATGAAATTCTTAGTGCTGGTGGTCCAATTGTTACCATATATAACAATGATAATGAAATTGTCTACCAGGAAGCAAGTTATTGTTGGTGGCAGCTTGATCCAGGAGAATATATCACTTGGTTACCATGGGATCAAACCAATCAACAAGGGAATCAGGTTCCTGTTGGGGAATATATAGTTGAAGGATTTCTCTCAGGTGGTGGTGAAAACTTTATTGATAGTGCGATTTTCTTTATAATCGATTATAATTCTTCTGGTCCACCATCTGGACCAACCGAGGGAGCAGTAGGAGTTGAATATACCTTTTGTATTAAATTACCTGATAACCCAGAATGTGAACCATATTATCTTATTTGGGATTGGGGTGATGGCATTATTAGCGAGTGGCTTGGTCCATATGTGGCAGGAGAAATAATTTGTGAAACTTATTCTTGGAATGAACCTGGTGATTATGAGATACACGTTAAAATTAGAGATGGTTGTAATAATGAGTACTGGTTAGACCCCTTAATTATTCATATTGTTGTGAATAACCCACCTAATACACCTACTATAAAAGGTTTAACTAGCGGAAAAGTAGGTGCATCTTATGATTATACAATCGTAGCAGAAGATTCTGATAATACTTATATTTGGTATTATATAGATTGGGATGATGGATCAAATACTGGATGGGTTGGAATATATATATCTGGCCAAGAAATGATAATTAGTCATATATTTAATGAGCAGGGAACATATATTATTAAAGCAAAAGCAAAAGACATCTATGCTGCTGAGAGCAACTGGGGAACAATCCAAGTTAAAATACCAAGGAACTTTTCAATGGATAATCCTATACTTAGATTCTTTGAGGATCGCCCATTTTTATACAAAATATTTCAGTTGTTTTTTTAAATGATTACAAGTGTGATAATAATAGTTAGATCTTTTTTTATTACGTAATTCAAAATAGTTTTTTATTTATTCTAATAAACAACCGTGCTAATTATATCAATGGGCCTGAGCCGGGATGATATAGTTGACTTTACAAGCCCAACCATAAAAACGGCTAAAAAAACGAATTAAAAATTATAAATCTTTCTTGATAATAAAAATGTATTGAATATTTTTTATCATAACATTTAAATCAAAATAAACCATTAAATGTTGTAATATTAGATATTTTTATCGGGAGGAAATAATAGTATGTTGAGAAAAAGCATGATTTTAGCTATTGTATTTTTGTTTGTTAGTATTGGCGTTGCATCAGGTGTCAATTATAATCTAGATGATGAACCTAATCCGTTGAATAGTAGTAGTTGGTTATATGTTGGTGGTAATGGAACTGGGAATTATACATCTATTCAAAGTGCGATAAATGCTGCAAACCCAGGTGATACTGTTTTTGTATATGATGATAGTTCAACTTATTTTGAGAATATCGTTGTTTTTAAATCTATTAATTTAATTGGTGAAAATAAAGAGACAACTGTTATTGATGGAAATAATTTAGATACTGTCGTGTGTATAACAGAATCCTGGGTTTCCCTTTCCTCTTTTACTATTATTAGTGGCACTGGAGAGTATAGTGAGTTTGGAATTGATCTTCAAACAAATGGTAATATTACTATATTTAATTGTATAATCACAAACAGCTATGGTATTCACTGTTCAGTTGGTTCGATGTATAATATCAGTATTTTTGATTGTGATATTCATCATAATACATATGGGATTTGGATAAATAATGTTAAAAATATTGATATTTATCATAATAATATTTCTGAAAATCGTAGAAGTGGAATACATATGGATAATTCTACAGGAGTTGTTCATAACAACACCATTTCTTCTAATGGAGATGAAAAATTTTTTAATAGTGGTATCTTTATTCAGTATTGTATAGATGGTTTATTAGTTAAAAATAATGATATTTTTTCTAATGATATATATGGTATTTTCTTGATTAATTCCTCAAATAATGTAATTACTGAAAATAATTTTGTAAATAATAATATAAGCGCTTCTTTTGTATATATTTGTCTTTTTAATAAGTGGTGTGGGAATTATTGGGATAGACCTAGGTTTTTACCAAAACCTGTTTTTGGAAGGATTGGTTTTTTTTACTTTAAAATTGTTCCTTGGGTGTATTTTGATTGGCATCCAGCTAAAGATCTTATTGAGATAGGAGTATGAATTAAAATATGCAAAAAAAAGTTTTTAAAAAAACTATCTTAGTTTCAATCATTTTATTATTTATAGCAGCAGTTTTTATACCAGTAATTAATGGAGATAATAAAAATTTGAATAATCAAATAGAAACAATCAATATTCTTCATAAAAATGAGAATTTAAAAGTATCATCAATCCAAGAAGAAAAATACGCTTTATTCTTAGATACAAGTTATTCCTCTCATCCTACAATATCAATTAAAGGAACCCTTTGTAGAAATAACTGGAAAGAAGAAAATATTATAACAATAATAAATGAAAACACAACTAAAAATATATTTCTTCAAAAATTATCTTTATTATCAACTTATTCAACAGAAAATGACATTGTTTTGATCTATATTGTTACTGATGGTTCTGTTGGTCGTTTTCATATTCATGAAAATGAATATATGGCATATTGGCGGTTAAATTTAGAAATTAATAAAATAAAAGCAAAAGCAATAACAATTGTTATTGATACTTGTCATAGTGGAAGTGCTATTCCTTTTCTTAAAAAGGAAAATAGGATAATAATAACCGCTTGTAAACAAAATGAATTAACTGTAGAATATGATGCTCGTTTTAATCTTGCTCTTCAAGGTTTTAGTGATTATGAGGGCAACAATGATGATCTTATTTCAGTTGAAGAAATATTCAATTATACATTAGAGGAAACAATAGGCCTTGGTACACCTCAAATACAAGATGATTACCCAGGAGAACTCATCCTATCTTCTGTAAACCATTCTTTTATCGAAAAAAATAATATTGACATTTATCATAATCATCCTTATAATGGTAATGCAGCGGGCTATGATTATTTTGCGCAATCCTTTAAATCTATTAATAAAAAAATTACTAAAATAATGTTACTTTGTAGAAGGAAGGGAGATAAACCACTTGATTTTTCTATTAGAAAAAACTTAAATGGTGAAAATCTTACAGATAAGACAGTTACTTTAGATATTTTTTCTGATACTACTTTTTGGCATAATAGATTTTTTGAAATAGATTTTCCTGATATTATTATTGAAGCAAATACTACTTATTACATTGTTTGTAACATAGATTATTTATCTAACTGGTTTACTTTTGGTATAGATAGTTATGATTACGATGAATATAAAAATGGAAAATATTACCATTCAAATGATGGTATATCATGGCATTCTGAAGAATGTATGGATTTAATTTTCATTGTATTTTCTGAGGATGTAAATAATTCAAAACCTAATAAACCATTAAAACCATCTGGTATTAATTCAGGTAATATTGGTGACCATTATTTTTATGAGACATCGACAATTGATGATGAGAATGATAAAATTTATTATTTATGGGATTGGAGTGATGGATCTGTAATTGATTGGATTGGCCCTTTTGATTCAGGTCAAATGGTATCATATTCTCATAATTGGACAGATAAAGGTTATTATAAGATAAAGGTAAGAGCAATGGATGAACATGGAGTTATTAGTAGTTGGTCTGACCCATTTAAAGTTACTATGCCAAGAACTACAGGATTTAGGTCATATTTACTGAAATTTTTTGAGCGATTCCCAAATATGTTTCTAATACTACAACATCTATTGGGACTATAGACTGACAATAAAAACCCAACCTCTTTTTTTTCTATTTTTTTATAATAGTTTAAATTAAATGAATAAAATTGGGCTTTAAACCTGATTTTTTTAATTATAAAAATTGATTTTTTCTTCAGTTAATAATATACCATGATAATTATTGACAGGCCCGAGCCGGGATTTGAACCCGGCACAGAGGATCCACAGTCCCATATGTTACCAGACTACACTACTCGGGCCGTTTAATTTCTGGCAATATTTAAAGTGCTACTTATAATTTACTAGAATTAAATCTTTTTAAAATTCTGGACATAATTGTATATTAACACTTATATATTAGCTAAAATAATGAATTTATAGAATTAAAAAAATAAAATTTAGCAGTTCCAATAATCTAAATATAAAATAGGAATGAATTATGTTGAAAAAAACAAGAAAAAACCAAGGTGTATCTGAAGTTGTGGGGACAATTTTGTTACTAGTTATAGCTGTTACACTATTTTCAACAGTTTACACTGCATTTTTCTCTATTCAACCTGGTCCATCTACACCAGCAGTAACTATAGTTGGGACAATTGAAAACAATTTTTTAGTATTAGAGCATAGAGGAGGAGAATCTTTGGGTCTTAATACAGGTGTTATTATTGAATTTCAAGATGGTTTAAGGAAGATGATTTCAGTTAATGATCAAGATTTTTTAAATTCTACATATAAAGCTGATGGTAATTGGAATATGGGCGAGAAATTTGTTTATTCATTAAATAATAACATTAATTTTAGTAGATTTGAACCAATTAACATAACAATTGTAGATAAAAAAAGTAATTCTATTGTAATGAGAGGTAATGTACAAGAACCAAAAGTTGCTGATGTAAAAGTAACAATGGATGTTTCTGATTATCAACCCCTGATTAATAGTGTTATTAATATTATAATTACTGCTTCTAACATAGAAGGTCCAAGTGATGCTTCAAATGTTTTAATAAATTATTTTTTACCTAGTAGTTTTACATATATAAGTCATACTACTTCACAAGGAAATTATGACACAGAAACCGGCGTCTGGAATGTTGGTAACATAAATGTTGGCTCAAATGCCACTCTCAAAATAAAAGCAAAAATTTCAGTTTTTGATTATAATCAAATAAAACAATTTGTTATACTATTGGATGGATCTGGCAGTATTGCTTCTAAATCATGGAAATTAGCCTGTGATGGACTGGCAAATGCAATTTATAACGAATCAGTGTTTCCACGTGATGGTTCAGTTGAACTTACAATTATTCAATTTGGTGTAAATAATGTATGTGCGCGTGTAGAAATAGGTCCTGTGGTAATTTATGAAAATAATATCAATAGTATTAAAGATCAAATTATTGCTTTGAAAAACAAACAAGGTAAGGGTTGGACACCAATTGCAGCTGCTTTTTACTTAGGTAATGATATTTTGGCTAATTCAATAAATTTCGGTGGATTTAATCCTAATTACAAACAGATATTTGTACTTGTTACAGATGGTAATGCTAATGTTAAATCAAATCCTGGTGATTATTGTGGAACAAATGCTGGAAATGAACTAATTGGAAAAACATCGGCTGCTCAAGCAAGAAATTATTTACTCAATAGTCTAACAATGACTGATGATAGAGACGAAATCGATGTAATTGCAGTAGACCCCGGTTATGGTCATGCACCAATAGATGAAGAATTCTTATGTGATAATATAGTTTGGCCACAACCTTGTTTTGATGGTGTTCCTCCACCAGAAAACGATTTAGGATGGCCACCAGCAGGCACAGGCTGGTATAGACATGTCGATGGCTGGCAAGAGTTTTATGATACAATAAGCAGTATCTTTAAAGTAATATTTAACAAAATAACTATTCATGCTGAGCTAAAAGATATAGAAATTCTAGATAAAAATTCAAACAATAATGTAGCCACAGTTACATTATATCCAAGAAATCAATAAATAAAAAAGGGTAGAATATGGTTAAAAAAAGATTAAAAATATTAAAATTCAAAAACCAAGACGAAGGAGTTGTTGGAATAGTTGTAGCTATTTTACTTATTGGATTAATAATAACTGCAATGGCTTTTGTACAAAATGTTTATGTTCCAAAATGGATGGGGCAAAAAGAATCAGAGCATATGGGTGAGGTGGCAAATCAATTTTCTCAATTAAAGTTCTCAATTGATACTTTATCAGCACTTGGTCAACCAAATACTCAGATATCAACACCAATAACATTGGGTAGCGATGAAATACCTTTCTTATCAACGGCTAAATCATATGGTTCATTAAATGTTATGCCAAATACTTATAAAATAAAAATTGTAGATAAATTTAATGAAATTACTTCATACAGAGTTGGTACGATACAATACACTTCCTCAAATTCTTATTTTATACAACAGTCTTATATTTTTGAAAATGGTGCACTAATACTTAAACAATCAAAAAATGATCTTATGATTTCTACTCCTTTATTTTCAGTTACTGATACAGATGATTTAGATTTTCAAATAATTCAACTAATTGGTTTTGGAGATAGAACATCTGCAAGTGGATATGGAACATATCCAATCCAGGCAAGATATTCTAATTCTGAAAAATATACAATTTATAATGTGAAAAATATTACAATTTATACGAATTATAAAATTTCCTGGCAGAATTATATTAATGATTTATTATCTGAATCAAATCTTATTTATTTAATTGAAGAAACAAATGATGGAAATGGAATAATAATTAGATTTTTTGATACAGAGAATAGCGGTTTTCCAGATTTAAATCTGAATATAAAAGAAATAAAGATCCAAATTTCTACTGGTTGGATAGAATAAATTATTTTCTAATTTTAATCATTAAATGAAATATGATACTCTGTTTTTTAATGATAAACTAAAATAACAAGAATTTAATTTCTGGTTTTACGCAGGGGTAGCCAAGCTTGGCCAACGGCGCAAGATTCAGAGTCTTGTCCTTAGTGGTTCGAGGGTTCAAATCCCTTCCCCTGCATCCTTATGTTTCCAACATTAGAAAAACCATTATTTTTTACACGCTCATGTTCTTGTGATTAAAAAAGAGATTTAAACCCTAATTAAGGTCCGAATCCCGATGCGAGTGTAATAAATATAAACAATTATTTTTAATTGAACATGGATAATTATAAGAATTTAAGCAGTCATTCAAGCTTTAGAATTTCAATGTTTTTAAAATTCTTATAACATATTTATTCGATGATAGACGTAATTATATATATTTATATTAACAAACATAAATATATATGTAATGTAATAGATGATTATAGAGATGAAGACTTATCAGTTGCTTGAAATAAATAGAAGGGCATTTCAGATTTATCTAAAATCCTTTATTTTCACCAAACAATCATAAAAAAATCTTAGATAGCTTTACTAATACTAATAACTTAAACATATATTTATTTTTTAACTTTTAAGATTTGGACATTCCCATTTTTAAAAACAGTCCATCGAAGTTTATCACCATCTTTAAGATTCAAAAGTTCAACAACCTCAGATGGAACAGTAATTCTTCTTCTAGAACCTCTAATAGTTATTGAAGTATCAGTTATGCATTTTAGATCATCAAGTTCAACCTTCATTTCCAAACCTCAAAAGGGCAGTATGAAATAATGAGTAATATAATTTATTCATAAAATGAACAACTGTGCCAGAACATAAATTCCAATCGCCAATGCGTATATGGGAATTATTATTTTCCATATTTTATTAGGAAAAATTCTAACCATATAAGGTGAAATCAAGGCTGCGATAAAACCGCCTGTAAAAACAGAGGGTAATAAAAGAAAATCTATCTCGATTGGTAAATTTTTAATAACTGGAATAAAAACAAATGCACCTACACCTACTACAGACACAATACCTTCGGAAAATGATGTTATTGCTGTAGCAGTTTTTTCATAAATACCTGAAAAAATCTGACCTAACATAACAACAGGACCGTAACCCCCTGCACCTATACCTTTGTTAAAACCTGCAAGACCTGAAAAAAATGTAAGTAGTTTTGGCTTATAATTACCTGTATTAGTTTTTAATTTTATCATTGCGATAATTCCCATAACTATTACAAGTATTGCTACATAAGTTTTTATTAATGATTTATTAAGTTGGATTGCATAATATGTTAAAAAAACAGATAATATAATTGCTAAACATCCAAAAATTGCAATATTTAACATTACCTTTGTTTCTCTATTAATAGGCTTTTTTAATCTAAAATTAGCATTCCCAAACTCATTGTGGAAAAAACCGGCTGTAAAACCTGTTACTGCTTCAGAAATTAATAAAATTGGTACAACTTGTAAAGGTTCATATCCTAAAACAAATAACAGGGGCGTTAAACCTGTTCCAAACCCCATACCTGCGCATGAATCCATGGTTTCGAACAAGAACGCAAGTACAATTACCAATGGAATTATCTCAAACATATAATCTTAGAGAAATAATGCAAATAAGATTATAATTATAAAATAGATATTCATTGCTACAAGTATTCTGTATAAACTTGATTTTTTGATTTTTATTCTTTCAAACATTGTCATCTCTGTATCCATCATATATGCTAAATAACCTATTTCATTCATTATTTTCTCGTTTTTAATTTCCTCATTTTCCATATTATACCTCATTTTATAATAATAATATATGTAATTACGCATATTTAAAATTATTGGTAAATTACCATTATATTATGGAATTAAACCAATTTATTCATATAAAAATTGGTGTAAAATTGGCTTATTTGGGATAAATACAAATAAAAAAATATCTAAATTAGCAGAAAATAATAAAATTCTGTCAGATTTGATAAAAATTTTAAAAATTCTGATAAATGTACAAAAAAATCTTAATAAATATTACCTGAAATTGTTTTAATAAGTTCATAAACATATTACTTTTGAGATAGATCCACTTCTTAAAAATTATTGAATTTCTTAATTTAGGCATTTTACATTCAGCCAGTAATCCAGATGCGGGCATTAATAAAGAGATTTGGACTTGAAGTTTAAATCCCTTCCCCCGCACTAAATTACACTAATTTCGTTTTCCAAAAAACGTCAGTTTATTTGCTATGTTATTTTCGATTCTGGGAAATCTTCGTTACACAACATAGCATTTTTTTAAATATTTTCTCCATGTGAAAAATAGTTAATATCTACAACTAATCTGTAGTTAGAAACAAATATGTGAACACCATACTTAGAACAAAAGCAATGATACCAACTATCTCGAACGTTAAAAAGGGCACATCATTAATGAAAAGATCGAATACTGAAACACAGCTAAAAATTATTCTTGCTGCAACGTATAGCCAGAGAAGAAAAGTGTATAGGCTAAGTGTTAAGAAAATTGCTTTTATTCTCTTCATAATCTCGTTCCTATCTAATTGTTATCTTATTTCATCTTTTTTAGGTTTTACCTATATGTCCTGGTTTTCAAATACTTTCCCCTGCATAAAATCTTAATTTCAAGCTTCAGATGTTTCTGGTAAAACTTTTTCTATTATTATGTTGTTAAATTTCTCATGTTCTTCCCCGTTTGGAGCATGTGCCGATTTTTCAAACCAAATGAATTCCTTTTTAGGTGCTTTTAATACGTCAAAATAATTCTTTGCAAGTTCTGCTGACCAATTATAATCATGTCGGCCCATTAAAAAGTAGACCGGCACTTTAACTTCAGGGACTTGCTCAAATAAATTAACTGTTAACAATTCTTTCATCATAGTCTTTGTAGAAAAGAAATTACCTTGCATTATTCTTATTAGATCCAACATAGTATATTCAGGTTTCAAAAAAGGTAAATATTTTAAAAAATATTTAACAAGAGACCTATATCCTTTAACATTGTATATTAAGCCTCCATATTTTGCTACAAGTCCATACACTCTCATTTTTGAAATATATCCACCTTTGTAGAAATTAGCATAAGGCGGTTTCATCCCCTTAAAAGGAGGGCCTATTTTTTTCAAAAATTTTACTGTTTTTTTATCGTCTAATTTCTTTGATATATTCATTACAAACTGATACATTATTTTTTCAGTTTCGACAGTATTACTTGCCTGACCAATCCCTATATATGCATGAAATAACTGTGGATATCTTTTAACAGTCATTATGCCAAGAACACTTCCCCAGGAATGCCCCATCAAATATATCTTTTTCTTATTAAACCGTTTACAAAGGAATAATATCAACTCATGCAAATCAGAAATAAATTGTTCAATTGTCATGGATTGCCTTGGTATATGCCATGAAAACGATTTACCTGCTCCACGTTGTTCCCATTGAACAACAATAAAATAACCTTCCAAAGGAGCCTGAAAATATCGGAATAACGGCATTACTGGAGTTCCTGGGCCACCATGAAGATAAAGCAGAATGGGATTTTTAGTATCTTTTTTTCTGATAGATATCCATTGATTGATACCACCAAGAGATATTTTTTCAAGAGTTACAAGACTATTTTTCATTAGTTCGTCCTTATCTTTTTTATCTATCAAATTTTTTTAAAAAATTAGAAAGATTCAACCCCATTATTTTTTTAATCTCTTTTTTCTTAAAACCTCTGTCAAATAATCCATTTACCAATAATGGATAACATGAAACATCTGTTAAATCTGTAGGAGTTGAGGGAATCCCATCAAAATCACTTCCCAGTCCAACACAATCAATCCCACCAATTTCTGTAATATGAACAATATGATCTATTACGGTATTTAAATCAACTTTATCATTTCCTCTTACAAGTTTTGGTAATAATTTCATTTCCACCTTATTTATAATATCTGGATTATCTTCATTACCTTCAGTTTCTTTTTTAAACCATTCTTTATTATCTTCCATATTCTTCATTATTTGCTCATTTATACTTTTTTTTAGAAAGCCTGGGTAAAAATTTACACCAATATATCCATTTCTACTAGCTATTTCAATAATTAGATCATCTGATAAATTACGAGGAATATCACATAATGCCCTTGCACAAGAATGAGATGCCATGATAGGCATTGAAGTAACTTCAAGTACATCTTCAACAGTTTTATCAGATGAATGCGATACATCTATGACCATTTTTAACTCATTCATTTTAGCAATAATTTTTCTTCCAAATTTTGTTAATCCATTATGTTTTGGTACATCACCAGAAGAATCAGCCCAATCAGTATTTTTAAAATGAGTAAGAGTCATACAACGAATACCAAGCTTATAAAATAACTCAAGTATCCCCATTGAGTTTTCAATTATATGTCCGCTTTCAAGAGAAAGCCAGCAAGCAAATTTATCATTTTTAAGAGCTGAATACATTTCTTTAGTTGAAGTAACTTTTACTGCATTTCCTAAAGAAAATAATTTATTATCCAGAGCATTATAAAGTAATAAAGCTTTTTTTATTGATCTGTATGGTGCATAAACAGGATTAACGTATAATGCAAAAATTTGTGCTTTTAAACCTCCAATTTTTGCTTTTTCTATAGTTATATGGCTTTTATTTTCTTTTATAAAATAAGAAGATTGATCATATAAAATATTAGCTGTATCACAGTGAGCATCAAAAACAAATATTTCTTTTGAAAATTTCTTATTTTTTTCCATAATCACTTCAATTTAGAAAATAGTAAACAATTTTTTATTAATAAAATACGTGATTTAAAATGTAGATTTGTTGTACTAAAAATGATATTAATAAATTAGTTTTTTATTTACAATAGTTTAAAATGATAAAAATATAGAAATTTTTATAATATAATTTATGATTAAAAAATAAATGATTGATATAACTAAAAGTAGTTTTTTAAAATATTTTTTATTTGCAAGTCTTTATTTTACAGAAGGTTTACAATATATAATTGCTTCACTGATTTTACCAATCTATCTTGTGGATAAAGGTATACCTGTATCACTTGTAACCGTTATAGCAGCAGTTTATTTGATTCCAATGACTATCAAATTTATATGGGGCGGAATAGTTGATTATTTCAATAAGTATGGTAGAAGAAAATTTATAATTCTAGGAGGTTCATTGATAATTTTTAGTCTTTTTTTTCTTTTTATTATTGATCCAAGCGAATATTTAGCAATTTTTACAATATTTTTATTTTTAGCAGGTTGTGGAGTAGGATTCCTGGATGTTTCTGCTGATGCATGGGCAATTGAAATATCTAAATATGAAGAAAGAGGAAAAATAAATGGCGCAATGTTTGTTGGTCAAGCCCTAGGTATGGTTATAGGTTCTTCTATACTTACCTCAATAGCATATTTCTTTGGGTTTAATTCTGTATTTTTTATAACTGCTTTAATTGTGCTATTAATTATATTATTCCCGGTACTTGTTAAGGATACTAGAAAAATTAAAAAACGGCTAAAAATAGCATCAATTCTATATAATGAATTTAAAAATAAAACAACCCAGCTTGTTTCAATTTTTACACCAATATCTGCAATAAACATTGGTTTATTAGGTGTTGTTGTTCCATTATATTTAAATATTTATCTAAATATAAATATCGCTGTAATAGGATTAATAATTGCTATTTGGTCAGCAACAAAAGTATTTGGATCACTTACAATGGGAGTTATTTGTGATAGGTGGGGTAGAAAAAATCCATTATATATAATTTTAATATTTGGTGGATTTTTTACAGCTTTGTTAATATTTGCAAAGAATTGGGAAACTGTTGCAATTCTTTATGGAATCATTGGTTTTTTTCATGGTGGACAATATACAATATTAGGTACGTTATTAATGGATGTAACAAATCCAAAAATTGGTGCAACCCAATATTCTATTTTAACAAGCCTAGGGAATCTGGGAATGACAGTCGGGGAATCTTCCAGTGGAATAATGGTTTCAATACTTGGATTTACTAGAACATTTTTATATGGTGGATTATTTTTTGGCCCTGCACTTCTTGTCTTACATGTTATTAAGTTAAAAAAGAATTACTGTAAAGTATAACGTCTTTTAGTTTTTATTTAAGTAAATCATATCTAAGCATTGAATTTTGTATTAATTCTGTTTTTGTTCCATTTTTGTTAATCAGAGTAAGTGTTATTCCTTCAATTGGGCATCCTTTTGCATGAATTATATCATAGTGCATATCACTTTTAACCTTTCCACCAAGATGTGTACTCATACCATAAGCAATATGCAAACCTACTTTTTCATCTTCAAGAGGATTACCACTAACCACAGCATTTGGATTACAACCAATACCAAGCTCGGCGATATTTCTGCGTGTATTATTTTTTAAAAAGAAATCACGCATTTCATCTGCTTTATCCCCCTTGCCAATGATTTTAACAATTTTATTATCATTGACGATATATTTAACGAGTTCTTTATCATATGTAACTGGCCATATTCCTTCAGTTTTACTTGCTCCAAATTCAACAGTTTCATCCTTTTGTGCTTCATAAGGTGCTATACATGCTTCTCCACTTGGGAAGTTAATGAATTGACCAATTTTAGTACAATCTCCTGCCTCTGAAAAAGCATTACGGTTTCTTAAATCAATAAATAGTTTATCACCAGTTGAAAATAGTACTTCTGCTCCAATAGCATTATTAAGCATTTTCTCAATAGCAACTGCATACTTTTTCACCTTTTGGTAGTCGGCCTTAAATGCTGTTTCTTCCATTCTTTTTTCAACCAAAGGCATACTTGCCCCACGAGTAATATTCTCTTTAGCTTTAGTTAATGGTAATAATGAAGAAGATGCAGAGTACTCAGTCATGGCAATAACCAGGTTTGATTTTCTAATCATATCAAGTGTTTCTTGAGGTATAGGTGAATTATGAACTCCAGTTGCTTTAAATTCCTGCAAATCAACGAAAAATTTGGTTTTATTTCCCATTTCTTTAAATATATTATACCATTCTCTTGCCATTTTTCTACGATCTTTCCAATTCTTATTATCTTTTATATTGTCGTGAGGAGTATCTATTAAAAATAGTATTTTTTCGCCAGTTTTTGGTGCAAATACATCGTTAAACAACTTTATTTTTTCCTCATGTTTCATTTTTTTCCCCCATATACAAAATCAATAACAAATATTTCTTTATAAAATTGGTTGTTATTTTTTTTTCAAAAACATCCATGCAATAAATTAACTATAAAATTCAGTAAATTTTTTTATTTTTTTAAATTTATTAAATAATATTTTAGAAAAATATAAAAATTTATTTATGATAAATTTTTTAATGATAGACATAACCAGACGCAGTTTTTTTAAATATTGGTTGTTTGGTAGTTTATATTTTTCTGAAGGATTATTAAAAGCAATTGCTGTTGTGATTTTTCCAATATATCTAATTGGAAAAGATATCTCTCCAGAGCTTATAACACTGATAGTTGGAATTGGTGCATTACCCGTGATTATTAAATTTTTATGGGGTGGAATAGTTGATTATTTTATTAGATTTGGAAGAAAAATTTTTATCATAATTGGTGGACTATTTTCTATTATAGGAACATTTCTTGTTTCATTTATTGACCCCAGTGTTAATTTAATTGCTTTTACTCTATTAATGTTCATATGTTGGATGGGTGTTATGTTTCTTGATGTTTCTGCAGATGCATGGGCTATTGAAATATCATGTGAGAAAGAACGTGGGAAGATAAACGGTGCTATGTATGCAGGTCAAAATATTGGCTTGGCTAGTGGTGCAGCTTTATTGCCATTCATTGCTCAAAACATAAGCTATCCAGCTGTTTTTACAATTGCAAGTGTAATTGTTCTTTTAATAATTATTTTTCCACTCTTTATTAAAGAAAACAAAATTAAAAAAATACGTAAAAAATTTGGTAAAATTCTAATCAGTGAGTTTAAGAAAAAAATAGTAATATTAATAGCAATTTTTGCTGTTTTGTTGAAATTATCTGAGGGCTTAATACTGATTGTCGCTCCTATATTCATGAATATAAATCTTCAGTTGGATATAACACAAGTAGGACTTATTACAATGATTTTTATGATAGCAATGGCTTTTGGTTCTCTTACAGGTGGAACATTAGCAGATAAATGGGGTAGAAAAAAATCTTTATATCTATTTATTTTTGTAAGTATTATTTTTTCTGCTTCTTTAATATTTTCAAATAATTGGCAGAACTTTACATTTTTATATAGTATATTAGGATTTCTACAAGGTGGTTATACCTCAGTGTTTTTAGCAATGTGTATGGATGTTACAAATCCACAAATTGGGGCAACACAATTTTCGATTTTTACTAGCCTTAGTAATTTTGGTACTCTTGGTTTAGAGTTTATAAGTGGAACGCTGTTTATAATGCTTGGATTTACTCGTTTGTTCCTATATTCTGCATGGGTTTTTGGCCCTGCGCTTCTTATATTATACATTATTAGATTAAAACCTATAAATAAAAATTCAAAAGGATAGATTAAATGATAGATATTTCAAAAAACAGAATCTTAAAATATATACTCTTTTTTAATTTATATGCTTCAGAAGGACTAATATTTGCATTATCTACAACAATAACAGTTCTATATTTTAACCAATTAAATATACCGATATCGACCACAACTCTTGTGGCAGGAATAATAAATATTCCATGGATTTTAAAATTTATACCAGGCCCCATAATAGATTATTTTATAACACATGGAAGAAAACAATTTATTATATTTGGAGGATTAACAGGTGCGTTATGCCTTTTTCCACTTACGTTATTGGATCCAACTACAGCAATAATTCCATTTACATTATTATTTTTTATAAGTCATTTAGGTGTTGTATTTCTTGATGTTTCTGCTGATGCTTGGGCAGTACAAATTTCAGAATATAATGAGCGAGGTAAGATAAATGCTTCAATGACTGCGGGTTTGTTTTCATTATGGGCACTTGGCAGTATATTTCTTGCATACATAGGACAATATTTTGAATATACTTTAACCTTTATCATTGTCGGTGTATTTATTCTTTTAACAATTGTATTGCCTTTATTAGTTAAAGAAATAAAAATAACAAAAAAACATCAGAACATTAAATCAATATTAAAAAAAGAATTTAGCAAAAAAAATACTCTTTTAATAACAGCTCTTGAATTTGTAGCTCCTATGAATTTTGGTATCCTACTTTTAATCATACCAGCATATATGGCAGATTTTTTACATCTTAATGATTTCCAAACAGGAATTATGTCAGCAATAAATCCAATATCTATTGTAATAGGATCATTAATTGGAGGAATATTATCAGATAAATACGGTAGAAAACCTATAATTTTTATATGCTTTACAGGTACAATTATCTTTTCAATTTTATTAGTTTTTGCTGATACATGGCAGATTTTAGTTATTCTTTATGCAATAATAGGACTACTCCAAGGCAGTGCATTATATGCAGCATTAGCAGCATTAGTCATGGATATAGTTAATCCAAAAATAGGTGCTACTCAATTATCTATTTTAATGAGTGTTCATAATTTTGGAGATATTGGAATTAGTATGATAAGCGGTGCAATTGTAATAATGCTGGGATATGATCGTTTCTTTCTCTATGCAGCACTAGTTGTAGGACCTGCACTATTAATTTTATATTTTATAAAAGAAATAAGGGATAAAAAAAGAATAAAAATAGATAATTTTTAGGGAGACTTTGAATTACATATCTCTAAATACCCAAAAATACACAAAAGATTACAGATATTTCTGAATAAAATCTTCAAATGTTTTTCCATCAGGAATTACTATATATTATGCCCGTTCAACTACAGAAATAGTTTTTTACTTAGAATTATAATTCTTTTTTTTCTTTTTTAAAATTTTAAAAGATACCATGATATTCATCTATGAAAAGATTCAATTGTTTATAAAAATATTTTATTTTTTGCAGAATTTTTACCTAATTCTTTGATTTTTTCTGTAAACTCTGTAGCAACTTTTGCATATTTATGTCCTTCTGATGCAGAAACCCATGAAAGACGGAGACGATCAGACTCCAAACCAAGGCTTTCTATAACCTTTTTAAACATAGCAAATCTCCTACGAGTAAAGTAGTTTCCCTCCTGGTAATGGCAGTCGCCTGGGTGACAACCAGCAACAAGAACACCATCAGCGCCACTAAGATAGGCTCTTATAACAAAAAGAGGATCAACCCGGCTAGAGCACATAACGCGGATTGGAAGGATAGAAGCTGGATATTTTAATCTGGAAGTACCTGCTAAATCTGCCCCAGCATATGAACACCAGTTGCATAGGAAAGCAAGTATCTTTGGATTAAAATCTTCATCTTTTTTCATATATATTCCCTATTTTTCAATTTCAACAAATTCTTCTTGTTTAAAAGTAACAAGAGGAATTTCTTCTTCAATATTTTTTCCTGGGACATAATCAAATATTTTTTGAATGGATTCTCCAACTTTTTTGAAGATTATTGATAGTGGTATGTCAACAGGGCATGCATCCTCGCATTGGCCACATGCAACACATGAAATGCCGATGTGTGTTAATCTACCAAGTTGGTAATATAATGTACCAGGTGGGACTTTCAGCCCTCCTTTTATTCTAAGATCTGATTCGTAATTAGAAGGCCGGTATTCAGAATCAGGTGATTCAAAGATACATAACTTACAATAACATATAGGGCAAACCTTGCTACATCCATGGCAACCTATACATCTTCCAAAGATTTCAATTAATCCATCCATGCCATTTAATTTTTTTTCAATTTCATCAAAAAATTTTTTCTTCTCATTCTGTCTTTTATCACGAATTTTATCTAACTTCTTGTTATCAAGTTCTTTATCAAGAATCTCACCATTCATATCTTTAGCAAGTTCCTCTGCTTTTTCAGTATTAAGAAACATTATACATTGTTTATCAACATCATTTTTCCCGAGCAGGTCGACAGTTATATCAGCTGTATATGGTATGAATTCTTCGCATGTTCTACAAGCAGATCTTAAATCAGGAGAAATCTCACCTTTTTTAACCATATCCCAATATTCAGGTAGATTTTTTTCAATGACCCCATCTATAGCCATTTTAAGAGGATATACACCGCTACATGTTGAGCTTATAATAAACAGGTTCTCAAGGCTTCCCTGTTCGCGTTTAATAAGCTCTATAAAACCTCTCAGTTCACATGGCTTTACAACTGCAACAACTGGTTTTTTAGTACTTCCTTTAAGCGTAAAACGTGATAATAACTTTCCAGCATTAACTGGCATTAGTGGATAAAAAGGTACAGCAGTACTTATTTCATCTGGATTTGTTATAAGAGAATATGCCACATCTTTGTTTTTATTTATCCTCTTTAATGTAAATACTCCTTTTACTTTATCTTTTTCTAAAAGAAATTTTAGAAAATCTAGAATACATTGTTGTGTGTTTTTATTCATCTTAAGGGCTTTAGTCATGTGCATCCTCCACCTCATGAAGTTCATCTTCCTTGTAGGTTTTTAATGGTATTGGTTCATATAGGCTTCTACCAGCAATATAATCAAATAATCCTTGAGTTTCATCTGCTATCATGCTAAAAATCTGAGCAACAGGTATAGACATAGGACAGGCATCTTCACAAGAACCACAGGAAACACAAGATAGACTCATATGTATCATTCTTCCTATTTGAAAAAGAGATGTATCAGGTAAGAATCGTATGCTTCCCTTATTTTCTGCTCTCTGAAGATATTCCTTAGGAGAATATTTTACCTTATCGGAATCAAAATAACATAAACGGCAATAACATATAGGACAGACGCTCATACAATTATGACAATTTATACACTTGCTGAATGTATCAAGAAAATTATCAAGACCTCCCATCTGAGTTTTTAAATCTTTATGTGTTTTCTTTCTTTTAATCTGTTTTTTTTCTGTTTTTTCTTTAACTTTAGCCTTCCAACTATCGATACTATCCTTGGATGTTATATCAAGTTTGTCTAGAACATCGTTTCCTTTTTTACTATTTGATATAATAAAAAATGTGTCTTTTTTCGCACCAAGAGTTCCTATATGAAGATCACCTGCAATCATACTTGATTTATCACATATCTGACATACAGGCCGCATGATTTTGTCATCTTCCTGTTTTATTGCATTATCAAATAGTTCCATTGCTTTTTCGGGATCCTTAATGAAATCTGAAAATGGTATAACACCCGGACAATCCATACTTACTAGTGTTATATTTTCTAAATTTGTTTGTTCAAGTTTTGCTAATTCAATTGTTGCTCTTATTTCACAAGGCCGCATAACAGCAGCTATTTTTATATTTCCTTTCCCAAGCCTGGTTATACTTGAAACAGCTTTAGCACCCTGAACTGACATTATAGGTGGAAAAGGCAAAACATCTTTGATTAAGGATTTATCTTTTATTAAAACATATACATATGAGTCACCAGCAGGGACTTTCATAGGTATAAGAATAGCATCGAATATGCCTTTATCCATTGCCTTTTTTAATATGTCTTTAATAGAGTCTCGAACATTATTTTTAGACGATACAACTGCGCCTTTATATTCAGAAGATGATGTTGTAGATTTGTTTATTATACCGCCTCCTTAAGTTCTTGGTAAATCTGATTAAAGGTGAAATGTTTAAGAGAAGCCGCACCAGATGGACATGCTGCTACACAATTTCCGCATCCTCTGCATATTATTTCGTTTACAACAGAAATCTTTTTTGTCTCATCGAAAGTTATAGCACCATATGAACAAATATTAAGGCATGTTTTACATCCAATACAAAAAGATTCAGATATATGTGATACCTTAACTTCAGGTTCAATTTTTTTACCAGGGATAAGAGAAGATAATATTTTTCCAGAAACAGCCCCTGCCTGAGTTATTGTATCTAGAATACTTTTTGGACCCTGCGAACAACCAGCGATATATACTCCCTCTGTGGAAGTAGACACCGGGCCTATCTTTTCATGTTCCTCAGCAAAAAATCCTCCATCTCCCTGAGAAACCCGGATTAATTCAGAAAGCTGGGATGTATTACATGCTGGTTCTAAAGCAGGTGAAAGAACAACCATATCAAATAAGAGATTGTTTTTAATACCTTTTTCATCCTTAAATAAAATATTTAACTGATTTCCTTTTTTTGTGATTTCAACATTTTCAGCTCTAATAAAATCAACATTATTTCCATGAGTTTGTTCATAAAACTGCTGATAAGATTTACCAGGAATGCATAGATCAGAATAGAAATTAGACACCTTGATATCAGGTTTTTTATCTTTTAAATATTTTACAAATTTAATAGAATACATACAACATATCTCTGAGCAATAACCTTTTTTATCTCGACCTACACAATGTATGATTGCTACTGATTTTGGTGATTCGCCATTTTTAAGAGTAATTTTTCCAGATAAATTCATTTTTTCAAATTCTAATGATGTGATAACATTTTCGAACTTTTGGTATCCATATTCAGAAAGCTCTTTTGGATCAAAAAGAGTAGACCCTGTGGCTAAAACTACCGCACCAACATCGAAGTTGACTTCATCAGTATCTTCAGCCTTTTTTTTCACCTTTACTTCAAAACTTCCAAAGAAACCGATTATCTCTTTTACCTCGCTGTCTGTCAAAACTTGGATGTTAGCATTTTTGTTCACATCATTAATTTTTTGTTTAATAAATTCTTGGCAAGGCTGCATATCTGGAAAAGTTTTTTCAAAATTTTTTATCAAGCCGCCTAAGGATGAGGTTTTTTCAACAAGATATATTTTTCTATCAGGACTTGCAAGCTGTAAACTTACTTCAATACCAGCTATACCGCCACCAATTACTAATACATCAGGGTTGCTTTCTATTTGTTTTTTCACAAGAGCAGTGTGATACCGAACTCTTTCAATCGCAGCTTTAGTTAATCGTATAGCCTTTTTTGTAGCCTCTTCTTTATTATCTGTAATCCAAGCACATTGCTCACGAATATTTGCAAGTTGGAACAAGTAAGGGTTTAAACCAGCATTTTCGCATACTTCCATAAATGTTTGTTGATGTTCTCTTGGTGAGCAGGCAGCAATTACTAGATGTGTTAAACCATGTTTTTTTATCTGTTCACCAAGGAATTTTTTACCATCACCTGAACATAGCAATTTATATCTTTCAACAACCGCAACATTATTAAGAGAAGAAACTGCATCAATAACTTTATCGATATCAATTTTTTCTGCTATATTCGGACCACATTCACAAATATAAACTCCTATTTTCATATCCATTTAATCTTTCCCTCTTAGCTTGATGATAGTATTTTCCCCACAGCAGCACTTGCCTGTGAAACAGAATCCTGAATGTTTTTTGGACCTTGGGAGCATCCAACTATAAAAACACCAGGTTTTGATGAAAAAACAGATGACACATTATGTTCTGCTTCTTTGAAAAAACCAAATTTATCAACAGATATATCAAAAATTTTAGCTAGATCTGAAGCATCATTTTTTGGTACTATAGCTGGTGCAAGAATCACCATATCCACTTTGACGTTGTTTTTTTTACCATTTCCATTATTATACTTTATATCTATTCCTTGTCCTTGTTTTGTTACCTCAATATTATAAGCACGAATCAAATTTGCTCCTATATCCTTCATTTTCTCATAGAATTTCTGATGCGATTTACCCGGAATACTAAGTTCAGTATAAAACTCAAAGATTTTGATTTCAGGTATCTTAGATTTTAAATAATGGTTAAACTTCAATGAATACAAACAGCAAACAGATGAGCAATATCCTTTTTCATCTCTACCAACACAATGTATAATAGCTGCTGATTTTGGAGTTTTACCATTTTTTAAAAGTATTTTTCCTTCAGTTGGACCATTAGATGCATAAAGTCTTTCAAACTCCAAGGCAGAAAGAACACCCTCTATTTTCCCATAACCATATTGAGGAATTTTTTTAATATCAAATATGTCAAAACCAGTAGCTAAAATTATTGATCCAACTTTTATTTCAATTTGCTCATCTTTCTGATTGAAATCTATAGCCTCAAACATACAAGCTTCTTGGCAAGCCTTGCAATCTTTTCCATTAAAACGAAGACAATGCTCAGTGTCAATCATGGGAACATTTGGAAGAGCACCCGCGCATGGAACATATATAGCTTTTCTTTCACTGAGGCCTTCTTCAAACTCATTCTTTAAACTAACTGGACATGGTTCAAAACACGCATTACATCCAATGCAATTAATCATATCAACATATCTAGCTTTTTTATGGATTTTAACAGTAAAGTTTCCAAATTCACCTTTAACGTCTTTAACTTCAGCTAATGTTAACAACTTGATGTTTTTATCCTGCAGTAATTGCTGTTGTAAAGGTGATAACATACAAGTGGAACATTCCATATTGGAAAAAACTTCCTCAAATTTTATTGCTGTACCACCAGTATATGACATCTTTTCAACTAGATTCACCTTTCTATCAGATTTAGAAAGCATTAGACTAGCTTCAATTCCTGCTATACCCGCTCCAATGACTAAAACATCTGAATTACTATCTTTATCTTTCATATTGTTCATCTTCTATTCATAGTGATGTCTTTTTCCTTATAGGGTTTGGACCCATTTCTTTAATTTTTTCATTGAATTCATTAACAACATCTGCAAATCTCTGTCCTTCTGATGCAGAAACCCATGAAAGACGAAGACGATCAGACTCCAAACCAAGACCTTCAACTACCTTTTTTAAAACCGCAAATCGTCTACGAGTATAATAGTTACCTTCATCATAATGGCAGTCTCCTGGGTGACAACCAGCAATTAGTATACCATCGGCACCTTGAAGAAACGCTGTGAGAACAAGAACCGGATCAACTCTACTTGAACACATAACGCGGATTGGTGTTATAGATGGAGTTATCTTTAGCTTACTAGATCCTGCTAAATCTGCTCCAGCATAAGAACACCAATTACATAGGAAACCTACTATTCGTGGTTCAAATTTTTCTGCCATTTAATCTTTCTTGGAAAATAATTTTTTAGTATACGTATTTAAAATTGTATTTGGGCTTTGAATTTCCCATTGCCTTCATCTGCACAGACAAGAAGTGTCTTATTCATTCTTGTACACCAGGCTTTAATGTCATCTGGAAAGGAATGACAATCAGCTAATACCTCAAGGATATCTCCTGGTTGTAATTCTTTAGCTTTAATTGCCACTTTAAGTACCGGTTGCGGGCATTTCAAACCCAATGTGTCAAGGGTATGCGTAGACATATTATCAATCACCTCCTAGATTTTAAAATGAAAATGTTATCTGAGCATCGTTTATATCTGCCATAAACTTGGTTGCTCCAACAATTTCTATACCGTCTCTGAATTCGTCCTTATGCATATCTTTTGCTTCTAGAGCAAGTTCACATAGAAGTATTCTTCCACCCAAGGATTGTACTCCTTCAACAAGTTCTGCCATATCTGGCATACCTTTTGCTTTTATTTTTTCAAGTTCTCCTTTTCTTAGCGCTGGTGCACCGCCAGGTGTAAAGAATAATACAACTTCATCACCAGAAGCTGCTGCACTTGAAGCCAATACAAAAGTTGGATAGAGATTCTTGTTTTCTGCTCCATTACATACAATAGCTACTTTCTTACTCATATTAAAAGCTCCCGATGGAGCAATCTTCGTAGTGTATATAATTTTTATGGTTTTTTATTAATTTGGAATATAAAATATCCAAATAAAATTTCATTTTGAAATATTTAAATATTCAAATTGCATAAAGGCCGCAATGAAAAACCTTGATGAGATAGATAAAAAAATTATAACAATGATTAATGATAATTGGCAACAAGGAACCACAAAAATGGGAAAAAAAATAGGTATATCCCATACAGCAGTAAGATCAAGACTTAAGCGTCTCCAAAGAGACATGTTAAAAGTAAATTGTAACATAGATACTAGTAAACTGGGCCTAAAAATGTTTTTCATTTGCCTAGAAGCAAGATTTAAAAACAAGGTTATAAATCATGTAAATAACTGTCCTAAAATAATTTGTTACTTCAACACATATGGGGAAT
>Ga0209635_10000267_pt1 | contig 34371 bp, 35 predicted proteins | sample DeeMarSWOR230_32_FD_187463 | JGI IMG/M metagenome (GOLD analysis project Ga0209635, IMG submission 187463) | Marine sediment microbial communities from White Oak River estuary, North Carolina - WOR-2-30_32 (SPAdes) (version 2) | ecosystem: Environmental > Aquatic > Marine > Intertidal zone >...
TCGTCTTTTGAAATTAGGAATTTAAAACCTATTTGTTTATTTTGAAAATAAAAAACATTAGTTCCCCAATCTAGAGTATCCATAAATATATGAATAAAATAATTAATTCCACCAAAAATTAATGCTATCCAATTTAAAAAAAATCCAATAGTGATAATTATGACACTTGGAATTATTGAGTGACTAATTAATAGTCTATGATTGTTATCTTTAGCATATTTTGAAAATAATACGTCAAAATCACAAATAAACGATAAACAAACAATTAGAATAAATTCAAGCATTGGAAATTTAAAAAAATAATGTAGGAAAGAAGTAAAAATAACACCAGCTGCTATGTGAGTATTAATATGCATGGTTAATAAGGCAATGAATTAATTAATTGATATATCTCTTTCTTCTCATTCTTTTTAAAACTGCCTTTTTAGTTACAAACCCTGAAGGTCCTTTTTTTTCAACTAAAAAAGAAGCGGCAGAGGATGCTAAATAAGCAGCCTTTTCTATTGATTTCCAAGATTTGTCAGAATGAATAAATTCATATAAAAATATTGAAAAATAGACATCTCCTGCACCTGTTTCATCTACAACTCTTTTAGATTTAAAAGCTGGAATTTTTAAGATACTCTCACCTCTTTTAGTGAGCAACGAACCTTTTTCTCCCAAAGTCATTATATAAATTCCATTATTATTGTATTCATAGCAGTGAGTCATAACTTTGTCAAAATCATCACATTCCCCTGCAATGAGTTTCATTTCTTCCTCTGAGCCTTTCAATATAAGTCTATCACCTATTAAATCTATGATTTCTCGTAGGTTAGCTATGATTTCAATATCATAAATATACTTAACAATACCATCTTCATCAATCTTTCTGATAAAGCCTTGTAAATCAATACCTATATATGTATCAGGAAACTTCTTTAATATTTGAGATACATATTCAAAAGAGATTTCATTACATAATGGTACTAGTACAAAAACATCGGGAGGTTTGTTAAAAAAATCTAATGGAATATCATTAAAATCAAGATTAGGGCTCCTTGATTTAAGAGTTAATGTTCTTGCATGATCAAAGTAATTTAAAACAAAATTTGTATTTTTAACCTTAGAATATTTAATTCCTCTTAAATCAATATTTTTATTCTTAATTTTATCTAATAATGAACTATTAAAATTAGATTTACCAATATGAGAAATTATTTTTATTTTAGCATTATTAGTGTATTTACTTAATGCTAATGAACAAAAGGTAGTACTTCCTCCTAAAGTAGGCTTATTTATACGTTTAAAACGAATGATATGATCAATGGCGAAGTGACCCGCAAAAATTATAGAAGTATGATTTTGATTTTTACTTTTCATTTATGATGGTTTTAATTCTTCATACTTTTTTAATTCTTTATTCTTTTCTTCTAATGTTAACTTTAAGTTATTTATTTTGTTTTGCAAATCTTCAATTAATCCTGACATGGGTCCTTCATGAACAATAGGTTGAGAAGATTGTTTAGTTTTTAATTCTACAATCAATTTATCTTTTTCTTCAAGTTGTTCTTGAAGCATATTTATTTTTTTTTCAGCTTCGTTAATTTGATTAGCTTGCACTGCTTCTTGCGATTTATTTTGTAAAGATATTTGTATTTGTGAAAGTTCATTTTTGAGGGCTTCATTTTCTTTCTTAAGATTTTTTAGTTCTTCAGGTTCTAATTGGAATCCTCCACTTTCAATCGTTCTTTCAAGTTCTGATTTCTCATTGTTCAATTTTTCAACAATTCGTTTATATTTATTAAGATCTGATTGAAGATCTTGACATAATATTTCTAATGTTTCTGAGGAGGGTTTTGTTGATTGAGGTTTTATCACAGAAGATTTTGGTTGCTCGACAGGAATTACATAATCAATAGGAAGTTTTTTCATTTTTTCAATCAATTGTTGGTTTAAAACATCGTTTTCCTCCTTTAATTCATTAATCTTTTTTTCTTGTTCATCAAGTTGAGCCTTCTTTTTTGATAATTCAGATTTTAAATCATCTATCAAAGCTGTGGTTATATCAGAATCTTTCTCCGCAGAAACTTTTTTAACTGGTTTTTGTACCACGGAAGCTATTTCTAATTTCCTTTTTAATTCAATAATTTTATTATTTTTCTCTCTTAGGTCAATTTCTTTTTCTGATAAATTTCTCTCTAAATTTATTATCCGATTACTTAGCATTTTATTTTCTTGCTGAATATCACTCACTTTTTTATCATCAATCATTCCTGCTTGTTCTAATTGTTTTTTTAAACTCTCGTTCTCCTCGACTGTTTTTCTTATGATTTCTTCAGTTTTAGTTATTAATTCGATATTCTCTTTAATTTTATTTCTCAATTGTTCATTCTCATCTTCAACTTCTTTGATTTTTTCTATTGTTTCTCCAATTGCACTAGGGGTTTTAATCTCATTTCCCATTTTTTTTCTCCAGAGACTGATGAAATCCTCTACTTTCTCATTATCATCCGGCATTTTACTTCAAAACTTTTTTATCCTAATTATTGAATATATTATTGATTTTATTTCATTAACACTCCTGAAAAATATCCTACACAGTATCCACTGATAGTTCCAGTCTTTTCTGAACTTGTATAATATTGTAATAATTTACCCTTACTTGCATTTAAATTTTTACAAATCAACATAAGAGAAGTAATAGTCTGAGATCCACATACGGTTGTTTTTGAAGCGGCATGAAGCGTTTTTTCAGGATTGAATTCAACAAAAGCATCAATTACTTGTCGATCTCCCTCTTTAAATTTCTCCAATTGTTTGGAATCATATACTTCTTTATGAGTCATATCCGAGGATGCAACAATAACTACATCTTTATCATATGAGTTAATTGCTTTAGCAATATCACTTGATAAAATGCTTAGGATATTAAAATCCTTTATAGCAATTTTTATTGGAATAAATTTAACGTTTTTCTCCGGAGAACAATATTTAATAAATGGTAATTGCACTTCGATATTGTGTTCTCTTCCAAAAGGATGACCCATGAATGCAGATTCATCATTTTTAATAATCTCAGTATTGTTAAGTATTTTTTTTGATAATTGTTCATCAATAGTGATATTCCCGAGAGGGGTTTCCCATTCTCCCTCATCCATTAAAGCAACTTTACCATACCCGATATGATCAGTTCCTAAAACTATAACTGTATCGGGAATTTTTTCTTGAAATAAATTTAAAAAAGTAAAAGCTGCACAACATCCTGAATATATATATCCCGCATGAGGAGATACTCCACCGATTATTGTTCTTTGATCTTGGTTTAAGGTTTTAGGTTCTTTCCCTGGTCCGAACTCATTATTAATAAATGATTCTTTTAATATATTAATTAAATCTGGTTTATAACGTGGATAAAAGGTGCCGGCTACAGCAGCCTTTCTTAATACCATTTTTTTAACACAAGTATTTTTTAATTTTAATATTAAAAATATTAATTTTAAAAATTATATAATTTCCTCTAATTCTAGTAAAATTGAAAGATTTATTAAGTTATTTTTAATACCTCTATAGTAATGAACCAAGAAAATGATGAACAAATCTCTTTTGATGATATAGAAATACCAGATAAAATTCCAGCTAAATTTATCAATTCAAGAGTGATTGTTTTTAATTCCCTTTTTGCTTCTTATTTATATGTAAAAGGTATCAATGGCCAACGGTTTTTTGGTTCACCATTGGGAATTAGTAAACCACGTTTGGAGTATTTTTCAAAACCATCAGAATTATCGCTTATTGAAGCATATTATCTATTAGAAAAAGAAGCTATTACTATTTTTCACGTCAAAGAAAACAAATATTTAAATATAGAAGAATTCTATGAAATTGCCAAAAAAAATCATCACAAATTTGAAGAAAAATACATTATCTACAAAGATTTAAGAGATAGAGGATATATTCCTAGGCCTGGATTAAAGTTTGGAGCTGATTTTGTAGTTTATCGTCTTGGACCAGGGCTTGAGCATTCTCTTTTTATGGTCCATGTTCTACCTCATGATTCTGAGATCTCAGCTGTAGATATGGTTAGAGCTGGTCGTCTGGCGACATCTGTGAGAAAAAAGTTTGTAATAGCCAATCCTCTCACCTGCAGTTATTATTTTTTTGAATGGTTTAAACCTTGAGAACTTAGCTTAATAGTGAAGAAAATTTTGATTATAATGCCAGAATTTGTAATTTTCTTATCAGTTTATTTTTTAATTCTTCAATTTGAGAAAAATCTTCATTCTTGATAGTATTTCTCATTCTTAATATATCATTGAGAAGCTCTGAATCTAATAAATTTTCGATTAAAATGCCTTGATCTATAAGAATATTACCTTCTTTATAGATTAAGAGAATTAGCTTAATTAATCCCAATAATTTTTTAGTTTCAGTATAGTTGTCAATATCATCAAAAGCATTCTGGATTAAAAAACCTTTTTTAATTAAATTTGCTATGAAAAGAATAAGTTGTTGATCTTCAGGTAAATTTTGTTCTCCTATCAATTGAATTACATATTTTAGATCTAGTTCCTTGGATAATATCTCGTTTACTTGTTTTCTACATTCCGTCCATTCAATATCTATCTCTGGCCAATTGATATCTCTTTCATACCACCAATTTGCGATGTAAGAAGGATAATTTGAATAAGAATTCATCCAATTAATAGCAGGATAATGTTTTAAATAAGCTAATTTGGGATCTAATGCCCAAAAAGTTTGAACTAGTCTTTTAGTTGTTGAGGTGACAGGTTCACTAAAATCTCCCGCTGGTGGTGATATTGTCCCGACAATTGTTATTGACCCTTTTCTATCATGTCCTTGATGATCAATTCCAAGTGTTTTTACAACACCAGCCCTTTCATAAAAACTTGACAATTTTGATGGTAAATAGGCAGGATATCCTTCCTCTGCAGGCATTTCTTCTAATAATCCTGATATTTCTCTTAATGACTCAGCCCATCTAGAAGTACTGTCCGCAAGAACAGCTACATTATAACCCATATCTCTATAATATTCTGCAATTGTTATCCCAGAAAATAAACTAGCTTCTCTAGCAGAAACTGGCATATTAGAAGTATTAGCAATCAGAATTATGTGTTCTAATAAAAGTCGTCCAGTTTGAGGGTCCTTTACTTCAGAAAATTGTTTTAAAACGTTAGCTATTTCATTTCCTGGTTCTCCACATCCTATAAATACAACAACATCAACATCACTCCATTTAGCTAATGATTGCTGAATTACTGTTTTTCCAGTGCCAAAACCACCAGGTATTGCTATAGTACCTCCTTTAGCTGCGGGAAATAATAAATCGATCACACGCATTCCCGTGATTAATGGTTCAGTTGGGTCTAATCTTTTCCTATATGGACGATTTACGGTTATTGGCCATTTTTGCATCATAGAAAAAGCTTTTTCTTTGCCATTTATTTTCATTCTATAAATTTCATCTAGAATTGTGTATTCTCCCTCACTAGAGATAAATGAAAGTTTTCCTGAAAGATATGGTGGCACCATGATTTTATGTTCTAAGAATTTTGTTTCTTGAACAACACCAATAATATCTCCACTGTTAATTTCATCATTTACGATTCTTAATGGTTTAAAATGCCATTTTTTGGTTCTTGATAAAGGAGGAAATTTAATTCCTCTCTCTAATCTCCCAGAATCATTATTTTTAAATAATTGTTCTAATGGTCTCTGAATTCCATCAAAGATATGCGAAATTAGCCCTGGACCCAATTCCATTGAAAGAGGTTCGTGTAAACTGATAACTTCCTCTTTCAATTTTACTTTTATGGTATTTTCAAAACATTGAGCAATAACATGATCAGAATAGATCTGTATTACTTCTCCTAAAATATTATGTTTCGATATTTTTATAAGATCATAAAGACGAACGTGATCTTGTAATCCTTTAATTTCAATTAGTGATCCAACTATACTTGAAATATATCCACGATTGAAGTTATCATTGGATTCTCTTATATACATTTATTATCCCCTAAATTCTACAATTTTATTATGTTATTGGTTTTTTACAAAAAGGACAAGTTTTAACGAAATTTGGTACTATATTTCCACAATTTTCACATTTATTGATTATTGGTTTACGGTAATTATGATTTAGATCAACAGATTTAAAAATTTTTTGTTGAGGTTGCTTTGACTCATTTTCAGGTATAATGGTTATTTTTTTCTTTTGATAACTTAAATTTGGTTTTCTTTTTCTGTCTGGAAACATTCTAGAATAAAGAGAACCTTTGTTTCTTTTTAGAAAAGGACCAAGAATAGTCAAAAATATAAAAATGATTAATAATATAATTATGAAAGGATTTGCGTTAAATTCAATGAATAGATAAAAAAAGTAAAGCAATATAAATAAATATAAAACTAATATTACTAATCGAGTAATTAGTTTTTTTCGGATAATTTTTTTTTCAATTGTTTCATGTGACATAGAAAATAATATTCTTTGACGTTAACTTCTTTAGTTTATTATCATTCAAATTTTTTTGATATATACATTTTAGCCTTATCTAATTCTTCTTTTATAGTTTTAGTGTCAAATGCTTTTTCAATTTCTTCGGATATGATATCTTTTTCGATCTCTCCCCTGAATTTCATAATTGAATAATCATTATCTAAATAGAATGGAAAATATTCAATACCAGAACCTTGATAAAACTTAAAGAAAAATTCATAGAAGTGCAATCTCATTGCATTGATAAATACTAATAATCCTTCTAATAAGATCACAATTAAATTACCAAATATTGAGCCAATAAAATTTACTATTTCAACCCCTAATCCTTCTCCCTCAACTAATACTGATAAAGCATTAATAGAAAATAATAATGCTATATGGGCTAATGCTAAAGCTAATAATCTGATATAAGAGGCAACACCACTCATGACTGATAAAACAGTATCAAATGCTTCCATTGAACCTTCGCCTAATAATGCTCCAATAGATTCCTCCTGTAAATATGAAATTTTGAAGATTTTTCCAAGAGGTTTCAAGACCAATAAAAGAAGTCCGGGTATTATAACTAATAAAATTGGATAGGGAAATTCTAACCACGTGTATATATCAAAACCATATCCAAAAATCAAAATAGTTCCTCCTGTTAATAATAGAATTTTGATAAATGAATCACTAAATGCTAAATATTTTCTATGTTGTTTCCAATAATTTAAAAATTGGATAAACCACCCCAAATTAATATGAAAAACTCCAATATATACCGCAAATTTAAACACTGCCATTATGTTATCTAATGGATTATATAAAGTGATGTTTAGGAAAGGAATAGTTATTGGTTCTAAATGCCAATATACTGTTCCAAAAATTTCGATTTCATGTCTTCCAAAAAATTCTCCATATAAAATTCCAACAAAAAAAGCAGCCCACCCACAAAGAAATATAATCCAACTCAGATTTACTACATTTTTACCACGTTTTCTTAATACTAACGCTCCTAATAATCCCGATATAATTAATATTAATCCATGTCCAATATCCCCAAACATTAATCCAAATAGTAAGGGAAAAGTTATAGCAATAATAGGAGTCGGATCTATTTCAGAATATGTAGGAGTTCCATACATCCTCGTAATGGTTTCAAATGGTCTTACTAAAAAGAAATTTTTCATGATAGTAGGTGTCTTTTCTCTTAAATCTTCTTTTTTTTCATCATCTTCATCTACTTCAGGATATGGAATTTCTTCATTTCTTCGATCTTTTAATTTTGGTTTTGACTTAACTTTTTTTATTTTGTCTGTTTTCAAGATAGAACTCTCATATATAGGACGCTTTTTAGATACATCTATTGATTCGAGTATGATATTTTCTTTAAATTTGTCGAATAAAGATTTCTGTATTTCTTTCTTTTTTGATAATGGGACAAAAAATTTAAGAATAAAGCGATTAGACGATGAAATTTCAAATTGTTGTTCTGCCCAAGTGTATTCCTCAATGTTTTGGACAATTTCATTTATTCCAGCAAATTTTCTCAAATTATCTTGTTTAAGTCTATTTTGTTCCTTTTCGTATCTGACTACCAAATTTTCAAGAAAATTAATTTCTTTATTTAACCTCGCAAAATTAATTCCTTCATTAGTTAAATATTTTTTTAATATTGGAACTTCTTCTGAATGAATTAAACGGATTCTTCCAATAAATTCATTATGTTTATCTTTTGGATAGATTATATAAAAGCCAATCCGTTCATCAGAAATTTCAAATGTTTTGTAAAAATTAGGAAATTCTGAAAATTCAAAAAGATTTTGCAAATTAGTAATATTTTTAGAAAAAGTCGTAAAGACTCGAAAATTGAATTGTGTTATACTTTCAAGATTTTTTTTATTTAAATTTATTTTCTCTAAAAATTTATAGCAACTTCTTAAAATAATAAGATTTTCTAATTCGATTCTACCTTTTGAAATATAACTCTTTAATTCTATAATTCGATTGGTATAAAAATCTATTTCTTCGAGAAGATGAGTGATTAATTCATGTAAATCTTTAGCGGTAAATTCAATTCTTTTCTCTTTTTCTGCTTTTAATTCTAAAAAGTCATATTCAGTTATATCAAGTCTGTTAAATAATGTATTTAAGTTCTTCCTCAACGCTTTAACTTTTTGTCCAATTGGACTTTTTTCTTCTAATTCTTTCTCAAGCTTGGGTTTTTCTTTTGGCTTTATATGAACAGCGTTGACATTAGATAATTCTATAAGAAATTGGTCTTTATAGTTCTGGTTTATTTCTGCTTTCATTAAACTAAACTCATCTTTTTTACCCATATTCATTTAACCTGTGCGATTTTTATTTCTTAATAATTATATCCTTAGTTTTTTTTAATCTGATATAATTTTCTCTCTCTATTTCTTCCAAGATATCTTTAATTTGTTTTATGCTATTTTTTAATCTAGGAATTATCATATTTTTTAAACCATTTATTCTACGATTGATCTTTTTAAAACTTATTGCGTGTTTTAGCATTAAATCTTCAATTTCAGAAAAAAGGATTAATTCTCTAAAATTTTTTTTTAAAATATAAATTAAATCATCTAAATAGTGACTTGTATTTTCAAATGTATAAGCAGGAAGTTTCTCTTCTTGAACTAACTCATACTTAATTTGAGGAAATGTGATTCCTGCTTTTTTAATGTATTGAATCTCTATTGTTGGTTTATATTGAATCCTACTTAATTTACTAATTAATAAGAGCTCATTTTTACCCATTTCTTCGTAAGTAAAATGCAATAATTTTAAAGTCTCTTTAAATAAAGCGAGAAATTCTTTTCTTTGGGCCTTGTATTCGTTCCATAATTTTCTAAGTTGAAATATTAATTGTTCTCTTCTAAATTCTAAAAAGTTCTCTCCTTTCACAGCAAAGTTCAATCTTTTCTGTAAGTTAATTAAATTTGTTTTACTGGGCTTTATTTCTCTAAAACTTATAAAACTACACCCTTATTGAATAATATTTATCAATTAATTTCTGATGAATTCTGAATAATTGATTTTGACTTAAATTTGATAATACATCCCAAGCAATATTAAGTGTATCTCTAAAATTTCGATTTTCATCTGGCTTTTGATTTAAAAATATTTTCTCAAATTCATTTCCAAATTTCAATAAGTTTTTTTGTTCAAAGTTTAAACCATCCTCTCCTACAATTGAAATAAGATCTTTTACTTCAAGATAATTGGAATATGATGCTAATAACTGGGAACTAATATCCGCATGATCTTCTCTTGTTTTCCCTTTACCGATAGCATCCTTCATTAATCGTGATATTGATGCTAAAACCTCGAAAGGAGGATAAATACCTTTCTTATGTAAGTCTCGACTTAAAACTAATTGCCCTTCTGTAATATATCCTGTTGTATCAGGAATTGGATGAGAGATATCATCATTTGGCATTGTTAATATTGGTATTTGAGTGATTGACCCTTTCTTTCCCTTTATTTTTCCAGTCCTCTCATAAATAGATGCAAAATCTGAATATATGTATCCAGGATAACCTTTTCTACTGGGTATTTCTTCCTTTGCTGAGCTGAGTTCTCTTAAGGCCTCAGCATAGTTGGTTATGTCAATTAAAATAACAAGTACATGCATATCTTTTTCAAAAGCAAAGTATTCGGCAGTTGTCAATGCTACTCTTGGAATAATTAAACGCTCAATTATTGGATCATCAGCAAAATTTATGAAAGAGATAATATTTTGCAGAGTTCCACTTTCTTGAAACCGATTTAAGAAATAGATTGCCTCGTCTTGAATTATTCCGATTCCACAAAAGATAATTAAAAAAGGTTCTTCCGAAATAACTTTCGACTGAGTAGCAATTTGAGCCGCTAATCTATTATGGGGTAATCCCTGAGCACTAAAAATTGGTAGTTTTTGACCTCTAATTAATGTAAACAGACCATCGATTACAGATATTCCCGTTTGTATAACATCTACAGGATATTCTCTAGCAAAAGGATTAATTGTTATACCATTAATGTCTCTTTGTACGTTTGTTAAGATATCAGAATCTGAGACAATTTTAGTCTTAATATCAATTGGAGCACCTAAAGAATTAAAAGTTTGTCCAAACATGTCCTTAGAGATTTTCACATTAAATGTATCTTCTGTGAATATTATTTCCGCATTTTCTGAAGATATTCCTGCCGTATCTTCGAATACTTCAACAATAATTATTTCTTCAGTCATTTTTACAATTTGCCCAGTACGAATTTTATTATCGTCTGTTCTAATTTTCACTATTTCTCCATATTGAGCTGATTTATGCTCATTTTTAAGAAAAATTAGGGGTCCAATTATCTGTTGAATTTTTTTATATATTACACTCATTTTTTCGTAAATATACTACTAGTTAATTTTAGGGATTCTATTTCATAAAGCAATTTTCTCTTTAATTCTTCAATTTTATCAAAATCTTCATTTGGAATATAACGATTAATTCTTAATATATCATTTATGGATTTTAGATCTTTGATATCTTCTATAAGAAAACCTTGCTTTAATAGTTCAATACTTTCTTTATGCAATAAGAGAATAATCTTAATCATTCCTAAGAGTTTTGTAGGATTAGTATAATTATCTATATCATCAAATGCATTTTGGATTAAAAATCCATTTTTGATTAATTTAGCGATAAATAAAGTTAATTGTTGATCTTCAGGTAAATTTTCTTCTCCAATTAATTGGGTAATATATTTTAATTCATTATCTTGAGAGAGTATTGCATTAATTTGCCTACGACAGTCAAGCCAATCAATATCTATTTCGGACCAATCAATGTCTCTTTCATACCACCATTCTGAAATATATTCTGGGTAATTAGAATATGAATTTAGCCAATTAATTGCAGGATAGTGCTTTGAATATGCTAAAGCAGCATCTAAAGCCCATATCCCTTGGACAAAATTTTTTGTTGTTGCTGTAACCGGTTCACTAAAATCTCCAGCGGGAGGAGAAATAGAACCAATAATTGTCAAAGAACCCATTCTTTCCTTTCCGGATTCACTATTTCCAATCAATTTAACTATGCCTGCACGTTCATAAAAACTAGATAGTTTAGATGGTAAATAGGCAGGATATCCTTCTTCAGCAGGCATTTCTTCCAATAATCCAGAGATTTCTCTTAACGATTCCGCCCATCTTGAAGTGCTATCTGCAAGAACAGCAACATCATATCCCATATCTCGATAATATTCAGCAATAGTCACTCCTGAGAAAATACTAGCTTCTCGTGCTGAAACTGGCATGTTTGAAGTATTCGCAATTAAAATAATTCGATTTAATAAAGGTTGATTACTCTTAGGATCAATTAACTCTGAGAATTGTTCTAGAACATCTGCAATTTCATTTCCTCTCTCCCCACATCCTACAAATACAATAATATCGGCATCACACCATTTTGCTAAAGATTGTTGTATGACTGTTTTTCCCGTTCCAAAACCTCCTGGAACGCCTATAGTACCTCCTTTAGTAATAGGAAATAATAAATCAATAATACGTATTCCTGTAATTAAAGGTTCATTTGGAATTTTCCGTTCTTTGAAAGGTCGAGATTTGGTTATTGGCCATTTTTGTAACATTGAAAAAGATTTTTCTTCATTACCAATCTTCAATTTATATATCTCATCAATAATAGTATAATCTCCTTCTTTTACAATAAAGGTTAGTGTTCCGGAAGTATTAGGAGGAATCATTATTTCATGTTTTATTATTGGCGTTTCCTGAACTGTGCCAATCACATCTCCTCCACTTATCTTAGAACCAACCTTCTTTTGAGGAATAAAATGCCATTTCGTTGTACGTGATAAAGAAGGAATTTCTAATCCCCTTTGCAATCCTCCATTCTTATCATGAACAAAAGCTTTTTGTAAAGGTCTTTGAATTCCATCAAAGATATTTCCCAATAATCCTGGTGCTAGTTCCATTGAAAGCGGCTCGTTTAATTTAATAATTTTTTCATTAATTCGTAAATTAGTAGTATTTTCAAAGCACTGAGCAATTACGTGATCCGAATAAATTTGAATTACTTCTCCCAAAATATTAAATTTTTTAATTTTAATTAAATCATGAAGCCTAATTTGAGCTTCTAGTCCTTTAACCTTAATCAAAGACCCTATAATTGCTGAAATGTATCCTTCTTCAGAAAGGGATTCAGAATTGGATTTGCTCATAAAATCTTAAATACTCTGTTATTTTTTCTTTTTTATTTAGAATAAAATCTTCAAAGTCCTTTTCAATCTCCTTAATTTCTGATTCATCTATGATCTTAGAAATCTCGATTTGGATAAATGAAGAATGTTTATTTATTAAATTATCTATTGTGTAATCATAAGAAATAATTCCTTCTGTGAGGGATATTTTAAAACCACCTATAAATTCGCCTCTATCTTTATTTATTTCAATTGGATTCTTAAATAATCCCGCAATTTTATCGAAATTTTTTAAAAAATAATTATAATCTTTAGAATTCAATATTAGTTCTATTCCTTGAGGTTTATCTAGAGTATGTTGTAAATTTTTAATATTTTTCAATAAATAGTCAATATAGCCAGTATAATTTTTTTTAATTTTATCTTTAATTAGATTAAATAAATTTAATTTCAGTTCTTTAATCAATCTATTCTTAACATCTAATAGTTTTCCTTTTCCTCCTAGAAGTGTTGATGATAATCCCTGATTTAAGAATTGTTCATAACTCTCTATGAGATGATCTTTCAATCTCAACGATCTTTCATAGCTTCTTTCTAAATATCTTTTTTTAATTTCAGCTTTTTGAAATAATGTTTTTTGATTTAATTCTTTAATTTCAGTTTGTGCTTTCTCTATCAAATAATAACCTAAATTACCAAACTGTTTTTTAATTTCTTTTTCTTCTGAAATTTTAATTCACCTCATTATAATGAAATGATACTACCTATTGCATCAACTATTTTATTTAAAATTATGCCTTCTCTCTCAATATTTGGGTTATAAATATCAGGTAAAATGAAAACAAATGGAATTCTATTATTTTGTTTAAAATCTAATAAAAACTCAATTAGACCAACTGATAAACGTAATGCTACAATTATCATACCTATTGAAGGGTTTTTAATTAATTCTGTAAATTGTTTAAGAAAATCTTCTTCATTTTCAATAATAGTACCTTCGAGACCCAGAAGTCCAAAGGTTGATACTATTTCCTCTTCTCCTAAGATATGAATTTTCTGATCTACCATTAAAAATCAAGTCCCACTTTATCAATAATTAATTTTTCTAAGTTAGGTACATTTTTTTGAAATTCATCCTCAATATTTTTGATTGCACTGTTTAGGTTTTTTTCGAATACATTAGTCTTTTTATCAATATCTACTGCTAGATTTCCTAAAGCAGTCTTTACAAGAACATTGATTTTATTAAGAAATTCTTCAAATTTTTTGTCTTGTTCTTCTCTAAACGCTTCAATCTGTTTCAAGTTAATATCCCTTGCGTTGTTTACCAAATCATCATACACATCTTGAATGTCTCGTATCCATTCAAATAGATCCATCATTCAATCAACAAAATCTTTATTTTTTTTAATTTTATTAATTTATTTTAAGGTTTTATATCGACTATGCCCAATATCTACAAGTTTAGGCAAAATATATAAGCGAATTTCTTTATCTTTTTTAATTAAAACTTCAATAATCTTAAAAATCGCCTGATAGTCAATATCATCGATTTTGGTCTCAAATTTACTAAAAAAATATTCCAAATATAATTTTTCAATCGACCAAATTAAATGATTTTTATCAAGATTAAACTTTAGTAAATATGATCTGATTTCTTTTATTTTATTCAAATATTGATTAAGGTTTAAGATAAAATCGTCAATATTTGTGAGATTCAATAAATCTATTAATCTATTTTTATCTAAAAATAAATAGTTATCTACTAAGAATTGAAGTAATAAATTTCTCTCAATATTGTTTTTAATACCCCTATATATAATATTTAGATTGTAAATTTCTGATATATACTTCAGATACAAGGAAATTATAGATTTCTCTTTTTGATCTAAAAATTTTATTTCATTTTTCATATTCTCATAATAAAATTGGTCTAAAAATGCTTCTAGAACAAATATCTCGTTGGTATTCTTAAAGTAGAGGATTCCTTCCCTTATTGCTTTATTATATTTTGTAAATTTCATAAATAATTGAATTTCATCCAAGGAAGATATCTCAATTAATTCATCAATGAATTCAGTATTATTCAAATATTTTTCTACTAATTTGTTCACTAGTAACGATTTATTCTGGATACTCATACCAAGAATAGTACCTAAAATAATACGTTTAATATTCATAATTTCGTATTTAATTAGATAATTCTTCAAAAAGATTCTCATATTTCTTGGAGAAATAAGTATAATTTTTCCTATTAGTTTAATATATGTATGAAATAGTTCTCTTTCAATTTCTTCAATTGTATAAGAACGAGGATCGAGTCCTGGGTAATAGACGTTAATGAATTCAATAAACTGCTTTATGTCATCTATCTCCTCTAATTTTTCTAGCGTTGATTCTTCCATTATTAGTTGTTTCAAAAACCCAATTTTGATGAAAGTATACGCATACGAAGGTATTACAATACTCGTTTAGTATTCACCAGTAAATATAATTATAATTTAAAAGAAAAGGAATCTAAGCTGGGGGAGTTGGAATTTTAGTCCAGAGCAAGATTGCTACTATTAATCCATACACTGCTAGTGCTTCACATAATGCAACTACTAGAAATGCTTTAAAAAATGCTTCCTCTCGTTCTGAAAGAGCGCTTATTGCTGCAGTTCCAACTGTTTTTATAGCCCATGCACTCCCTAATACTGAAGCACTTACTGAAACTGCAACTGCTATTGCTAACGCCATAGTTGTGGCAGAATCATAGTAATCAAATGTATCAGGAACTTGCGCAGCTACGAATGAAATGATTCCATTTGATGTAAAAACTACCAAAAAAATCAATATGATTTGGAAGCTACCAAGAAATAAATAAAATTTATGTTTACCTTTCATGATAATTACATTTTAGTTTTTATTTGAAAAAATTATTATTTTAAATGAAAAGAATATAATTTTGCGTATAAATTTTCTCATTCTATACTAAAAAGCAAAAAACTATACTAATTTATAAAAAAATATATGATATTAAAGACACTGAAGTATCTTTTATTAAATAGTGAATATTTATTTTTGCTTTCGATAAAAATTAATTTTATTGATAAAGAAGTACTCTTATGAGATCTGCGATATCATGAATTCTATCGCAAAGTTGCTCCAATAATACAATACTATCTCGTAGACGCAATAATACCCTAATATTCAAATTTTCACTAGAATATAAATATTCTAAAAATTGTCGATAAATCGCATCAACTTCATTCTCAATCTCATGAATCTTTGTGGTATTTTTAAACACTACATCTGGTTTATCTCTAAGACTTTTTATTGTTGATTTAAGGACGTTTGCCATTTCAATTGTTTTATTTATCAATTTTTCATATCTTTTCTTAATTTCTCCATTATCTTTCCCTTCTAATTTTATTTTTGGTAACATGTCGACGAACTCTAATGGATAATTAATAACATTATCCATTCTTAAAATTAATGCAATAAAATTGCCTAAACCAGCAGTTTCAGCTTCAGAATAATTTTGAATCAATTGAATTTTGATAGTATCAGCATCTTCTTCAGACATTTGCATTTTATTTTTCTTTTTAGTTAGAGAGGTTTTATTTTTGTTATAATCTTCAGCCCATCCATTGTAAAAAACACCCATATCACTTAGAACAGAATAAATAATTCGAGAATGCTCAATTAGCCTAGAGATAATTTCTTCTTTTATCTTGTTCATAAGAAAATTCCATTTAAATATTTAATTTACTCTTATAAATATAAAAAATTAAATCAATAAAAAAGATAGTATTTAGAGAAATTTTAATATATTCTTAATTTACTTTATAAATAAAATCTAAAAGATTTTGAATAGATCTTTTAATAATAAATATCTGAGTATTTTTCGATATTTGGTTTATACTTAACTTGAAGGTGGGAGAAGAACTTAATGAAAATAAAGAAGAAACTTCAGCAATGGAAGCAATATTCAAAAATGTCTGATTTAGGAATTATTGCTCGAAGAAAATTTTTTAATAATGCTTTTGATGGAGCTCTAACTTGCGCGGGAATTGTAAGCGGAATTTTCATAATATTTCTTGTAGAAGCTTCTACATTTGAAGCTCAAGATGTGCTTATAACGGGATTTGCTACAGCTCTAGCAATAGGAATTAGTGGTTTGTGGGGCGCGTTTCTTTCTGAAGAAGCTGAACGAAAGAAAAAAGTCTTGGATATGAAAAGAGATATGGCTGAAGCTGATGAAGAATCTAAATTACAGGAATTTAAATATATAAAAAACAAATATAAAAAAGGTCAGAAAAAAAAGTCAAAAACACTATTAGAAAAAGCGGAAAGGTTTGCAACAATTCTTGCTTCTCTAGTGGATGGTGGTGCTCCAGTTCTAGGAAGTTCTCTTCCATTAATTCCCTTCTTCTTTGGAATCTCTCTAGATTTTATGCATTTTATTTTCTCTTATATTATACTAGCAGGTTTGCTTATATATTTAGGGATATTCCTAGGTAGAATTTCTGGTGGAGGCGGTTTGAGATATGCTTTGCATCTAATTACTGCAGGTATTGTGACCCTTCTCGTGTCAATACTACTAGGGATCTAAAATAATTAGGTGATTCAAAAAATTAGATTTATGAAAATAATTAATATAAAAAAAAAATTTGAATAGACTTAATGAGGATTTCTATTCTAAAGAGTATCTGAATTTATAAAATGTTAGAAGAAATAAAAACATACGCAAAAATAACAAATTTATGGGCAATAGCTCGTCGTTATTTTGTAAATAATTTTTATGATGGAATGCTAACAGTTTTAGGAATCTTACTTGGATTTTTTGTTTTAATTCTTAAAGGGGATCAGAACTCGATTGATAGTTCTTTTGTTATTTTTACAGGGTTAGGAACATCTATATCGATGTTTATATCAGGTCTATCTGGTTCATATCTTTCAGAAAGAGCTGAACAGAAAAAGAGAAATGTAGAGCTAAAGAGAGCAATGGTGATATCTGAAGTTGAAGAAGGAATAATCGAAGGAGAAACCGAGATTGAAGAGATTGAAAAAGCAATGTTAATAAAATTAAACAAAAGAAAGAATCCAAAAATAATAACTAAATTAAGAAAAGCGAATAAAAAAATGAAAACCCTCCAAGAAAAAGCAGAACGATTTGCTAGTATAATTGTTTCAATTATAAATGGAGGCTCGCCCTTTTTAGGAGGAATTATTGCTTTAGTTCCCTTTTTTTTCGTTTCAGCAGCGGGTTTATCAGTTTTTATTGTATCATTTATAATAATTTTAATTTGTATAATAATGCTAGGAGTTTTTTTAGGAGTAGTTTCAAAAGAATCTATTAGTAAAAATATACTTCAGATGGCATTTGCATTTATTTTAACCTTAATTATATCGATATTATTGTTAGGTTAAAACTTATCATAAATTTTAATTTTTTATTTTCATTTTCCTATACAATAACCAAATTGATAGGATTAATTTTGAAGACATTCGTAGGAATTGATATTGGATCACTTGAAACTAAGGTTGTATTATTACGGAATACTGAATTAATAGATTATCGAGTTGGGCGATCTACTTTCGATTTCAAACGTGTAGGAAGCAATATGTTCAATGAATTGTTAGAACATAATAATTTAAGGAAAAACGATGTTTATGTTATGTCAACGGGATACGGAAGGAATACAATTGATATTGCTGACGATAGAATAACGGAGATTACTGCACACGCACGTGGAGCGCAGTATTTCTTCCCTGAAGCACATTCTGTTATAGACATTGGTGGCCAAGATAGTAAAGCTATAGTAATATCGAAGAAGACTGGCAATGTTATCGACTTCCAGATGAATGATAAACTGCTTAAGAGAGCTTAAGCATGGTCAAAATGTGCTGCTGGAACAGGTCGATTCATTGAAGTGATGGCAGGTGCTCTAGAGGTTCCCATCCAAGATATAGGGGAATTAGCCCTTAAATCAAATAATCCCGCATCAATCAGTTCAACATGTACTGTTTTTGCTGAATCAGAAGTAATCTCCCTATTTGCCAAGGGAACGAAAAAGGAAGATATCGCAGCCGGAATTCATAAATCAATTGCAAAAAGAGTTGCTGGAATGGCTAAACGTATAGGAGTTGCTCCCCTCTTAGTTTTTTGTGGTGGGGTTGCGAAAAACATCGCAGTTAAGAAATTCTTGGAGGATGAATTAGGATTTGAAATTCTTACTCCGGTAACTAATGGGAAGAGTAATGCTCAACTAACTGGAGCTATTGGAGCGGCTCTTATCGCTCAAGATCAGAAGCATAGTTAAATTCTTTTTAAAATTTTTTTGATTATTTATATTTTAGTTAATTATAATAAATTTTATGAATCATTAACCCTTTTTTGATTAATAATTTAGAGTTATAACCAATTTTAAAATGGATAATTTAGAGCTTTTATCTGAATACACATTATTTTTAAGAGAGAAAAAACAAGAAGGAAAAAAAGTAATAGCGTTTATTTCTCATGATAATATTCCAGAAGAATTATTAGCTGCTGCTGGATTCATTCCTTTAAGATTAATTTTCGCAGGAAATGATGAATTAATGGATGCTAGTAATGATTATTTACCTACTTCTACGTGTGCATTTGTGCAATCCTGTATTGGATTATTCTCTTTAAAACCGAGTCAATATAAATTTTTAGATTTAATTGATTATTTTATAGTATCAAACCACTGTGTTTCAGATATCTGTGCCTCTGAAATAATTTCTAAATATTTTAGCATCTCTCGTCTGAATTTTTATGTATCGTATACAAAAAATGAGAATAGTTTAAAATATTTTAAATTAGAATTATTAGAATTAAAAAAAAAGTTAGAAAAGATAATTGGAACAGAAATTCATGATGAAGATTTAATAAAAAGTATAGAAAAATATAATAATTTAAAGAAAAAATTATTAGAGTTCAGTTCTTTAGATATTAAAGGATCAGAAAAGTCAAAAATTTTTCAAAAGGCAATGTTATATGGTCCTTATTTTTTACCTGAATTAGAGTCTTATTACGAAAAGTACATAAATTTTCAAACTTCAGAGTCAGTTAATTCAAAAGATATTTTACTAACAGGTGGATCTGTCTTCATAAATGATGGATTGATAAATTTAATAGAAGAAGGGGGTGGAAATATAATCTTCTTTGATTCTTGGGTAGGAAGTAACTATTTTTCACAAATATTCGAAAGTGCCATATTAGAATCAATAGAAAATCCATATGATATATTAGTTCATCGTTTTAAGAATAATATTTATGGAGATCATTCAGTTCCCAATTTTTTAGAAAATAAAATAACTCAAATTGAGAAAATTTATCAGGATCATTTAAAAAAAACCGGCAGAAAATTAGGAATCATAAACCATATTATAAAATTCTGTGATCACATCTCTATTATGTCTTCACATTTAAAAAATAGACTACAAGAAAAAGGAATTCAAGTGTTAAACTTAGAAAGAGATTATTCAAGAGCAATTCGAGGTCAGTTGGCTACTAGAATTGAGGCTTTTTTGGAGATGATTTAAGGAATGAGTCTTATAGCCGATGAAATTGTTAGATTTAGTTCTGTATTAAGAATTTCGTACAATCTTTTAACCGGTAGAGATTATCTAAAGAGAAAGAAATTTCGAGAGAAAAAGAAATTAATTTCTGTAGCGCTTCCATTTTCTGATTTGGTTTATGGATTTCCAGATTTAGTTCCTGTATTTCCAATCAGAATGCATCAATTTGAGATGCATAAATATCTAACCTATTTAGGAAGTGCATCCGGAATTTTTGGTTGGAAAACTGTGTCAAATTTTTTAGGATTTATAAAAAATCTTGGTATTGGTGATATTAATAAAATTATAGATGAAATTATTGAAAATGTAATAGATACAGTAAATAAAAAATATAATGAGATGTACGAACTTGGAATAGAAAATGGTGTTCCAACAGACTTTTGTTATGGAATTAAATCTCTCTATGGAATGCATGTAAGTAAAGGAAAAAATGTAGAGGCTAATTTAAATTACACAATTCGATGTAGTGCATGGAATAAATATTTAGAATCCTTAAAAACGATTGAAAATCCTGCTAAACAAATTTGGGTTGATGTTCCTCCAAGAAATATAGGTAATGCTTTAGAATTACTCACAGAGAATCTTTATGATGGTATTAGAGAATTGGAAAAGATAAGTGGGAACAATTATGATAGAAGCATACTAAGGAATCATTTTCAGGTGGCTAATGATATAAGAAGTTATTATAAAACTATACTTTATGAGATAAGCACATCTGATTTTTATCCATGTAATCCTGCTACATTTAGTGAAATATTGGTTATTCTAAACAATAGTTTTCAAGATTATAATTCTAATGCAAAAAGATATCGAGACAATATGGCATCATTAGTGAAGGAAATGAAAGAGAGAATCAGAAATAAAATTGGCATGGATGTGCATAACATGCCTCGAATTTTAATTACTCCAATGTTTGGTGGATGGGAGCCAAAAAGTCATGAAATAATTTATGAACTAGGTGGGAGGGCATTATATGCCGATTGGGATGTGCTATTACTTTTAGAAGATATTCCTATTACGAAAGTATCTGATCCTGTTGAAGCATACGCACATTATCTAATGAAGGCTACAACAAATGGGATTGGATGTGATAATGATGCTCTTTCAGATTCTTATTTGAGGATAGCTAAAAAAATAAATGCTGATGGTCTTGTTTTTATAGAACTTTTTGGTTGCCATTCCGTGTCTAATTGTTTTTCAATGCTAAAAGAAAAAATTCGTCGAGAACTTGAAATCCCTAGCATTTCTCTTACTTTCAATAAAATTGGAGAAAATGTAGAGCAAGTAAAAACTCGATTGGGTGCTTTTATGGAAATGTTTAGATAATATTACTTAAATTATTATTAAGATCAATGATTCAATAATTTTTTAATATGATATCTCTTTAATGTCACAAGAAATTAGTTTTGGAGTAAGGTTAGAATTTTATGTTATTTCATGAAGAAAGAGAAGAAATGGAAGATAAGAATTATAAGGAATACAATGTGCTATGTGGAATCGAAGAAGAATTTCTTATTATTAATAAAAATGGGACATTAGCAAAAGTTGCAGATGATATAATGGTAAAATCTGCTGAAATTCTTGAAAAAGATCAAAGTTTTTTAAGCTCTCTTCAAGTAAGAATACGAGGATTGGATGCTGAACCTTCTCCTTCCCAGATAGAATATGTAACACTGCCTTTACCCCCAGAATCCTTAGAGCAAGCTGTATTTGAAGGAAGAAAGTTATTAACGGAAGCAGCAAAACAAATTGGTGTTAAAATTTTATCTCAAAGTCTTCATCCTGCTCAGAGTGATCCTAATCCAATTGCGGGAACACATATTAATGTCTCTGTTCAAAGAAAAGGTAGTTTAATGACACCTGAAGAAATGAAAGCTGTTTATAATTATCTGTGGAATTATCTTCCAGAATTAATTGGCATCTCAGCAAATTCACCAATTTATAGAGGAAATATAAATAATATTGCTAGTAATCGATGTGCTAATAGTACTGTTCTCAAATCAAATGGATTTGCTGTAATAGAGCTTCCTGAAAATCGTCCCGCTCTAATTCCGATGCGATATTATGGCCATATGAGATACAAGCTTAAGATAGGTTTTGAAGAAGACGAATTTTCTAAAAAAATTATTTCTAATAATAGGGGAGATCGTCTTGTAGATATTACTCCAAGAGGACCATTTACCAATATAAGTGATGATAATGATGAATTACCTTCCAGAAATCGGATTGAAGTTCGCATAATTGATGTACAGTATAACATTGAAGATTTACTTGATATAGCATATCTTTGTTGTGTTTCTGCTCTTCATGCGATTTATCTCCAATCATCTGGAGAAATTTTACAGGATCCATATCATAAAATTAATGTAGAAAATGCAATAGCAAATGGAGTAAAATCGGTTTTTCAGAGAGGGAATGAGCAAAAAGAATATTTAGAAACAAGTATATTAAGATGGATTGAAGAAACTAATCAATATCAAGATTACTTAGGGATTAAGATTAAGAATCTGCCTATAAAGAAGCTTAAAATGGAACCTTATCAAAATGAACTCAATATTGAATATCAAACGAGAAAAATTGAAAAATTAAGACAACAAGGTAAAACTTATGCTATTGTGGAATTAGTAGATCCACGAATTGTTACTGATAGAAGAGGAAATAAATATAAAATTACTAGTGGTACGCAAGTTAGAGGAACATTATCAGCTAAATATAATTTTACTTACAATGAAATAGATGGAATGGCTACTAATTTTAATAACATACGAGTAGTGAATAATCTTGTTGTTCAAAATTTAAAAATCCCACTGACTGAAAATGATCGTGTGTTAAGAGTACAATCTGAATCAGAATCATTAATCGATAGATTATTTGGGGATTTATTCTTTTAAATATAAATAAAAATGTTATTGAAAATATGGAAAAAAAACAAAATAATCAAAAGAATATTAATAACCTATTTGTTTATGGAACTTTGCAACATGGCCAAAGTCGAAATTATATTCTTAGGGGATTAAAATATGAAAAAGCAACTCTCTTCAATTATAAAAAAGTAGTACCTCCCACTTTAGGTTTTCCGTTTATTATTCGTGACGATTCTTCGAGTGTTAGAGGAGAAATATATTTTGGTTTAAATCAATCCCTTATCAATCAAATTGATATAATTGAGGGAGAAGGGCAATTATATCATAGAATTCTAGTAAAGGTAAAAGGAGAGAGTGGAACAGAATTAGATGCTTTTACATATTATCCCTCTGAGGTTTTAATTAAAAATTACATTTGATTTAATGGAGGATATAAATGAATGAAAACGATTCTTTAGAAATAGAAAAAAAAGATCAAATACTTCTTATAGATAATTATTCTCGAGGTTTACCGACGGATAGAATAACCAGAATAGAAACAATTATTAATAACTGTATAGCAGATGTGGAATTAAATACGATTCATTTCACTCAATTTAAAAAAGAACTAGCAGAAGAATACATTGGAATTATACTCTCAGGATCTGAATTAAATGTCTCTAGTTTTTACTATAATGATAGAATAAAGAAAAAATTTAAAGCTCAATTAGAATTAATTCAACAGAACACTCAAGTACCAATCCTTGCACTTTGTTTTGGATTTCACTTAGTTGCTTACGCTTATGGCGCTCAAATATGTAGGATGAGATTACTTGGATTAGGAGGGAGGATTATTTTTATAGTACTAAATAAAACAGACGAATTAATATCTCAAAAAAATATCCCTGTAAATGTCCATCATCTTGATTTTGTTACTCCAAATGATTGTGAAATCCAAAAAAATTTCGAGATTATCAGTAGTTCCAGAACAAAGGGATATAAAATGGTCCAATACATGAAACACCTCGAAAAGCCTATTTTTGCGGTTCAATTTCATCCAGAAACTCATAATCCTTATTATTTTCATCCAGGTTTATTTAACGAGAGAATTGCAGAGAAAACAAGAGTGACAGGAGAGAAAATTATTGAAAACTTCATATGGATGTGTCACTACAAGAAGAACAATTAACTTTTTTTCAACATAAAAGCAGGTAAAGAATTAAAATTCAATATTAAATTTTTACGTTTTATTCTCTTAACATGAATTCTATACTCGTGTAAAAAATATAAGATTTAATTATCTATTCTTTTTCTTTAGGAAAAAACATTTTTCTACCTGAATGAACTGCTTCAAAAGATTCTTTAAATTTTTTGATATCTTCATGAATTTCTTCTAATTCTTCATTGTTCAGCATATTATTAAAAATGTTTCTTGTGGATATATATAATTTAGGAACGAAAGTGTCTATTTGAGACAATTGATAGGCGAGTTCTTTAATTGAAGAATAATCTAATTTTAAGTTAATTTCTTTTCGCTTTATTTTGTCAATTATTTTTTTCTCAAACCTTCTTCTTGAAATATTGCTCCATGTTAATTCATATACAAAATAATTTATACTTTGCACTGACTCTGTTAAAATAGCAGTTCCAGTAGCAATAGCAATATTACCTGTGAAAATATATGCTGTAAAAAACCCGAGTACTAATGTTATTGATCTATAGATTATACTTTTGATTACACTTTCTTTCCATTCTATATTCTGTAACCTTTTTTTAGATTTCATCTCAAGATTTTTATTATTATGATTTTATAAGAACTTCAGATAATATATTTAATATTTTTTTGCTTTATTTATCAATAGAAATTTTTTTTACAAATTGGAAAGTAGCAAAAAACGATTTATAAAAAAAAAATTCATTTCTAATACAATATAAGGATTTATAGCAAAGATTATAAAATATTTTATCTAAATTTCCTTAGATCTTTGTATTTAATTCCTTAATTAAGAGATTTTGTTCCTTCTTTTTTCTTTTTTAAAGGATCTTTTAGATTGCCATGGATAAATTGATATTGCTGTTATAAAAGGTACTTTAGATTTCCCTATACGGAATAAGCTTCTCAATGATTTTCTAATTTCTGACATAAACTCATTTCTTATAATTTTATTTTTTACTTCTCCTTCCTCTTTTACTAATCTCAAGCGAAATATCGCGAAAATACCTATTATAATTGCTATTATGAAAAAAAAATCCATTCCTTGTAAATTTAATAATTGAATAGATCCACTATTATTTGGAGAATTCCAATTAAAAGTCCAATAAAGTTCAGAAAGCTCAAAAAAGTATGCACATAATCCACCAAGTATTGGAGCGATCCCGAAGGAAATAGAAGTGAATAATGTTGTAACCCCAAGATACCAATTAGCTTTTCCTTTTGGAGCTAGTTTTAAGCTAATATTACTAAGTGAAAGAGTAGTTCCTGCTAATGAAATCCCCATAAGAATATGGATTAAAAACAATAATGGAATTGTTAACCAATATCGCTCTGGTGCTGATGTAAAAATCCAAGCTAAAATACAACAGACAAATAAAGGACATGATACATTCAATACAGATTTATTACTGAATCTATCAGAAAGAGAACCCCATAATTTTAAAAAAGTCAGATTTACAATCTGACTTATGACAATGAAACATGTAACTAGGGTTATGCTTAATTGCAATTTTTCAAGCATATAAACAGTAAAGAATGGTACTGTTAATCCAATAGTAAAATAAAACAAGAACAAAAAGACAAGAAGATTTTTATAATTTTTATCTCTGCAAGGTTCAGAAATCATCTTAAGGAGTTTTTGTTTCCTTTCTACTCTCATCATAACAGGTTCTGAAATTTTTGATATATAATAGATACTAATCATTCCAAATATAAATCCTAAAAAATAGAGAATAGAGTAACCTAAATCTTCAATATCTACAAAAGTAGTCTTCCAGATATCTATAAAAATTCCAGCTAATAGACTAGTTATTAATCCCATGCCTGTAGATAATAACAACCTCCTAGAAAAGAATTTACCAAGTATTTTTTGAGGGATTAAGTCATGCATCCAAAAATTCCAGGCGGTATGCCCCACTGAAGCGAAAATTGATTGTAGTGTTAATAAAATTATTAAAAAAATTAATCCCGCTTCAAACATGAAAAGAAAAGGAATTAAACCTATTGCAAAGATACAGATTCTATAAAAAGTTAACGAAAAGACACTAATTATACGTCGATTACGTAATCTTTCTATTAAAAAAATAGTTGGAATTTGAAAAAAATTACATAATGTTGGAATTGCTCCTAAAAGACCAATAATAAATAGATTTGCCCCATATCTCAAAGCAAAAGAAATCAAAATTGGACCCGTTGTTAGATTTACCATAATCTGAGAGATATAACCATCTTTAGTAACATTTTTCAAAGAGAGTTCAATGTCATTATTACTTAAAATTTCTTGAGTTGGAAAGATCATAATATAATGTTAAACAAATACTTTCAAAGAATTACATTTAGTATAAGTATAATTGCTTAATTAATTGATTGGGATTTTTTGCTTTTCTCTAAAATCAATTAATACGTCAGTAGCTATTCGCTTTTTAATCAGTTCTTCTAGATCTAATCCAACTATTGTTCTTCCTTCATTCCTGAAATCTTTTCCACATAATATTGAAGAAAGATTTATTACAGAATCTATAACAGGTGTCTTAATACCCAAAAATTTAGCTAAAGAAGAAATTGGTACTAAACCTGTTGGTACATCTTCAGTGAAATATCTCGTAATTAGTTGTTTGGGTGCATTTATATTTACATAAGCCTTAATATTTTGAATTGCTTTATAAATAGAATTCTTTCTAACACCATATGATTTATGTGCCCAATTACAGAATCGTAATTGTTTTAATCCTAATATTTGAAAGATTTTATTTAATTCAATTTGAATAGTTTCAAGGATTTCACAAGTTCGATTCGTTACACCCTCTACATAGAATTTAAATTTTCTTCCAGAATCGATGGCACTAGCATTTAGTAATGAGAGGGTTGGATGTAGTAGCATTCCAATATTATTCAATGTCATTCCAAGATAGTCATCTATAGGATTTAATTGAGGAAAAACATCTTTTAATGTATCATACATAAAGAAAGTATCTTTTTCAGGAAATGCTGCGAAATCGACAAGATTTTTAATTTTAAGGATTTTTACTCTATTCTTTTTTAATTGTCTTGAAGTAAAAAGTAATGTTTGAGTTTCAGCAATGAAAATAGGAAAAGAAATATTGTTCTTTTCAATTATACGACGAAATTCAACAGCACCAAAAGTTCTTCCAGGATTTAATAGTATTAATTGATCAGGAGAGAGATAAGGAGCAATTTTTTCTGCAATATCTTTGTGTGCTGAAGCTGGTATAACTATTAATATGATATCAACATCTCTTACCGCTAATTTTAAATCCTGAGTCAATATATTAATTGGAAAGCAACCTTTTATTTCTCCAGAGGCTTTAATTTCATTTTTCTTTTTTATATCTGCGATTCTCGAAAATGATCGATTATATAGATTTACAGAATAACCTTCAGAAGAAAGATAGACCGCAAATGCACGTCCACCATTTCCTGCCCCTATTACACAAAATTTCATTCATGTATCACCCCAAAAATGGATTTTTCTTTACTTCTTATTATATGAGATATGTCTATATCAAGTAGATCAAGAAAATTATCTTTAATTCTTTGAATTTCTTCATATTTTTTCTGTCTTAAATTGTCCCATGAGTAGCATGCCCCATCAATTATTTTAGTTTTAATTTTACCTAAAGCATATTTATTGTTTTTTAAATGTGGGGCATCAAATATACCATATTTTACAAGGCGATTTAGAACTTTATAATTAGTATATGGATCTTGAAGTTCATTTTTATCTTTAGCTAAATTAGGGATTAAATTAATTATCCATTTTGCTTGTTCTATCAATGCTTCTTTTCTTCTTAGTATTCTATCATCAATAATGTTAATTTTGCTTGAATAAATCCTATTTATAACGTGATCCACTATTTTGCAGCTTTCTATTACGTCTTCTGGAAGCGCAGCATGATCTGCTTCTGAATAACTAACTACATGTACTATATCAGGTTTTATTGCTAATTGAACCATTGTTGCTGTTGCTAATTGACCCTTAGCTTTATCTAAATCCAATGGAAAACTAGCTAATCCCGTCCTTACTTGTTTAATCACTGAAAAATTTTTATTTATTAAAGTATGAAGTAGTTCATTTTTAGCGAGTATTTTGGCTAGATCCATGTCAAGGGAACTTGAAGGTGGCGTATTAAACATATTTTGTGCGATAAAATGCTTTACTCCTAGATTTTTAGCAATTATCCCGCATAAATACATATCTGCCACTGAAATAGCATCTGGAGCATCTCTTAAACTCCAATGATGTGAATCGTTGATCTCAACAGGAATATTATTTTTCCCATGCCATCTTATAGCATCTAAATGTTGTTTTATTGATTCTTTTAAGGTTAATGGTCCTCTTCTATCCATTTGATTAAACCAAAAAATAGGAATAGCCGCCCAAGCATTATGAATAGTTTCTCTGTATAATTCAGCTAACTTTATAAAATCTCTCGTTCCAGCATAGATTCGTAACAGCGGATGATTTCCTGTTAATCTAGCTTTATGTAATTTTAAAAAATCTTGTTTAGATCTGATAGGTACTCCTCCTGCACCAGATAATTCTTTAACTTGATCTTTGGGATGAAAATAATTTGCTTGAGTATTCTGATCCGGAGCAATTGAGATTACATCTAAAATCTCAGCATCTGCGATTTTTTTTATCCCCTTTAAAGTATCTTTTATACTTGATAGACCAAAATGAGCTCTTATTATAGGATAGGGCTTTTTCCATTTTATTCGGGAAATTAAATCCATAGGAATTTTTACTTTTTCTCGAGAAGGAATTAAATCTTTTCTTAAAATTGATATCATTTTATATTTTGATTCTCCGCCTATAAAAAACTCATGAAAAAGACCAAAATCTTTTGCAACTTTTATTACTTCAGGAGTACCAGCAAAAAATAATTGCTGAGGTTTGTATTCTAATTTTTCATATTTTTGTTTAAATTTTTCTAATATTGGTCTAAGTGTAGAGGCTGTTAGCCGATAGCTAAGCCCTAGAATATCTGGTTTCAATATTTTTATTTTATCAATAATCATGGAATTTGGAGTTGCTGGTCCTAAAAACAAACATTCAAACCCTAATTGGGTTGCAATATTCATAAAATTATATGGTCCTGCTACATGAACGCATTGACCAATACATGCGGTTAAAATCTTCTTTCCTTTTTGGTATTTGATACCATCTGCATAATTATTTTTAATCATAAAAATACCTCCTTATCGGAGTTTCTATAATGTTATTTCTCAATTATTCACAAAATTGACTTGTAGATCTTCCCCAAGTCAATCGATATAAATTAAAAATAGGCATATTTGTTAATTTTAGAGCGATTATACAAATATACATGATAAACACTATATTATTATAACTATATTTGATATTTAAATATAATGTTTATTTAAATAGATATGAATCCAATATTTAATTAAATAGATGTTTTTTTAAATAATGATACTTGTGCGCAAAAAAAGTAAGCTTATATACTTTTATATATAATATCTATATATTAGTAAAGAATTTTTTTGGTAAATTAAATTAATACAAATGGTGAAATAATATTTCAACAAACCATTCACAAAGGAAATCCACATGGCAAATAGTAGAAAATATTTATAATGCTCTAGATGATGGAAAATTTCACACAATAAGTGAAATTTCTGTATTAGCTAAGTCAAACTGGTACACGGTAAAAAATCAGATTGAACTTATTAAAAAGATTCAAAATTTACCAGAACTTGATATTATTCACGCATCAAAACAGATCTTAGTTAGGAAAAAATAATTATAAATTGAGTTTCAAACGTATCTTAAGAAAGTGATTATACTTTAAATCAAGTAATTCTTTTATTTTTAATAGAGCAATTATTTTAATCATATAATTCTTCTTTCCAATTTTTCATTTTCTTTAAATTTTTGAATTCTTCTCCAGGGGGATGATAAATTTCTTTAGTGGATTTGTAGGAATCTTCCATTTCATCTTCTAAAGGTATAGTTTTTCCACAAAAATTACAAATCAGGATAGTCTCATTTTCATCTTTAGAAGGTCGTAGCATTCCACCACATTTTTCACAAAATTCGACCATTTTGATTCATTACGTTATATCTTTTAAGAAGTTCATTTTTTATCTAAATGTTAATTCAAATTCTTCTTCAATAACATTTTCACTTGTAATATTCATATTATTAACCACTGTTATCAACTTTAAAATTGCTGCTTCTAATAGTTCCTCTTTTTTAACTCCGGTGCAAACATATTTACCTGTTGAAAATAGTAAAAATACTGCTCTCGGATCTTTCATATTATAAATCAAACCTGGAAAGACTTCAGGTTCATACATAACATATTCCATTAGTAAAACGGCTTTGTTTAAATCAATGAGTGTATGCAAATCACCACTTGCAACCATATTTTGAATAGTGATTTTGGGTTCAGATATTTTAATACCAAATTTTCTTATCTTTTTTAACAGTTTTTTGACTGCGATTTCTGCATCATGAACATATTCAAGACCAGTAATCACCATTTTTCCAGTAGAGAAAATTAAAAAAGTAGCGCGAGGATTATCTTGTCTAAAGATTAAACCAGGAAATCTTTCTGGAAAATACTCAGCATCATTTAATGTTCGGGCTATCTTAACAAGATCAAGCTTATCAGTGATACTTATTTTTGCTGTAGCAACTATGTTATTTACCTTATAATCCAAAACATCTTCATAATTATCTTTTTCTTGAGAATTAGTTATATCTGTCATAATTACCTCCTCTTTTCTTTTTTGATTAATTTAATAATTTCTATTTTATAAAGCTCATGATTCCCAGAGTTTTTTGCTTTTTTGAACAATCTATGTAGCTGTCGTTTGGCAATTTGTCTAAATTTATCGAGATTTATCTTTATTTCTTCATCATCAGTTTGGGAGTTTATTTTTATTTTTTCTCTTTTGTAATCTAAATGATCTTTATAAATTTTACCTCTATAATGATATTTTTTACATTTCTCACAATAATATTTATTCATTTAAATCATCATTTTTTTATATTTACTCAAAATTATATCCAAATATTAGAAACATTAATAGTTATTTTTCATATGTTCTCAGGGAAGATAAAGGGAAATCGGGATGTTATTATCACTTGCTCTCTAAAATAAATAACATATGATCATAAGGAATGTAAAATGTTTCTTTTTGTTTTATTATAATTGTATGAAAGTATTCCGCTAAACCAAGAAAACCACGTATTACCGCTTCATCTTCTTCAAAAGTAAATTTTATCGTAGTTGTAGCATTATTGGATTTAAACTTAACATTATCTTGAACTCTTTCATCTATTAATGGAAGTTTTAATTCGGACACAATTTCATACACTTGTTTTATAAAATCTTCTTGTTTACTCATTTCACCACTATTGAACAATTAATTAATTTTTTTTGAATTTCTAATATTTAATGCTCAATTACCCTCTAAATATTATACTAAATTAACCAATTTGATTAAATATTTAAAAAAATCCTTGTTAAAATATAAAAAATATAATTTTTTATATTTGAATATCATATTTGATATTCAGATTAATTTAGAGGGACAATTAAGCTAAAAGGATATCAAATGATTTTTACGTCTATTTTATTATAAAAAATTAGGATATTTAATTTTTACTATAACAAAAAGGAAGGGTGTTAGAAATTGCACTCAAATTTTTATTATTTCCATTTTAATGTAAAAATTCTTATGTTCTTTTTCTTCTTTCTCAAGTATTCAATTTTTAATCCTATTTCTTTTATTTGTATAGAAATTAAAGATGTTCCCTTTAAAATAAGGAATTATATCAGTTGATTTTTCTTAAAGAATCTTTTCTTGAATAAATTAGTTCCAATAAATTTTATTAGAATTTTATGATTTAATTTAAATTGTAAATTCTTTAGTATTAAAAATAATAATTTAATCTATTAATGCCCTAGTAAAATGAGTATATACGCAGACGACGTCGTAAACTTTACATCTGTTTTAAAAATTGCCTATAACTTCTTAACAGGTAGAGATTATTTACAAAAAAAGAAATCAAAAGAAAGAAAAACATTAATTTCTGTTGCTTCTGGCTTTCCTGATTTAGTATTCGCAGCAGATTCAATTCCTGTTTTTCCAATTCGTATGGAAAAGTTTAAACTTAACTTATATTTACTTGCGTTAAACTCGGCAACAAGCTTATTTGGTTGGGATCTTACTACAAAATTATTAGGAATAGCCCGTCAAATAGATTTTTTAAAGATTGTTGATAATGTTTTAAATGATGTAATTAACACGATCAATTCAAGATATAACTTTTTTTATGATTTAGCGGTTCAAAAGAATGTATCAGCAGACTTTTGTTTTGGTGTTAAATCTTTATATGGTATGCATATTTCAGAATCAAATAATTGCGATTATACCTTAAATTTTACAATACGATGTAATAAATATAATAATTATCTGAAATCACGAAGAGCATTAATTCAAAACCAAATATGGGTGGATATACCTCCAATTGAAAATCAAAATGAGGAAAAAGCCTTAGAAATTATGATTAATAACATACAAAATGCTATTAAAGAACTCGAAAATATTACAGGTAATATTGTCACTGATAATAGTTTGAATAAACAATTCCGAATTGGAAACCAAGTAAAAAGATATTATAAAACAATTCTTTATGATATTAGCACATCGGATTTTTATCCTTGTAATCCCGCTACTTTTGCAGAAATCTTAGCGCTGTTAACAATATCATTCCAAGATTATAATTCTAATGCTCAGAGATATTTGGAAAATATTAGTCAATTAGTAAATGAGATGAGAGAACGAATTAATAGAGGTGTTGGAATGGAGGTTTCAAACCGACCAAGAATTTTATTAACCCCAATATTCAATGGTTGGGAACCAGAAGCTCAAGAAATAATTTTTAATTTAGGAGGGAGAGTTATTTATTCAGATTGGGATTTACTTGGATTATTAGAAGAAATTTCTGTTTCGAAGAATTCTAATCCAGTTGAAGAATATGCTCGATTTCTTTTGAATAGTTCAAATAAAGGTTTATTTTGCCTAAATAATTGCGAAGCATTAATAAATTCTTATCAGAAGTATGTAAAAAAAACCAAAGTCGATGGCCTAATAATTAATCAACTCGAAGATTGTTATATAAATTCTACTTGCTATGATTTAATCAAAAATAAAATTAGAACAGAACTTAGAATCCCTTCAATTGGTATTAAATTTAAAAAGATTAGTGAAAATATAGAACAAACTAAAGCTAAATTGAGTTCTTTTATGGAATTATATAGTTGAATTTAAGGAATTACGTCCCAAAAAAGTCAGATGGTTTAAGTAAGTGCTGATCCTCTTCTTTCTCCTTTTTTGCTTTTTCATGGGGATCAACCCATTCTGGCTCTCCACTAGCTTGGGTTGTTGCTCCGCCTAGAACCTTTAATCCTGGTGGTTTTAAATTAATATCTGCAGATATAGATTCTGGTCGTTGTCCTACAGCAACTGGTGCTGCCGGTATATAAGAAACTCCTCCAGCTTTCAAAACTTTTAATTCACTTAATACTTTCTCTAAATTCATTGTTTGTACGCTTTTGTTCATAGTATCCATTATTTCTTTTAAAGATTTAGATGTTTCTCTTAATCCTTTTGGATTAATTCCTGTCAATAATGAATCTAAATTGGCGCTAATGCTATCATTTAATTCTTTTAAGGAATCTAAGACTGTACTCCAGTGTTTATTCATTTGAGATTCAATAGCACTAATCATTTTAATTGTTTCGTTCATAAAATTGACATGTGCCTCATATCGCTCCTCATCCTTAGCCCGAAGGTCCGAAATGAGCATTATTAATTTCCGTAGAGCTTCTTTTTCTTCACTCATTTTTTACCAAAAAATATAATATTTTTTCTAATATTATAATGATTATAAAGAAATTTATATATATTCCTTTCTAAAACAAAGGAATCCATTATGATTTCATTGATTTGATCTAATAATAGATCGG
>Ga0209635_10000269_pt1 | contig 34328 bp, 30 predicted proteins | sample DeeMarSWOR230_32_FD_187463 | JGI IMG/M metagenome (GOLD analysis project Ga0209635, IMG submission 187463) | Marine sediment microbial communities from White Oak River estuary, North Carolina - WOR-2-30_32 (SPAdes) (version 2) | ecosystem: Environmental > Aquatic > Marine > Intertidal zone >...
CACGGGCCGCAGCCACGGGCCGCAGCCAACATGGCGTACGCGATAGCAGTGTTCCTGGAGCAGCCACTCCGCCTTCGCCAGCACGGGGACGGGCGGCAGGACGCCGGGCAGTGGCAAGGGCAGTAGCGGTGTCCCACGGGTCAACTGTGTGATCCGTCGGCCGTGTGACCCAATGCCTTGGGAGATCTCTCAGTTGCGTTGCCGATCGCAGGGTGGAGCCGTCCAGATGCCAAACGGCCGCGGCCCGCAGGCCGCGGCCGGAGTCGGTGTCGTGTTTCTGCAGCTTCCGTCAGTTCAACAGTCTCGATCGACAGACACCTCTGCCCTCCAGCACGACGGCCTGAGCGCCACGGCGACAGGGACCACAGCAACAGATGCACAGGGACCTCAACATAGGCCTGAGCCTAGGGTGGTTACTGGCTTTCCCGTCAAACACGGAACGACCCCCGCGGCGCCGAGGCTTTCACTGATAAGAACGTGGCAAGCCGGGTGGCGGTTTGCGCCTCACACCTCCACCGCCAGACTGCGGCGCAGGGCCCTCACGTTTTCGGGAATCGAGCCGCGGGAGAACACCGCTGATCCCGCCACGAGCACGGTCGCCCCGGCGGCCACGGCCGCGGGAGCGGTGTCGGGGTCGATGCCGCCGTCTACCTCGATCTCGATGCCCGCCAGCCCTTGCTGTGCCAGCCGCCCCGCCAGGCGGCTGACCTTGGAGAGACACTCGGGGATGAACGACTGTCCACCGAAACCGGGGTTCACGGTCATCACCAGCACCAGATCCACGAACGGGAGAATGTCGATCAGCGTCTCAACCGGGGTGGCTGGGTTGAGCGCGACGCCCGGTCGAGCGCCCAGTTCCCGGATCTGCTGGACGGTGCGGTGAAGATGAGGGCAGGCTTCCTGGTGGACGGTGAGCCAATCAGCGCCAGCGGTCACGAACTGGCTCAGGTAGCGATCGGGGTTCTCGATCATCAGGTGGACGTCGAGGGGCAACTTCGTGGCTCGCCGCGCTGCCGCCACGACAAGCGGTCCGACCGTGATGTTAGGAACGAAGTGGCCATCCATCACGTCCACATGAATCCAGTCGGCGCCGCCCGCTTCGCTCTGGGCGATTTGCTCGGCCAGTCGTGCGAAATCGGCGCTCAGGATGCTCGGGGCGATGCGTGCCATTGCTACGTCTCAGACGACTCCCAGTTTGGCGCCTACCTTCTTCATGGCAGTGAGTACGGCGTCGAGATGCTCGATCTCGTGCGCCGCCGAGATCTGGCAGCGGATGCGTGCCGTGCCGTGGGGCACAACAGGGTAGCCGAAGCCAATCACGAATACTCCTTCGTCCAGCAGCATCTTGCTCATGCGGATCGCTTCGGCCGTCTCCCCGATGATGATCGGCACGATGGGCGTCTCTCCCTCAATGGGCTTGAATCCCGCCTCCAGCAATCTCTCGCGAAAGTACTTCGTGTTCGCTCTCAGCTTCTCGATCAACTCCGGGTGACTGTCCAGGTACTCGATGGCCGCCAGCGAATGCGCGGCCGTGGCCGGCGGTAACGCGTTAGAAAACAGCATCGGTCGTGAGCGCTGTGTCAGATAATCCGTCAGCTCGGCGGGCCCGGCGGTGAACCCTCCCGCTGCGCCGCCCAGAGCCTTGCCGAGCGTGCTGGTGATGACGGGCACCTTGCCGTGCAGTCGATAGTGCTCCGGCGTACCACGCCCGGTGGGGCCAAGGACGCCCGTCGCATGTGAGTCATCGATGGCCACCACGGCGTCGTACTTCTCGGCTAGCTCGAGAATATCCGGCAGTTTGCAGATATCACCTTCCATAGAGAAGACGCCATCGGTGATGATGAAGCGATGCCTGGCGTCAGCACTCCCCTGCAACGCCTGTTCAAGTTCCTTCATGTCGGAGTGCTTGTAGATCTTCCGGTTCGCACGGGTCATGCGAACACCATCGATGATCGAGGCGTGATTCAGCTCGTCGGAGATCAGGACATCCTCTTCTTCGAGGAATGTCGGCATGAGCCCGGTGTTCGCGTTCCAGCAGGAGACATACGTGAGCGCAGACTCGAGGCTGAGGAAGTCGGCGATCCTCTCCTCGAGCTGCCGGTGCAGAGTGAAGGTGCCGCAGATGAATCGCACTGACGATGTCCCGGCACCATACTGCTCGTACGCCGCCCGGCCGGCCTCCACTACCTGAGGCGTCCTGCAGAGGCCCAGGTAGTTGTTGGAGCAAAGGTTGATCACCTCAGCTCCGGTTTCCTCGATTCTGACCACGGCGTCCTGCGGCGAATCGAGGTGGATCAGCCGCTTGTAGACTCCCTGCTCCCGCATCTCCTCGATCTCGGCTCGCAGCCGGCCGAACAGCCCGTGCATTAGAAACTCCCCTCTTGACGTTCGGATCCGATCAGCTGGCGGAAGTCTGGTCCGCGCGGCGCCTCCTCTGCAGCTGGCGAGCCCGAACGTCCAAGAGCCCGTAGTAGAGAATCGCCGCGCTGGCGAGGATCAAAATCGGAATCAGCACCGCTCCCTCAAGCCCCATCATGCTCTCGTGCTCCGCAGGCTCGAATGTACCTCCCGTGCCACACGAGCAGCCCCATAGGCCGCTCCCGGGGCGCTGCCCAACTTGGCTGCCGCCGTGGGGCTGGGCAAGGGCCTTGCGAGGCCGGACGGCGCTGTCCGCCCTTTTCCTTTGCCACAGCGAAGCCTAGTTTTGTTAGGCGCGGGTTCTCGACAGCGTTTACGTGAAGGACCACAGCCGTGAAGCACCTTACCAATCTCCTGCTATCGGCGTGGCTGGTGCTGGCCGCTCACGCCGCTCAGGCGCAAGAGGACGTGGCCCGCCAGCACATCGAGCGCGGCCTCGCTTACGCCTCTGCGGGTGACACACTACTCGCTTTCGCTGAGTTCGAGAGGGCGACCGACGCGGCCCCTTCCCTCGCCGACGCGCACTACCACCTGGGCCGGCTGTACGGCCATCGCGCAAGCTCGGTCGAGACCGACTTCCGTGATCGGGTGAGGGCCGAGCGGGCCCTGCTCGAGGCGCTCCGGCTCAGACCGTCCGATCCCCGCTACTTGCTTGAGCTGGCTCGGCTTCGTCTAAAGCAGCATATGAAGGTGGACGCAGGCCGTCTGTTCAACCGCGCTCTGTCCGCGGCTGAGGAGCAGGGTGACCCCGACGTTCTGGCGGAGATCCACTTCAACATTGGATACATCAAGGAGCTCGAGTACGAGAGCCAGCGGCATCGGCGTTTTCGTCCGTTCTTCCGTGGACCGCCTGTTACCGAATTCTACAGGCTGTTCGACGAGCAACCATCACGCTACGCCGACGCCTACCTGGAGGATGCGCCGGCGATCGAGGATTCCGGTGAGTTGGCGAAGGAGGAGATGCTTGAGCACTACCGAGCGGCGCTCCGCTACGACGCCCGGCACGTCGGTGCGGCCATCCGATTGATGGGCTATCTGTTCGATGAGCAGCGATTCGCCGAATACCTGGCCCTGGCGCGGAGGCTGCGCTCGGAGCATCCGCAGCGACCGGAGCCGTACCTCTTCTTGGGGCTCGGTCTGCACGCCGCCGGTCGGGAAGATGAAGCGGCCGAGGCGTTCGAAGACGGTTTGGCGCGACTTCACGACGACGAGCGTGCAGCGATCGAGAACCTTGCCCCGGTGCTGCGGCGGCGGGCTGCGGAGGACTACCTCGATCTGAGCGAGGAGGAACGAGCAGAGTTCAACTCGCGTTACTGGCAACTGACCGACCCGCTGTATCTCACCGAGGCGAATGAGCGACGCCTCGAACACCTTGCCCGGGTAGCTTACGCCGACCTGCGATTCGCGGCGCCGGAAGCCGGGCTGCGCGGCTGGGAAACCGATCGTGGGATCGTCTTCGTGCGCTACGGTGCGCCGGACGACATCGGGGTATTCGGCCCTGATGTGACGAGTCGTGGGAACCCGTATGCGATAGGGCGGAGGTCGATTATCTGGAGCTACGGTAGGGATGGGCCGGTCTTCATCTTCCAGCAGATGCCCGGCTACCTCGACGCGCGGTTCGCGGGCGACTACCAGTTCATCGCCGAGAACTACCGGGCCCTCGTCCCGGCGAAGTATGACAACATCCCGTCCATCCCTGAACTGCTGGAATTGCCTGTTCAGATCGCGCGGTTCCGTGGTGATACGCCGGACGAAGTGGCCGTCGAGATCCATGCGGCGCTGCCGCTGGTTGAGCTGGCGCGTGAGCTCGATCTGAACAAGGGCGAGCTGGAGGTCGGCCTCTTCTTGTTTGACCGCTATGGTGAGAACTTCCTGCGGCGTGTGGGCACGGAAGTGGTGACGTATGCGGAGTCAGCCGAAACGAACGAGTACAGGAGTTGGCGGATTCTGATGCCGCCGGTCGACTTCCTGGTTGCGGCAGTGGAGACGCGGGACGCGGTCACCTGGCGTGCCGCGGCGGCGCGAGACACGTTTAGTGCCTGGGCTTTCTCCGGCGACTCTCTCAGCGTGAGCGACATCTTGGTGGCTGACGCGATCAGACCGCTGGTCGAAGATCCGCAGAAGCGTTTCGACTACGACATCCAAGTCAATCCAGCTTTGGAGTTTGTGTCAGGTGAGCCTGTGCACATCTACTACGAGCTGTACGGGCTCGCTAGCGACCCGGAGGGATTCGCATCATACGACGTGGCCCTGCAGGTGAGGGTGAAGAGGCTCGAGCGCGGTGGACCCATCGGCCAGCTCCTCGGTGCCTTGGCCGACGCCTGGGGGTTCAGTATCGTCGGTGACGACCGGCTCGAGCTGCGGTTCAGCCGCGAGGTGCGGCTTGACGGCCGCGATCGGGTGACCGAGTACCTGGCGTTGGATCCCAAGGAGGTGCCCGCCGGGGAGTATGAGATCAGGCTGCGGGTCTGGGACCGTCTGGGCGAGCAGTTGGCCACCCGAGTACGTGCTTTCGATGTCATCGGGGAGGAGTAGCTCTATGTCGGCAGGGCCGTTCGGCTCGACAAGTGTGCGTCGATTGCTGGCGCTGGCGCTGGCCGTGGCCATTCTTGCTGGCCCCACAACGGCTGAGGCGCAGGCGCTCAAGAAGAACCGGCGCTGGTTGTTCGCTGTCGGAGCGGCCCTCGCAGTCGGCGTCCCCGCGTACAGCTTCAATGAGGGGAACACTATCAATTCGGTCTGCACCAGCAGGCAGTGCGTCGGGATAGTGGCAGGCATCATGGGCGGGGCCGTCGGTTACCTCATCGGGTGGGAGTTGGATTCTCGGTATTCCCGGCGCATGGCCGCCGGGCCCTCGCTTGAGTACGAGTTCCAGAACGTCCCGCTCGGCCTGGTACCGGATCGCATGGCCGGTTTCGCGGGGGGCGCTGCTGTGATTGGACTTGGCGGTGCGCGCGTCGTGTTGAGGGATGGCACTGTGCTCAGCCGGGGCTCGGGCGTGCGTGGGATTGAGGACTCGGCTGTCCTGCCGGACCTCGATTTGCTGGTGCTCAGCACCTTCTCGAATTTGATCGGCTTTCCGCTGGAAGACGATTCTGCGCAAGGGCAGGTGGTCGATGAGCATGGCGGCAGTACGCTGGAGGTCATCGACAACCACCTGGCCGTTGCCGGCGCGGACTCGCTACGCTTGCTTCAGGTCCAGAGGCAGGACGAGGATATCTCGCTGGCGCGCATCAGTGCCTTCGAGCAGACGGATTTTGTCACCGACATAACGTTCAGCGACTTCGGGCGCGTCGGCTGGGTGTTGGCAGCGGATCGTCTCTGCTCCTTCACGCCCAGTCTGGAGAAACTGGGTGAGGTTGCCCTGCCGGCCGCCGGTCGCAGTGTACGAGCTGCGGGCAGGCGCTTGGCCGTCGCAGCGGGGACAAGAGGGGTGTTCCTGCTTGACGCGACGGATCCGCGGGCGCCGCGCGTGGTATCAGAGTATACGGGGGTCAGGTTCGCTTACGCTGCGGATCTCGCCGGGGATCTCCTCTACGTCGCCGCCGGACCCGAAGGCATGGCGGTGGTAGACGTAAGCGGATCGGAGCCGCGGGTGGTGGGAGTTGCGCGGGAGGTGCGCTTCGTCACCGACGTGGTCGTCGACGGCAGCGGGGCAGTGTGGATACTTGATCGGGACGGACAGCGCCTCCAGATCGCCGAGTTGAATGTGGAGCGCGTGGCTGGAGCGACGGACCCGGCTCGCTGACGGCTAGCGAACGTGGATCGATGGCAGCGGAACGGATCGGACAGCGACTGCGCCAGGAGGGCAGGGTGTGGCGCCTGGGGCTGCTCCTGTCCATTCTCATTCATCTGAGCCTCCTCCTCCTCTTCCAGACAGGACCGGAGCGACTGACCCCGTACGCGGCCGCGGGCCCGGCGAGCGGTGATGCGCTGGCGGCGCCGGGGGGCGGGAGCACGAGGGTGGTGTTGCTGCGGCCGCCGGTGGAGATCAGGATACCGCCGCGCCCTGAGACCCCGATAGTGGAACCGGTGCAGTTGCAGCCGCCGCAGGAACTCGAACTCGCGTTCAGTGAGATCGAGCTTCGTGATCCGGGTGAGAGCGACCGTGAGGGCGCGGAGTCAGGCCCTGGTCTCCCCGGCGGCGAGGGGCGCGGCGACGCCGGGAACGCGATGTCCGGCCTGCGCCGGCTCATCCCACCGGTTCCCAGGGGGGTGATCATGGCGCCACTCGATCGGCCAGCGTCAGTGCGAGGGCGCGAGGTGACGGTCTGGGTCTTCATCAGCCAGGCGGGCCAGGTGGACAGCGTGCGGCTGGATCCACCGACACCGGACCGCGGGTACAACGAGGACCTGACTAGGGAAGCGCACGATTGGGTGTTCGAGCCCGCCCAGCGAGCGGGAAGAGCGGTCGCCACTTGGTATAGCTACACCTGGAAGCTGTGATGCAGGGTAGGAAGAACTTCAGGGGGCGAATCCTCTGGGTTGACGACGAGGTCGATCTTCTCCTCCCCCACCGTCTGGTCCTCGAGCAGCGGGGCTACGAAGTCGATACCCTGCCCAACGGTGACGACGCGCTGAGCCAGCTTCGCCGCCGAAACTACGACCTCATTCTCCTGGACGAGCAGATGCCCGGGCGAACCGGCACGGAAATGCTCCAGGAGATCCGCAGTGTCGACTCACGCGTTGCCGTCGTGATGGTTACGAAGAGCGAGGAGGAAGCGACACTCACTGAAGCGATCGCCCGGCGCGTTGACGACTACATCGTCAAGCCTGCGAGCCCGCGGCAGGTGTTGTCTGTTGTGGCGAGGCTCCTGGAAGGTCCAAGCCTGCGGCACGAGCAGCTGACCCGTGATTTCGTGCGCGCGTATTCGGACATCCGGGCGCGTATCGACGTGGCGAAAGACTGGCGGGACTGGACGGATGTGCACTCCGAGCTTGTCGATTGGGAGCTCGAGTTGACCGCGTCGGAAGAGCCTGGTCTGGTCGATTCCCTGCTGACGCTCGCGGGCGACGCGAGGCGGGGATTCTGCGATTTCGTCGTCGCGAACTATGAGAGCTGGGTGGCGCGGGGGCGCCAGGAACGCCCCTACTTGTCCGTCGACGTGGTCCCCCACTTCTTCCTGCCACTGTTGGCCCGCGGGGAGCCTGCGGTGCTGATCGTCGTCGACTGCCTGCGGCTTGATCAGTGGCGAGCCCTGGAGCCGGTGATCAGCGAGAATTTCGAAGTGGAGTCGGACCTCTACCTTTCCATCCTACCCAGTGCTACCCCTTACGCCCGGAATGCAATCTTCAGCGGCATATTCCCGGACGACTTAGCGGAGCGTCGTCCTGGTTGGCCATACGCCTTTGAGCAGTCAGGCCTCAACTCGTTCGAGGATCGGCTCTTCGTCGAGCAGATCCAGCAGCTTACTGACGCTTCTGTGCCGGCCCACTACGAGAAGATCCACACGGCGAGCGACGGCGAGGCCATGCTGCGACGCTTGCCTGGACTGCTCGACGAGCCGCGTGCGATCGCCATGGTCTTCAATTTCGTGGATCTTCTGACACACGGTCGCGCGGAGTCGCAGCTGTTGTTCGAGATGGCACGCGACGCGGAGGCGTTGCGCCGTCTTACGGTTGCCTGGTACGAGGGCTCGGACTTGCGCGAAGCACTCCGCACGATTCGCTCCCGTGGCGTGCGCGTCTTGCTCACTACGGATCACGGCTCCGTTCATTGCCACCGGCCGGCCACCGTGTTCGCCAAGCGGGATGCCACACTCAGCCTGCGCTACAAGATTGGCGACGAGCTGCGGGCCGAGGACTCGGAGAGCGTGTTCGCTGTCGCGGACGGCGCCTCAATTCGGCTGCCGCGTGGCGGTCTGAAGACCAATTATCTGATCGCGCGTGAAGACTACTTCTTTGTCTACCCGACCAAGTTGCGAGAGTACCAGGCGCGCTACCGTGACAGCTTCCTGCATGGCGGGATCAGTCCGGACGAGATGATCCTACCGGTCGCCCTGCTCAAGCCTCGTGGTGAGACCCGTTGAAGCTCTACCGTAGGCTGATCCGGTACCTCCGTCCGTATCAGCTGGTCTTCACAGCCAGCCTGGTGGCGATGGCGCTCGGCTCGCTGCTGGACGGGTACACGATGATTCTTCTGATCCCGTTCCTGCGGTCGCTGTTCGGGGAGACAGCCCTGATGCCCGCCGCCGGCGATCTGGTGGAGAAGGTACTGGAGTTCACGGCCGGCGGTCTGATCGGTGGGGCAGACCCGCGGGCATCCCTGCGCAACGTTGTCATCATCGTGCTGGCAGCCCTGCTGCTGAAGAACGCTCTGTTCTACGCGGCCAGGATCTTCAGCATGGTGGTGCGAGAAGGGATCGTCCGTGACATGCGCGACCAGCTGTACGGACACTTGCAGCGCCTGCCACTGGGTTTCTTCGATCGCGTCAAGACCGGCCAGCTTGTCGCACGAGTCTTCACAGACACCAACCAGACGAAGGAGATCATCACCTACGCGATAGCTGATGCCCTGAGGCAGGCCGTCTCGCTTGTCGCGTTCGTGGCGGCGTTGTTCATCATCTCGTGGAAGTTGTCGCTGTTGGCTCTCGTCATCGCCCCACTCTTCTTGGGTTTCCTGAAGCCAATGCTCTGGCGGCTCCGGCGCGGATACCGCAGCGCCTACGATGCGCAGGGCGAGCTGACGAGCATGCTGCAGGAGACCGCATCGGGTGCCAGGCTCGTGAAGGCGTACGGCGCAGAGAACGTCGAACATGAACGCTTCAAGGGGACCAACCGCACGTTCTTCAAGCAGATGGTACGTGCGGAACGTATTCGCCTGCTGAGTTCACCGTTGTCCGAGATACTGGGGAGCATTGTGACGCTCGTCATCGTGTGGGTGGGTGCGCAGTTTGTGTTCAGCGGTGAGCTCACGGCTGAGGCATTCCTAACGTTTCTGACCATATCTCTACGGCTGCAGTTGCCCATCAAGACGCTCACGACCTTGCCGGCCCACGCGCAGGCAGCGATGGCGGCTGGCGACAGGTTCTTCGAGATACTCGACACGGGTATCGAGCCGGTCAGTGCCGCAGGACGCGACTTGCGGGGTTTCGAGCGGGAAGTCGTCTACGAGGATGTGCATTTCGCGTACGACAGCGATGAGCCCGTGCTCAGCGGTGTGAGCTTCAAAGTTGGACGGGGCGAGGTCGTCGCTCTGGTGGGGCCTTCTGGCGCCGGCAAGAGCACGATAGTCGATCTCCTACCACGGTTCTACCAGCCGCAGAGAGGCCGAATCAGCGTGGACGCCGTGGACATTGCGGAACTCCGCCTCGATTCGCTGCGCAACCTGCTAGGAGTTGTCTCTCAGGAGACTGTGATCTTCCATGACACGGCACGGGCAAACATCGCTTACGGTGGGCTTGACCGCTACAGCCAGGAGGAGATCGAGGCCGCGGCGCGTGCAGCGAACGCGCACGAGTTCATCGAGCGGCTGCCGGAGGGCTACGATACGCTGCTCGGTGATCGGGGCGTCCGTCTGTCCGGAGGACAGCGCCAGAGGATAGCGATTGCCCGCGCCTTGCTGCGCGATCCACCCATACTTATCCTCGACGAGGCGACCTCTGCGCTCGACACGGAGTCGGAACGGTTGGTCCAGGGCGCCATCGATCGTCTCATGGCCAATCGGACAGTCATCGTTGTAGCGCATCGTCTCTCTACCATCCAGGGCGCAGACAAGATCGTCGTGCTCGATGACGGGCGGATCGTGGAGTCGGGACGTCATGATGATCTGCTGACACGAGACGGACCGTACCGGCGCCTCTATGAGTTGCAGTTCAGCCGCGGGAGTGACAGGGCTGAAGGTGGGGGAGTGACGGTCCGCTGACCAGCCTACGCCATCTCCTCGAGTACTGCCTCGTGCGTCACGCCTTCGCCATCCTCGAGCGTGCGCCGCTCGATATGGATGAACGTCTGGGCCGCGCGCTGGGCCGGCTGGCCTTTCGACTCGGTTGGCGACGTCAGGTGGTTGAGACTCAACTTGCTCAGGCGTTCCCAGACCGTGGCGAGGATTGGGTACGGCGCACGGCGCTGGCGACCTTCGAGCACGTGGGGCAGGAAGCAGTCACGCTGGCCCCACTCCTGCGGGCCGGGCTCGATGAGGTGCGGCGACGCGTCGAGGTATTCGAGGGGCGCGAGGCGCTGCAAGCGGCTCTCGATGAGGGGCGCGGGGCGGTCGTCGTCAGCGGACACTTCGGGAACTGGGAGGTTGCCGGATCGGTCCTCGCCGCCTTCGGGTTCCCGGTAGACGCGGTGATGCAGAGCCTGAAGAACCGCTGGCTGAGCCGCTATGTGGAGGAGATGCGGAGCCGTCTCGGCATGGGACTCATCGACCGGGCAGGGGCATTTGGGCGGTCATTGGAGCGCCTCGCGGCCGGTCGTGTGGTTGCCTTCGTGGCGGATCAGGATGCCCGCAGCCGCGGCGTCTTCGTTCCCTTTTTCGGGCGCCTGGCCTCGACCCACGGTGCGCCGGCAGCACTGGCGTTGCGTGCCCGTGCGCCCCTATTCGTGGGCGGCACACACCGGATCGGGCCGCGGCACTACCACGCCTGGCTTGTGAGGCTTTGGCCCCGGGAAGACGCTGCGGTAGGCGAGCAGACTCTCGACCTCACCTGCCAATGGGTGAGTGAGCTTGAGCGGCGGGTCCGCCTTTACCCCGAGCAGTATTTTTGGCATCATAAGCGCTGGAAGACGGCGCCGCCGGGAACTGGCGAGCGGGCGCCCGGTATCAGGATAGACACAAAGGGCTAGGCGGCGTCGCAGGTCTGCGACGCCTGGCCAACGGATAGAAGCGATAGGCGTGATCTATATCTGTATTCCTGCGCACAACGAGGAGCGCACCGCAGGGCTCTTGTTGTGGAAGATCCGGCAGGTCATGTCGGATTTCAAGCGCGATTACGAGGTGCTGTTCCTCGACGACGCTTCGACCGACCGCACCTATGAGGTCGTGGCGCCCTACGTCCAGGTCCTCCCGTTGGTCATCCTGCGTAACGAGCGGCGCGAAGGGTACGGAGCCTCTCTCGAGAGGTTGTTGAGGGAAGCTGTCGAGCGCTGCGCCTATCCACGGCGCGATGTCATCGTAACGCTGCAAGCGGATTTCACGGACGAGCCGCTGGCGATCCCTGGGATGGTGAAGCGGATCGAAGGAGGCGCGGACCTGGTTGTCGTGACTTCGCCGCACAACGGTAAGGCCGTCCCGCTGGCCGTGCGCTGGATACGCCGCGCTCTGCCGTGGCTGGAGCGCCGGTATGATTTTCCGGAAGAGATCAGCGATCCTTTTTCAAGTCTGCGGGCCTACCGCGTGGGCCTTGTCAAGAGGACACTGAAAGCGAAAGACGGCGAGCGACTTCTGAAGCGCGACGGGTGGGCGGGGAGTGTGGAGCTGCTGCTGGCGATGGCGCCACACACGCGGCGCGTCGAGGAGATGCAGTCTGAGGCTCGACGCGATCGACGGGCGCGGCCGAGCCGCCTCTCGTTCTGGCGGGTCGCCCGCGACTACATCGGCTTGCTGAGGGGACGATGAGGTTACCGATTGCCGTGGCACTGTTGCTGCTCAACGCAAGTCCGGGCTTTGGCGTTCAGCAGGGGCAAGCCCCTGCAGCTGACGCAGAAGCAGCCCTTGCCACGGTGCCCTTCGGGGTCGGTGAGCGCTTCGACTATCGGGTGAAATTCGGCCCGCTGAAGGTAGGCAAAGCGTTCATGGAGGTCGCGAGGATCGACACGGTGGCGGGTCACCCCACGTACCACCTGATATCCGTCATCCAGGGCTCCACTCCGTTCTACAGACTCGATGACAGGCAAGAGTCCTGGCTGGACGTGTATCAGTTGGCGAGCCGGCGGTACCTGCAGGACTCGCATCAGGGCAGTTACACGCGCTTTCGCGAGTACGAGCTCGACCTGGAGAACGGAACCTACACGCGTAACGACGGCGCAAGCGACTCGATTCCGGCGAACGCCTTGGACCAGGCTTCGTTCGTTTACTTCCTCCGCACTGTGCCACTGGAGGTGGGCGCAACGTACGAGTGGAATCGCTACTTCCGCTTCGACCGCAACCCCGTCATCCTGAGGGTGCTTCGCCGCGAGAGGGTCAAAGTACCGGCAGGCGAGTTCTCCACCATTGTAGTCCAGCCGATCATCAAGACGCGCGGCATCTTCTCCGAAGGAGGGGAGGCCGAGATCTTCATCACCGAGGATGAGCTTCGGATGCCTGTCAAGGTCAAGTCGAAGCTGGCAGTCGGCTCGGTGACGTTGGAACTCACCGAGTACGTGGCGGGTGAGAGGCTGTTGCCTGAGGCGCTCGGCCGTGAGTAGACGCCCGCGCGTCATGCCTCAGGGTACTGCACATCCTCCTTGAAGAAAGCCAACAGCAGCCGCGAGACCGTTTCCGGATGCGTGACCATTGGAAGGTGACGTGCTTTGGACACGACCTCGAGCCGCGCGTTCGCCAGACGCTCGGCGATCCGGCGGCCGTGTTCAGGTGGCGTCAGCGTGTCCTTTTGACCCCAGATCACCAGGCTTGGCAAGCGAACGCGCTCAAGTATCGGTCGCATGTCGTGGTCACGCAGCTCCCTCAGCGCGCCGAGCAGGCTCCCCGGTCCGGCTTTGATCACGTCTCCAAGCAGCGTCGAATAGAAACCGAGCGGACACCACGACCACGGCTGCAGCAGTCGGCCGAAAACTCGGCCCAGCCCCACGCCCGGGATGCCGGCGCTGTCGATGAGCACCAGGCGGCGCACACGACCTCGATAGTCGGCAGCGATCTGCGCAGCGATCGCACCACCCATAGAGTGACCGCAGAGGAAGAACTGAGCCAGGCCAGCGCGGTCCGCGAGGCCGATGACAGCTTTCGCCGCGTCGGCGACGGGGAGCACGGGCCCAGGTGAGCGGCCGAACCCAGGCAGGTCGGGCGCGAGCACTCGGTAGTTCGCCGAGGTGAGCTCGGGGAACAGCGGGAACCACCAGCGCGAGGAACCGCCGAGCCCGTGGATCATGACGATCGGCGCCCCCATGCCAGCCTCGAAGTAGAACATCCGTTGCCGGCCGGCGTGCAGTTCCCGCGGCAAGACGATGCGCGTGGTCTTGATCCCACGCCGCGGACCTTTCGCCCTCAGGATTCGGCGCTTCCCCATCCTCCTCCTCCCGGAGTTCGGATGCTGATGACGTCGCCTGCTTGAGCCTCGATAGTGACCTTCCCATCGAGCTGACGCCAGGTGCCCGCCCGCCGGAGCCAGTTCTCGCCCACAGCGCCCGGTGCGCCGTCGACGGCACCACAGGGGCTGTGCTGACGTCGGTCCGACAGAATGCAGACGTGCGCTGGGACCAGCAGCTCCATGTCGCGGCGCAGCCCATCTCCGCCGCAGTGTAACCCTGTCCCGCCGGAACCGCGGCGCAGCGAGTAGTGCCGCACCCGCACGGGGATCTCGTGCTCCAGTGCTTCGATGGGCGTGTTGAGCGAGTTGGTCATGTGGGTGTGGATCCCGGACAGCCCACGGCGCTGTGGGCCTGCGCCCATACCGCCCGCCACCGTCTCATAGTAAGCAAACGGCTCGCCTGACCGCGGGTCGACTCCGCCGACGGTGAAGTTGTTCATCGTACCGCTCGAGCAGGCGGGGATGAGATCCGGCAGCGCCCGGCCCAGGGCTCGGAAGACCACGTCCACGATGCGCTGTGAGGTCTCCACATTCCCGGCAGCGACGGCGGCCGGCGGCCGCGCGTTCACGACCGTTCCTGGCTGTGTCACGATGGTGACCGCAGGCATCGCGCCGCCGCCCGCGGGAAGCGACGTTCCCAGGATCGCCTCGGCTACGCAGCGCAGCACGTATCGCACCGCCGACTCGGTGATCGCCGTGACGGCGTTAATGTTGCCTGTACACTGAGGGGCCGAGCCGGTAAAGTCCACGCGCATCTCTTGGCCACGGACTGTCACAGCGACGGCGATGCGGACAGGCCCCGAGCCCGTGCCGTCATCGTCCATGTAGTCCTCGGCCCTGTACTCGCCTTGGGGGATCCGCTCGATCACAGCGCGTACGAGCCGATCGGCGTAGGACGACAGCGCGCCGAAGGCGGCGCGGAGAGCCTCGGCACCGCGCCGCCGCGCAAGTTCCGTCAAGCGGCGCACGCCGACATCGAGCGCCGCCAGCTGGGCATGCAGATCACCCTCCCGTTCCTCCGGCGTGCGGACGTTGGCGATCAGCAGGCGCCAGATGTCCAGCTGGATGTCGCCGCGCCGCACCAGGAGAACCGGCGGGACCCGTAGCCCCTCCTGGAAGATCTCCCGGGAGAGGGGCATCGAGCCGGGGGCCAGCCCGCCGACGTCCGCGTGGTGGGCCCGGGAGGCCACGTAGGCGATGGGCTCACGTGATCCCTCAACCCAGACGCCGCGCACCGCGGTCAGGTCCGGAAGGTGAGTGCCCCCGCAAAAAGGGTCATTCAGCACCACGACGTCGCCATCGACAAGGCTCTGAGCAGTGATGGCAGCCTCCACGCTCTGCGGGATGGCACCCAGGTGCACCGGCATGTGATCACCCAGGGCCACGGGATTGGCCTGCGGATCGCTGATGGCACAGCTATAGTCGCGGCGCTCCTTGATGTTGGGTGAGTAGGCGCTGCGACGCAGCGCAGCTCCCATCTCCTCGGCGATAGCCAATAGGAGGCACCGATAGACTTCCAGGCGGATCGGGTCGAGCGAGATAGACGTTCCCGCGTCCGGCGTTTGCATGTTAACGGGCGCTCTTTATAATTATGTCGTTCGCCACACAGCGGTATGTTGTGAGCTCAGGCTGAGCCCGCCGACGCGGTGTAATTGTAGGTATAGGAGGTAACCTTGGGCAAACGCAGCAAGGAGGGCATGCACGAGCCTTCTGTGTTCGACAAAGCGCGCAATGAGCTGTTCAGCCAGATAAGGCATTGTGGGGTGTTACAGGCCACGGAAGACCAACGGGAGGCGTGGTTTAGCCAGACGATGGAGTACATGGCCAAGCGCTATCCTCAGGTCACGCAAGAGCAGCTGGCTGAGCTTCATGCGGCCGGCCTTCGCTACTGCGAGCCGGTCATCCCCCACGGGAGTGCGGGCCGGGAGGAACACGGGGACAGCAGTTGATAGGGCTCAACGCTATCTCACCCCGTCCAGATCTGGCGGGGCCTAATCGTCATAGCCCCAATGACATCACTTGAAGTCGGCCTGAAACTGTTGGCGGTCCTGCTGCTGGTGGGCGCCAACGCTTTCTTCGTCGCCGCAGAGTTCGCTCTGGTCAGCGTCCAGGATACGCGCCTGGCCCAGTTGATAGCGAAGGGCGATCGTCTAGCTCGAGCAGTCCGGTCGGCGCAAAAAGACCTCAACCTCTACCTCTCTTCCTGCCAGGTCGGCATTACGCTCGCCTCCCTGGGCCTGGGTTGGATCGGTGAGCCGGCCATCGCGCGTAGCTTGGTCACCCTGTTCGCGGGGCTGCCTGAGCCACTGGCTCTGATCTCCAGACACGTCGTGGCCGGGACCATCGCCTTCATCCTCATCACGTATCTCCATGTGGTGCTCGGCGAGGTAGCACCGAAAACGGTGGCGATTCTCCATCCGGAGCACGTGGCGCGCTGGATGACCACCCCGCTGATCTTCTTCACCCGCGCGGGCACACCTTTGATCTGGTCGATCAACGAGTCTGCCAACCTGCTTTTGCGGGTCTTCGGCGTTCGCCTGCCGACTGAGGCGGAGAGAGTACATAGCCCGGAAGAGATCAAGCTGCTCGTTCGCCGCAGCCGTGAGTTGGGCAAAGTCGAGCGGGACGAGCAGGAGATGATCTACGGTGTCTTCGATCTCACGAGCACGGTCGCCCGCGAAGTGATGACGCCACGGCCGGACATCGTCGCGTTGCGTACGGACGTTACGCTCGACGAGTTGATTCAGACGGCCAGCCGCTCGGGCTTCTCGCGACTGCCGATCTACAAGGAGAGCCTCGACAACGTGGTAGGCATCGTTTTGGTGAAGGACCTTTTGCCCTTCGTGGCCGCTGGCGAGCGGGCAGACTTCGACGTGTCGCGGATCATGCGCGAGCCGTATTTTGTGCCGGACACGAAGTCGGTGTACAGCCTTTTGGCGGAGTTCCGCCGGCTGAAGATCCACATGGCGATCGTTGTGGATGAGTTCGGAGGTACGGACGGACTCGTCAGCTTGGAGGATCTAATCGAGGAGATCGTCGGTGAGATCTACGACGAGTACGACGTGGCACGGCCCATCTTCGAGACTAGCTCTCGCGGTGAGCCGCTGATCGATGGTAGCGCTCCGCTAGACGAAGTCAACGAGCGGTTCGGTCTGGCGTTGCCGCTGGACGACTACGACACACTGGGCGGTTTCATACTCGGTGAGCTTGGACACGTGCCGAAGCGTGGTGATACCGTCCACTATTCCGGCGCCCAGCTCGTTGTCGAGAAAATCGTAGAGCGCCGAGTTCGGCTCGTGCGGCTCTTGAGGAAGGGCGACGCAGCGATGCCGCCATCGGATACTGGCCCTGCGGGACCAGGTGCAGAGGAGGTGACAGGTTCGGGTGGTTGAGGAGAGAGAGATCACGGTTCTGATTGTCAGCGCGGATGCCGGACGGCGCGACTGGGCGGCGACGGCACTGAGTGAGGTGGGCGAAGTCTTGCAGGCCGTGGACATGAGTTCGGCTGTAGACGAGTTGTCCATTGGCCGTCCAGCCGTCGTAATCATCGATAGCACACTGCCGCAGGATACCGTTGGCAGCCTGATCGCGGCTATCGGCGACCCGGACCGCGCGCTGCTCTGGGTTTCCGAGCTTCAGCTCGGATTCCTCGATTACGGGGTGTTCGTTCAGATTCCGCACTCGGCGAATGATCGGGTACTCGCTGCAGCTGTACAGCGATCGGTTGAGGCGCAGCGCAGCAAATCGGAGGTAGGAAAAGCTCGGGAGCAGGCACGGCGGCTAGAACATGTGACGGCCGTCGTTCGGAACGTGCACCATGAGATCAATAGCCCCCTCACTGCGATTTTGGCGGAGACACAGCTGATGCTCATGGATGCAGACCAGTTGTCAGCCGAGCAGAGGAGATCGCTGGAAGCGATTGAAGCGATGGCGCAGCGCATACGCGAGCTACTGCGGCAACTGGACGGGCTGAGCAAAGGCTAGCGGCGCGTCGAGAGCCATGTCTGAGGCTGAACGTACAAGCACAAGCCGGGCGAAAGTCCTGGTCGTCGATGATGAACCCGCGATCACTGTCGCGCTTGCTAAGAGGCTGCGGCGCGATGGCTACGAGTGCGTCACGGCAGGTTCGGGAGAGGAAGCGCTCAAGCGCCTCGCAACTGAGGAGCTAGATCTGGTGATCACCGACGTCCGGATGCCCGGGATGAGCGGCATCGAGCTTCTTAAGGAGATCAAGCGCCGCGACGCGGACATACAGGTCATCATGATGACGGCCTACTCGGACATCGATTTCGCGATTGAGGCGTTGCGCCATAAGGCAGACGACTACCTCCTCAAGCCGTTCAATCTCACGGAACTCAGCCATTGCGTGGAACGAGCCCTTGAGCACCGCCGTCTAGTACGCGAGAGCCGCGAGCTCCAGAAGGCCGCGGCGGGTGAGGTCGGTCCTGAGGGTTTGGCGACCATGGAGCGGCACTACCGGCAGGGCATAGCGGCTCTAGCTGGCGCCATCGAGTCACGCGATCAGTACACGGCCGGACATCTTGAGAACGTTGCTCGCTACGCCCTGACTACGGGTGTGGAGCTCGGACTCGCTGCAGAGAAGCGGCGGAAACTGTGGCTAGGGGCCGTGCTGCACGATGTGGGGATGGTTGCCGTGCCGGAGGGCGTGATCAATAAGAAGGGGCCACTCACCCCAGAGGAGTGGGGCCTCGTGCGTGAGCATCCACTTGTAGGGGATAGGATTGTCCAGGGCGTCCCCTATCTGGCGCCGGCCCGGCCCTGCATCCTTCAGCATCACGAGCGCTGGAATGGTTCCGGGTATCCGGCAGGCCTCAAGGGGGATGAGATTTCGTTGGAGGGCTGTGTGCTGGCTGTGGCTGACGCCTTCGCTGCGATGCTGAGCGAGCGCCCGTACCGGAAGGGGCTGAGTGAGGGCGACGCTTTGGACGAAGTCAAACGTTCCGCTGGCCAGCAGTTCGAGCGGAGAGTGGTGCGGGCCTTCCTCGCCGCCCACGACAGAGGTTTCCCCGTCGAGGGGCTTGAACTCGAGATCCCGGACCTGAGTGGGCAAGCTGGGGATGGATCGCCGCGAGGGATGCCATAGATGGACGATCTTGACCGGCTCTATTTCGAGTTCGTGGAAATACTGCGCCGCGAGCGACCATCGGCTTTGACCGAGCCGCTCACGGTAGTGGAACTGCATGAGCAGGTGATTCCCTATCGCCGGGTCCGGGACCCCGTTGGATTCCGCTCCAACGGCGATTATGAGACCGCCCTCACACGTCTCCTCTCGGGGGAACGGGACTACCTGTTGAGTGATCGTGACATGCAGGAGGAGTTGAAGGCCGGCCTTAGCGATTTTGTTCCGGATATTCGCCGCTATCGCGCATTCCCGGGCACTCGCGTGTGGCTGAACCCGGAAGCAATCCCACCACCGGGCGACATTCGATATGCGCCTCCCGAGCTGCGGGAGCAGATTGACTGGCTGAGCCAGGCGACGGGCAGCCCGGAGGAGCCGCATGAGCCGGAGGAGGAGGCAGCCGCTGGGCTCGCTGCCGTCGACCAGCCCGCGACGGGAGCCGGTGCGGGCGCGGAGACGCTCGCGCGCCACGAATCCGCGCCGGGTCTTTGCCCGCGTTGCGGAGTCGGTCCCCCAGAGACCGCTGCCTTCTGCCCGCATTGCGGCTGTCGGCTGTCCGCCGACAGGTGCCGCAACTGCGGAGCGGAGATGGAGCCTGCCTGGCGCTTCTGTGCGGATTGTGGCGCGCCGCGCGCGCGACGGTCGGCTGGTTCAGCTTGACGGGGCAGAAAGCGGCCCGTATTATCGCAGCCGTATCAACATCATCATTGGCAGTTCCGTTGCGGCTCGCTGGCTGTGGTCGATGTTTCGAGCATGGCCGAGCGTTTGCGTGCTGGTGTAGGCGGGCCGTTCAAGCGCATTGGAGGAGTGAGATGCTTCGTGTAGACAGGTCTTTGGCGCTGGGAATTGCGATCGGCCTGGTGGCGCTGCTGTCTTGCGGTGGCGGCGGGAGTGCTCGGCAGGAGACGGCCGAGGCTACCGCGATGCCGGAAGGTCAGGAGGTGGCCCAGCAGCAGGAGGTGCAGTTGCCTGAGGGCGTCACGATGGAGATGGTCAATCAGGGTCGCGACATCTACGGCGGTGCTGGTCTCTGCTACGTCTGCCACGGCGCCGAGGGGAAGGGCATGCCCGGCCTCGGGGCCAACCTGACGGACAGCGAGTGGATCCACAGCGATGGCTCGTACGAGCGCATAGTTGAGACGGTGATGAACGGTGTGGACGCCAGCGCGTCGACCAGCGGCACGGCGATGCCACCGAAGGGCGGTAGCGGGATCACCGACGAGCAGGTCAAGGCTGTGGCTGCCTACGTCTTCACCCTGAGCCGCGGGGGGAACTGACGGCGGCTGACGCCTGCTGAGTGGAGGACCGCCCCGCGGCGGCGACGGCCGTGATGGCGCCTGCTCAGCGCCCGACATACCACTGCCAGCCTTCGCCGACCTCGAGTCCGGAATACCCTGACCGTATCGGCTCGGCCGAGTCCTACGCGCTCGCGCGAGCCTGATGCGCTGGCTAACTTTAGGGGGCACAGACCGAACTCGAAGGAGTGAATCGCTAGCCAAGGCCGTATCGGCCAGGAGGTCGGTTTGGAGATACTACTCGCTGCTCTCGCCGTGGCCGGAGCCACTGCTCTGGCGACTAGTCTTCGGGTCATGTGGGAATACGAGCGAGCGGTCGTATTTCGACTGGGCCGTCTGCGAAAGGCGCGCGGGCCTGGGCTCATCTTTCTGGTGCCGTTCGGCATCGAGCGCATGCAGCGGGTGAGCTTGCGGATCGTCGCCATGGACATTCCGCCGCAGGACGTGATCACCCGTGATAACGTGTCGGTGAAGGTGAACGCCGTCCTCTACTTCAGGGTTGCCGATCCCGTTAAGGCGATCGTCGAGGTGGAAGATTTCCTGTTTGCGACGTCGCAGCTGGCGCAGACGACCCTTCGCTCGGTGATCGGGCAGGCGGAGCTGGACGATCTGCTCGCCGAGCGCGAGAAGTACAACAACATGCTGCGCCAAATCATCGATTCAGAGACCGATCCCTGGGGAATCGAGGTCACGGCGGTCGAGGTGAAGGACATCGATCTGCCTCAGGAGATGAAGCGGGCGATGGCGCGCCAGGCTGAGGCGGAGCGCGAGCGGCGTGCCAAGGTCGTTAACGCGCTCGGTGAGTTCCAGGCGTCGACCAAGCTCGTGGAGGCGGCGCGCATCATGAGCCGGCAGCCCATCTCAGTGCAGCTGCGCTTCCTGCAAACGGTGTCGGAGATCGCCGCGGAGAACAACTCTACGACGCTCTTCCCCATCCCGATGGATCTCTTCGAGCCGTTCATGCGGTCCTTGAAGACGACCCGAGCCTCCGAGGAATCGGAGGCGGAGCTTGAAGGCACCGAGGAGACGATCCCGGAGCTGCCGCCGCCGGAGAGGGTACCTGATCTCTCCAGGTCGGAGGAGCCGGCTCGCGTCAGGAAGCGAGACCGCTAGATCAACGCTGTAGTACGTCCGCTGGAATGAGCGAGGGCTCGCAAGGACACCACCTGACGCGCCAGGACTTGGAGGTCGTCATCCGGCGCGCGGCCGAGCTTGAGACCGAGGTTGGCAGCGCCGCACTTGAGCTGAGCGAGGCCGACGTTGTGCGTATCGCTCAAGAGGTGGGGCTGTCGGAAGATAGCATCCGCCGCGCCCTGGCCGAGCACCAGGCAGCTGTCACCAGAGGTGGCAAGCTGCTGGCCGACCGCGGCTGGATCTCGCGGCTCTGTGGCCTCGGTCTCGTGACGGCCACGCGCAACATCGAGCGACCAGCGGAAGAGATCCGTCAGGAAATCGAGTCGCACTTTCAGGCTAACGAGAGTCTCCGGCTGGTCAGGCGCACAAGGACCGCCTCCTTGTGGGAGCCGGAAACCGGTGTCGTGGCATCACTGATGCGCGGGCTGGATGTGTTCGGCAAGGGCTATCAGCTGGCGAAGAAGGGCCACGCTGTCGAGCTCCGTATAGTCCCGCTCAGCGAAGAATCGAGCCAGGTCTCGCTGACGTGTAATCTCGCCAGCGAACGCGCGGGCTGGTTCTGGGGGCTAGGAGCAGCCGTGGGAGTCCCGCTGGTATGGCTGGCGACGGCAGTCATTCTGGGAAACCACAATATCCCTAACGCCTTGGTGTTGCTCAGTCCTGTCCCGCTGGCCATCACCGTTTCGTTGGCCCGCGCCGGATACCGCCGCGCCGTCGAGAAGATGCGACTGGTACTCGACGGCTTGCTCGACCGTGTCGAGCATGAGGAGGCGCTGGAACCGCCCAGACCATCGTGGCGTGATCTGCTTAGGTAGCCTACTACATCGGGAGCTGTCTATCGAGCGATTCGCCAACCGCCTGGCGGTGCCCTATAGGCATCGGGCACTCCGGGCGCTAGAATGACGTGTAGGTACGTCAGCGACAGCGGACAGAGCCGCGCGACTCGACCGTGGTCCTCCGGTGGGCCGGTCGCGCTGAAGGCCTGGTGGGTTGGCAAGATGTTGGCCTTGCTTAGCGGAAAACGAGTGGCATTACTGGTTGCTGCCCTGGCTGTGGTCAGCCTGAGCAGCGGCGGTTGCGAATCCCCGCGCGCCCGCCCTACCGCTGCGGGCCCGCCTCTCCCAGCGACGAGCGTGGCGGTGGCGAGTCCTGTGACCGATGCACTGGTCCCCTCCGACTCGGTCGTGCGCGTGGTCGTGGGTGCCTCGGGTCTTCTCCAGGCTGTGGAGTACTTCCTGGTCCGGCCTGCGGTGCGGGATACCCTCGGCTGGGATCGGCAGGAGTTCACGCAACCGCAGGATTCGGTGCGGGTGGTGTTCCAGGTGCCGATTCCTGACCTCATAACCGGCGCGCAGCTGGAAATCCGCGCGGTAGCGGAGAACGTGATCGGCGAGCGGGAGCTGTCGGAGCCGGTCTATGTGCTGGTGATTGAGTGCGACTTGTACCCGTTCGCGTGCGCCGACCTGTAGGCTAGATTACAGGTTGACCGGGGGGTGCAGCCTGGGCGGGCTGGCGGGCTGGCGGGGCGGATCCTGAGGGCAAAATCGACGAAATTGGCGAATCCTCCTCCGGGCGGCGACCTTGAGAAAGGGCGCGCAACTACTTAGATTTTCTACGTGTTTCTCTCGCGTCTCGATCTCCGGAATTTCCGGAATTTTGAACAGGCTGTCGTGGAGTTTCCGGAGCGTGGCGCGGCCCTGATCGGGGATAACGGTCAGGGCAAGACGAATCTGCTGGAAGCTGGCTACTACCTTGAGATCTTTCGCTCGTTCCGGGGGGCGCGGGACGAGCAGCTGATCACGTTCGGGTGTGGGCACTTCCGGGTCGAAGGGGTTCTCTCCGACGACGAGGGTGGTGCGGAGGCGGAGGTGGCGGCTGCCTATGCGCGTGAGGGTCGCCGGAAGAAGGTCACTCTTGACGGGCGAGAGCCCGGCCGGGTGGGTGAGGCGATCGGGCACGTCGGTGCCATCGTCTTCACTTCCAGTGACGTGGAGATCGTGGCGGGTGGGCCCGGTGCCCGGCGACGCTTCCTCGACATCATGCTGTCGCTCGTCGAGCCGGGCTACCTGCCAGCCCTGCAGCGCTTCCGGCAGGTTCTGTCCCAGCGCAACGAGTTGCTGCGCAACGGGGCGAGCCTGGCCGAGTTGGCGGCCTGGAGTGCCGGGCTGGCTAACGTCGGCAGCCGAATCAGCCAAGCGCGTGCGCGCTGGATCGCCGCGCGCGGGGCGAGCTTTTCCCGCTACTACGCCGCTATCTCGGGAGAACGGGAGGCGGGGTTGGACTACCGGCCTTGCGTCCCGCCGCCCGGCAGCGGCCTGGAGGGGGAAGCGTCGGGGTGGTCGGAGTCCTTTCACTCGGAGATCGAGCGGCTGGCTGATCAGGAGAGGCGTCGCGGCCTGACCCTGGTGGGGCCGCACCGCGACGACGTTAGCTTCTGGGTAACGGGCGGCGGCGAGCGGTTGCAGCTGAGGATCTTCGGTTCAGCTGGTCAGCAGCGGACCGCGGCGATCGCGCTCAGGATGGTTGAGGCGGAGACTTTGCGGGCTGCGCGCGGCCGGCGACCGATCCTCATGCTCGACGATGTGTTCGCTGAGCTCGACCCGCAACGGGCAGAGCGTGTTGTGGAACTGTTGACGGCCGAGGAATGGGGGCAGGTCATCGTCACCTCGCCGAAGCCGACCGAGTTCGCGCTGTTGGGCAACAGCCTGGCGCAATATCGGATTGCCGGCGGGAAGGTCGGTCGCCTGTGAGGGAGGTCCGCGGCGGTTCGCTGCAGCGCATCGGGCCACTGGTTGACGGGCTCCTGCGGGCGCGCGGCCTTGCCGAGGGTGTGGAGCGCGCGTCGGTAATACCGGAGTGGACCCGGCTCGTGGGCCCGCAGATCGCTCGCGTCGCCACTCCGGTGGGCTTCGATCGTCGGACCTTGTTCGTGGAGGTTCGTTCCTCTGCCTGGCTCATGGAGCTGGAGATGATGGAGCGTCGTATCTTGGCGACGCTCAACTCGGACCACGAGCGCGGGGTGTTTGAGAGGATTGTGTTCCGGCTGGCTGAGGGCGGCTAGCGCCGAACGTTGCACACGGTCACAGCTCAGGTGGCAAGGAATCAGAGAGGCAAACTGATGGCCAAACGATCGGGGAAGGGGAAGAAGACGACCGCCAAGAAGACGGGCAAGTCCAAGGCCAAGGCGCCACGTGCGAAGGCATCGAAGAGCTCGCCGCAGGCAACCAGGGGCGACGGCTACACAGCCGGCAAGATTCAGGTTCTCAAGGGGCTTGAAGGTGTACGTCGGCGTCCCGCCATGTACATCGGGTCGACCTCGTCTCGCGGCCTCCATCACCTGGTCTACGAGGTCGTGGACAACTCGATCGACGAGGCGATGTCGGGGTACTGCGATGCGATCAACGTCGTGATCCGCTCCGACAATTCGGTGCGAGTCACGGACAACGGCCGAGGCATACCCGTCGATATCCATCCCACTGAGAAGGTGCCCGGCGTCGAGCTGGCCATGCTCACGCTGCATGCAGGTGGGAAGTTCGACAAGGAGTCCTACAAAGTGTCCGGCGGCCTGCATGGTGTCGGGGTCTCGGTGGTGAACGCGTTGTCGGAATGGCTGGAGGTGAAGGTCGACCGCGATGGACGGACCTGGCATCAGCAGTATAGCCGTGGCAAGAAGAAGAGCGAGCTGAAGGCAGTCGGAAAGACCGACAAGACGGGGACCGAGGTCTCCTTCAAGCCGGATTCCGAGGTCTTCAGCGAGCTGGATTTCGATTTCGATACCTTGGCCATTCGGTTGCGTGAACTGGCGTTCCTGAACCGTGGCGTCAAGATCACCCTCGAAGATGAACGGCCCCGGCAGGAGAGGAGGGAAAAGTACCAGTACGATGGGGGCATCAGGGAGTTCGTGAAGTTCCTGAGAGGTAACCGAAAGGCGCTTCACAACGAGGTCGTCTACGTGGAGGCCAAGCGACCCGAGTGCGAGGTCGAGCTGGCTCTGCAGTACAATGAGGGGTACAAAGAGGACACCTACACCTTCGTCAACAACATCAACACCCACGAGGGCGGGACTCACCTAACCGGATTCAAGGCAGCACTCACGCGAACGCTGAACGACTACGGACGGCGGGGCGGCATGCTCAAGAAGGAGAGCTTCGCGCTGACCGGCGAGGACGTACGTGAAGGCCTGATCGCAATCCTCTCGGTACGCGTCATGGACCCGCAGTTCGAGGGCCAGACGAAGACCAAACTGGGTAACAGCGAGGTGCGTGGCGTTGTCGAGTCGGTGGTGAACGAGGGTCTCTCGAACTTCCTGGCGGAGAATCCCTCGGCCGCTCGGCGTGTCGTGGAGAAGGTCGTGCAGGCGGCGCGGGCCCGAGAGGCGGCGCGCCAGGCACGCGACCTGACACGCCGCAAGTCGGCCCTGGAAGGCTCGATCCTGCCCGGCAAACTCGCCGATTGCTCGCTGGATGATCCCAGCATCGGCGAGCTCTACCTGGTGGAGGGCGACTCGGCCGGTGGCTCAGCCAAGCAAGGCCGGGACCGTAACTTCCAGGCTATTCTTCCGCTGCGCGGTAAGATCCTCAACGTTGAGAAATCGCGGCTCGACAAGGTGCTCTCGAACGAGGAGATCCGTACGATCATCACGGCGGTGGGTACCGGAATCGGTGAGGATGAGTTCAACTTGGAGAACGCGAGGTACCATCGCATCATCATCATGACCGACGCGGACGTCGATGGCGCCCATATACGCACGCTGCTGCTGACTTTCTTCTTCCGCCACATGCGGCAGCTTATCGAAGTGGGCTACATCTACATCGCCCAGCCTCCGCTGTATCGGATCCGCCGTGGCAAGGAGGAGCACTACGCCTACAGCGACGACGAGCGCGACCAAATACTCAAGCGATTCGACGGTGATGGGAAGGGCAAGCCGGACGTACAGCGGTACAAAGGTCTGGGCGAGATGAACCCCGATCAGCTCTGGAAGACGACCATGGACCCGGAACGGCGGACGATCCTGCGAGTGACCATGGACGACGCCGTTGAGGCCGATCGCCTGTTCAGCTTGTTGATGGGTGACGAGGTCGAGCCGCGCCGCGCCTTTATCGAACAGAACGCGAAGTACGTGAAAAACCTGGACGTGTAGTCTATAGCTTGACTTCCCCGCCCGCGTACTCGCGGAGTCGCTGTACCTGCTCGGAACGACCGAGGACAATCATCACATCGCCGGCCTCGAGGCGGGTCTCTGGACCCGGGTTGTAGATGGGCAGCCCTGTCTGGCCTGTCCGCCGCAGGCCCAGGACAATCAGCCCGGTCCGCTGAGGTATTCTGGCTTCGGCAAGGCTCTGGCCCACCAGCTGGGAGCCGGGCGGGACCGGCGCCTGTTCCAGGCGAAGCTCTATTCCTGCCTCGCTGATCACACAATCCAGGAAGCTGACGACGTGGGGGCGCAGCAGGGAGTAGACCATACGGATCCCGCCGGTCACGTTCGGTGAGACGACATGCTCTGCACCCGCGCGTCGCAGCTTTTCGAGCGACTCCTCGTTGTAAGCGCGGGTGACTATGTTAAGGTCGGGGTTGAGGTAACGCGCCGTCATGCAGACGAGCAAGTTGTCGGCGTCATCTGCGAGACAGGTGGCGAGGCCATTGGCCTTCTCCACCTGGGCGATCTTGAGCGTCTGCTCCTGTGTTGCGTCTCCCTCGACCACCAGGATGTCGGGGTGGCTTTCGCGCACCAGGGCGATTCGGGCCGGGTCATGCTCGATGATCACGAACGGGCTCTTGGCCTGGATCATCTCGCCGACCATGACACGACCCATCCGCCCCATACCGCAGATGATGTAGTGATCTGATAACCGCTCGATGCTGCGCATGATCTTACGCCTCCGCAGTGCGCCCCCTAGATCGAGTTCGACGATTAGCGCCGTCGTGAGTGCCCACCAGATCCCCAGGCCGATCACGCCCAGGAAGACCAGCCCGAGGGTGAACGTGCGTCCTTGTGGTGACAGGGGGTGGACCTCCATGAATCCCACGGAGGACACCGTGGTTACGGACATGTAGAGAGCGTCCGTCCAGCCCCAGCCCTCTACCAGCATGTAGCCCAGCGTGCCGATCAGGAAGACGACGACGAAGTACAGCCCCGCCCAGGCGAAGCGAGCGCGGAATGGCCGCAGGGCCTCGCCCAAGGTGATGGGCGGTTGGCCAATGACGGCTCTGCCCGGCGACTCGCGGCTGACTGCCGCGCCACGTCGGGTCATGCGCCAGTGTCCCTGAGTGAGCCAGCAGCGAGCCTGGCTTGGCGAAGCTCTCGGCCGGGATTCGCCGCTGCCGAAGGCCTCTGTGCGCAACGGGTGCCTGCCGCGTGGCCCTTCACATCTCGCATGAGATCTTCTGCCTAGGTGGCTGCCCCTGTGTCGGTTAGAGGATCCACGACATGGGAACACCCCATTTTAGCGGCGCGCTCCGCAAACGGCAATCGTTGCCCCGGGCGGAACACCGGCGGCTGAGCGGCGTTCTATACGAGTACAGCTAGGGATTGGTGGGAGAAAGCCTGGGCGATAGGCCGTCCTCGCGTGGGGGAGACTGGCAGCGTATCTTGCAATTTCGCCTGAGACTCGCTGCGCTGTCGCGCGCAATGGAGGTACCGATGAAATTCGCTCGTACTCGCCTGTATGCTGGTGCCCTGGTCATTGCCGCGCTGCTGGGGTTCGGTCCGTGGGCAGGGCGGGCCGAGGCCCAGTATTTCGGGCGTAACAAGGTCCAATACGAGAGATTCGACTTTCAGGTCCTGAAGACCGAGCACTTTGACATTCACTACTACCCGGAGGCCCGTGACGCCGTCGAACAGACGGCCCGCATGGCCGAGCGGTGGTATGCCCGGCTGTCTCGAGTTCTGAACCACGAGCTGAGCAGCCGCCAGATCATCATTCTCTACGCGGATCACCCTGATTTCGAACAGACGACGGTGCTCGGCGGTTCGATCGACGAGGGCACCGGAGGTGTGACGGAGGCCTTCAAGCGGCGAGTGGTGCTGCCGCTGGCGGGTTCGCTCGCCGAGACTGACCACGTGGTGGGCCACGAGCTGGTGCACGCTTTCCAGTACGACATCACCTCCGGCGCTCGCGGGCTGGGAGGCGGGCTACCTGCGGTTGTGAGCATGCCCCTGTGGTTCGTCGAAGGCATGGCCGAGTACCTATCGCTGGGCCCCGTGTATCCGCTTACGGCCATGTGGATGCACGATGCGGCGCGCCGCGAGGAGTTGCCCGGTTTCAGTCAGCTGGCCAACCCATTCTTCAACCCGTACCGCTACGGGCATGCCCTCTTGGCGTACCTCGGTGGGCGGTGGGGCGACCCGGTTATAGGTGAGCTGCTACAGGCAGCGTCCATAAGCGGCAGCATGGGCCAGGCGATCGCCGCCGTGCTCGAGATCTCACCGAATGACCTCATCGCCGATTGGCAGACATCGACCAATGGTGCCTACGAGTCGCTGCTCAAACAGACCAGGATGCCGGAGGACTATGGCCGTGCCCTGATCTCGCGGGACCGCGGCGCTGGCAGGCTGAACATCGCGCCGACGTTGAGCCGGGATGGCACGAAGCTGGTTTTCCTGTCGGAGAAGGATCAGTTCTCGATCGAGATGTTCCTCGCGGATGCCGAGACCGGCGAGGTCGAGCGCAAGATACTGAAGACCGCACTGGATCCGCACTTCGAGAGTCTGCAGTTCATCAACTCCGCCGGCGATTGGCACCCTAACAGTCGGGAGTTCGTGTTCGGCGGGATCAGCAAGGGTAAGCCGATCCTGACGATCATCGATACCGAGCGGGGCAAGGCAGTACGCGAGTTCAAGGTCGCCGAGGCTGGTGAGGTCTTCAACCCTGCCTGGTCTCCCGACGGCAGCCAGATCGTCTTCTCGGCGTCGCGGGGCGGCCTGATGGATCTTTACATCCTGGATGTCGAGTCGGGCGCGATTCGGCGCATCACCGACGATGCCTATGCGGACCTGCAGCCCAGCTGGTCGCCGGACGGTCGCCGGATTGCCTTCGTCACGGATCGGTTCTCGACTGACCTGGAAGGTCTCCGCTGGGGCAACTATGAGCTGGGCTTACTCGATGTGCAGACGGGCGCGATCGAGCGCGTCGCCACCTTCCCTGACGGTAAGAACATCAACCCGCAGTGGTCGGCCGACGGATCGAGCCTGTACTTCCTGTCCGACCAGAACGGCATCGCGAATGTCTATCGTGTCGCATTGGCGGACGGCGAGTTATACCAGATCACCCATCTGGCCATGGGCGTCAGTGGTATTACCGAGCTGAGCCCGGCGATGTCGCTGGCAGCCGACATGCTGGTGTTCAGTGCCTACGAGGGCGACCGTTACACGATCTACGTGATCGAGTCGGAGGAACTGCTGACCGGTGGGCCGCTGCAGCCGCCGCTGGCCGATGTGAGCCCGGCTGTCCTACCGCCGGCGGACCGGCCAGTCGGAGATGTGATGGCGCTGGTCACGAACTGGGAGCTGGGCCTGCCGGAGAGCGCGGATGAGTTCGAGACGACCAAGTATAACGCCGGGCTGTCTCTCGATTATGTGGCCCCGCCGCAGGTTGCGGTCGGCACCGACCGTTACGGCACGTACGTAGGCGGCGGTACAGCGCTGTTCTGGAGCGATGTGCTGGGCGAGCATTCGCTGGCCACGCTGCTGCAGGTGAACGGCAGCTTCAAGGACATCGCAGCACTGGTCGGCTACGAGAATCGGAGGTCTCGCTGGAACTGGGGCGGCGCCGTGTCCCAGATCCCCATTCTCTGGCGCGGGTTCGCGTATGGGATCGACCCCGCGACTGGGGACATAATCGAGCAGGAAGACCGGTTCCGGCAAACGAGCCGGGAGGTGACCGGTATCGTCTCGTACCCGTTCAGCCGCGTGCAGCGCACTGAGTTCAGCGCCAGCTATCTGAACATCAGCTTTGACTACGAGCGGGTGACCCGCCGCTATGACGTTAGCACGGGTAGGTGGGAAGAGCAGAAGGTGGACTTGGACTCGCTGGTGTCGGACGCCCTCAACTTGGGTACGATGAGCGCCGCTCTGGTCTACGACAATACGTTCTTCGGGTGGACCGGACCCGTGCTCGGCCAGCGTTACCGGTTCGAGCTCTCACCCGTCTTCGGTTCCATCAACTACTTGGGCGTCCTCAGCGACTATCGCCGGTATCTCATGCCGCTGAGGCCCTACACGCTGGCGGGCCGAATCCTCCACTTCGGTCGCTACGGCAACGGCGGCGAAGACGGGCGGCTGCAGCCGCTGTACCTCGGTTACCAGCAGATCATCCGGGGCTACGATTACGGTTCCTTCGAGGCGGTGGAGTGCGAGGACGACGTGGACAGCAAGTACTTCGTGGGCCAAGACAGCAGCTGTCCCGTGTTCGATCAGCTGTTCGGCAGCCGCTTCGTCGTCGGCAACTTCGAGCTTCGTGTTCCATTCCCACAAGGGTTGGGCCTGGGTGCGCCGTCAGCCCTGCCACCGATCACGCTGGCGCTATTCTATGACGTAGGTGCGGCTTGGTGGGGCGAGAATGCCGCGCTGCGTGTGGGCGGCAACAGAGCCCCCTGGCGCCCGGTGAGCAGCTATGGCGTAGCAGGGCGCATCAATGTCTTTGGCGTTCTGCTGCTGGAGGTCGACTACGTCCATCCGAACGACCGGCCGCGGAAGGGCTGGTACTGGCAGTTCGGCTTCTCACCGGGGTTCTGACGTGCTCTGACGTGGCCGCGGGCTGAAGTCGCGGGCAGGACTGAACTCACGCACCAGATCGGCTCCCCGCCGCTAGGCGGCGGGGAGCTTTTTTCGCGTCGCAGGGTGCAGTGCCACGTTAGGAGGCGACGCTTTGGGCCCCTCGCGCATCTATACAGGGTGGAATGAACGGTAAGGCCCTGGTGCTGGCGAGCGGGGAGGTGGCCCGTGCCCGGGCAGGTGATACGGAGGCTCTGGAGAGCCTGTACCACGCCTTCGCGACGCCTGTCTACAACCTCGGCCGCCGTATCTGCGGTAACGAGGAGGACGCTGAGGACGTGCTCCAGGACACCTTTCTGGAGGTCTGCCGCTCGATAGCGAAGTTCCGGGGAGACGGTTCGCTCTGGGGTTGGGTGCGCCAGGTGGCGGTCAGCAAGGCGCTGCTGCTGCTGCGCCGCGAGCGGGGCCGCAGGGTGCGCGGATTCGAGGGCGACCGCTTCCTTCGCGATGGCCCAGGCACGCCGCCGCCGGAACCGTCGGCACCGATCGATCTCGAGACGGCGCTGAACCGCCTGTCGCCGCTGAGCCGAGCGGTTCTTTGGCTGCACGACGTTGAGGGCTACACGCATGAAGAGGTCGGCGAATTGATGGGCAAGACGGCCAGCTTCTCGAAATCGCGGTTGGCCCGTGCACATCAGAATCTGCGGGAGTGGCTGCGCTGATGGCGAGGGTGCGTCACCTGGAGGTGGCGGAGTTGTTGGCGCTGCGTGACGGCGAGGGAACGGCGTTCGCGCGCGCGCATGTGGAGACTTGCACGGCCTGCCGTGGTGAGCTCGAGCGGCTCTACCGGGTCCGCGCCGAGCTGAGGGCGTTGCCCACGATCAGTCCGCCCCGGGAGCTGTGGCCGCGAGTCGCTGCGGCCGTGAGGCAACGGCGGCTGCGCAGACGCATCGCCTTCGGCACGTCCGCACTCGCCGTGGCGGCTGTGTTGCTGGGACTTGTGGTGCTGCGTGGTCCCAGCGCGGGGGTTGCGCAGCGCGGCGGTGATGTGTGGGTGGCCGAGGCGGCGAGCCAGGATCTGGGTCCGGTGATCAGCCGGTCCAGGCAGCTCGAGTCGCTGCTCGAGGCCTACAGGCCCACATACAAGGTCTACGATGCCCCGACCGCGCTGGCCGTCTCGGTCCTCGAGGATCGCATCGTGCTGCTCGATCGCATGCTGGCGGAGAGCCGCGCCATCGGTGCGGACCGCCAGCTGTTGCGTGGTCTCTGGGGTGAGCGGGTCGAGGCTTTGGAGACACTGGTCGGTCTGGAACTGGTGTACGAGGGACGCGTTGTACAAGAGGGACGAGTCTGGCGCTAGAGCGGCGTATCGACTCAGCGCCATCTGGAAAGGTTATGCGATCGAAGCGAGAGCTGAAAGGAGAAAGCAGATGAGGTGGGCAAGCGTTGTGCTGGCTGGTGCACTGCTGATTGGCGTGCCGGTGCAGCCTGCCCGCGCCCAGGAGGAGCGGGAGGAGTGTGTGTGCCCATCCCCCTGGGGGCGTGTGCTGGTGTGGCCGCAGGGGGAGTGGACATCGGTGGTTTGGGCAGGCGGACGGGCACGCCTGGGGGTCTGGGTGCACACCGAGGCTAATCCCGAGACCGACAGCATCGGTGCGCTGGTCAACCGTGTGGCTGAAGGCGGTCCGGCGGAGGCGGCAGGTATTAGTGAAGGGGACATCATCACGAAGCTCGATGGTGAGAGGCTGTTGCGGGGAGGCGAAGAGTACGACGAGGACGAGTCCGCCCCCGGCATGCGGCTGGTCGAGCGAGCCCGCGAGCTCGAGGTCGGTGACACCGTGCAGGTCGAGTTCCGCCGCGACGGCGAGACGAAGACCGTCCAGGTAGTGGCCGGCGAGTTCGAGGGTCCTTTGACGTTGAACTTGAACTTGCGAGGCGTGCTGGATCAGTCGAGGCGGCTGCGAGAGCTGGCGGAGCGTTACCGAGAGCTTCCAGAGGTGCAATACATCGGTCCCGAGTCGTTCGCTCTGCGCTTGGGAGCGCGGTTGCCCGGCCTAGAGCTGGTCTCGTTGAACCCGGACCTCGGCGAGTACTTCGGGGTCGACGAGGGGGTGCTTGTCGTGAGCGTTCCTGATGACAGCGAGCTCGGCCTCAAGGCAGGCGATGTGATCCTCGCCATCGATGGCCGCGAGGTCAGGAGCCCGAGTCACGCGATGCGGATCCTGCGCTCCTACGATGCTGACGAGGAGGTTTCGTTCCGCATCATGCGGCAGAAGCGCGAGAGGGCGGTCGAAGGCAAGGTGCCGGAAGCACTCGGCTACGGGCTACGGGTGATCAGGGAGCGCAACTAGTCTCAGCGGCTCGACGCTGAACGGCGTCGAGTACAGGCTGCGGCGCGTGGCCCGACTCGAGGGGGTGCCACGCGCCGCGTCCTCTCAGGCCTCGTCCGGCGCCGCTGCTCGGAGCCTACTTCGTGATCCCCACCACGTCCTCGTCGGCCAGCCGCTCCACCTCGTTGGCCGAGTAGCCCAGCAGACCTTCGAGGATTGCCCGTGTGTGTTGTCCGAGCGCGGGGGATGGCTCGCTCACGATCTCGGGTGCCGCCGACAGGTGAGGCGTCGAGCGCGCAAAGGTGTACCTGCCGACCTCGGGATCGTCGATGTCCACTAGCATGCCGCGCGTGCGAAAGTGCGGATCGGCGAATACGTCCCTGGCCGTGTACACCGGGCCCGCGGGCATGCCCGCCTCGTTCAGCGTGTCCACCACCTCCTGCCGCGTCTTGTCGGCCATCCAGCCCTCGATGATCGGCTGCAGGAATTCGGCGTTGGCTGCGCGGCTGGTTCCGTCGGCGCTGCGAGCGTCGTCTACCAGGTCGGGTCGGCCGACTGCGGTGGCGAGCCGGCTCCACACGATGTCGTCCGGCACGTTCAGTGCCACGTAGCCGTCCTTGCAGCGGAACGCGCCGCGCGGCCAAAGGTGCTCCAGCTTGCCGCGTTGCGGCTCCTTGCCGGTCACGGAGTAGAGGGCGACCATCCGCTCGTTGAGCGCCAGCATGTTGTCGGTGAGCGAGACGTCCACGAGCTGGCCCTCGCCGGTGCGTTCCCGCATGAATAGGGCCTGCATGATCCCGTACGCCGCGATCATGCCGGAGTAGACATCGGCCAGCCCGTACAGCGTGAAGGTGGGTGGCTTGTCCTCGAAGCCGATGAGGTCCATCACCCCGCTCATGGCCTCGGCAACGATGTCGAACGCCGGACGGTCGGCGTAGGCACTGCGGTACCCGTCCATGCGGCCGAAACCCGAGATCATGGCGTAGATGATGCCGGGATTGATCGCGCGGAGTCCCTCGTAGTCCAGACCGATCTTGGCCAGCGAGCCGGGTCGCAGGTTCTCGACCACCACATCCGACACGCCGACCAGCTGCCGCACGATCTCCTGGCCCG
>Ga0209635_10000272_pt1 | contig 34295 bp, 29 predicted proteins | sample DeeMarSWOR230_32_FD_187463 | JGI IMG/M metagenome (GOLD analysis project Ga0209635, IMG submission 187463) | Marine sediment microbial communities from White Oak River estuary, North Carolina - WOR-2-30_32 (SPAdes) (version 2) | ecosystem: Environmental > Aquatic > Marine > Intertidal zone >...
CCCCATGGCAATAATGCCATTCCTTCTTATTGAAGCAAACGCGCCTAGGGTAGTCTTTTTTATCACGCCACCCTTAGTAGCCATTAATAGAAACTTGTTCGAAGGAAAGCTTGCGATGGCTAGTAACACAGTTACTTCATCTTCCAAGTTAATAGGCAATAAATTAACCAAGGCTATCCCCTTGGCCGTGCGGGAGGAATCCTCGGGAACCTCGTAGCACTTAAGGCAGTAAACCCTACCAGCGCTGGTAAAGAAAAGGAGATTATCATGGGTGTCAGCTACCAAGATATGGTTCACTGTATCGCCACCCCGGGTTACCATTCCAATGATACCTTTTCCGCCACGATGTTGCAGCCGATAAGTACTGGCAGGAATCCTCTTAATGAACCCCTTGTTGGTAAAGGTAACTACCATGGCCTCATGAGGAACAAGGTCTTCCGTACGAAATTCTTCGATTTCTTCTGCTTTCACCACGGTTCGCCGGGAATCACCATAATTGGATTTAAGCTCCTCAGCATCCTGGGAGACAAGTGAGAATACTTTCCGAGGGTTAGCTAACAAATCCTCAAGGTAGGAAATATTTTTTATCACAGCGGCATATTCCTCGGTTATTTTGTCTTGCTCTAGCTTGGCTAATCTCCGAAGCGGCATATCAAGGATAGCTTGCGCTTGAATCTGCGACATAGTGAAGGCTGCCATTAAATTGGCACGAGCGGACTCTACGGTTTGAGACTGTCGAATAATCTTGATCACCTGCTCCAGATTGTTTAGAGCGATTCTGAAGCCTTCGAGGATATGAGCTCTATCCTTTGCCTTATCAAGTTCAAATTGAGACCTCTTGGTAATGACTTGAAAACGAAAGTCAATGTAAGAAGTTAGTGCCTCTTTAAGATCAATTACTTTAGGTTGTCCATCAACCAAAGCAACCATATTGATGTAAAAGGCAGATTGCATCGTGGTATACTTGTAGAGGTTATTGAGTACCTGTCGAGGTTGTGCTTCCTTTTTGAGTTCGATAACAATGCGCAGGCCTTCCCTATCTGACTCATCACGCACCTCGGCTATCCCCGAAATTCTCTTCACTTTAGCTAGCTCAGCTATTTTCTCTACCAAAGCTGCTTTGTTTACCTGATAGGGAAGTTCAGTAACAACTATTTGTCTCTTGCCCGCCTTGCTAGTCAGTTCTTTGGCTTTAGCTCGAAGGATAATTTTTCCTTGTCCTGTTGTATAAGCGTTGTCTATACCCCCTTTCCCCCAAATTATCCCACCTGTGGGAAAATCGGGGCCTTTGACCAACTCTAGTAGTTCCTCTACATTAGCTTGGGGGTTGGCAATTAGATAGGCAATAGCATCACATATCTCGCCCAGGTTATGAGGAGGGATGTTAGTCGTCATTCCCACAGCTATGCCTGAAGAACCACTAGCTAGTAAGTTAGGCAATCTGGCGGGCAAGACAGAAGGTTCTTGGAGGGAGTCATCGAAGTTGGGAACAAAGTCGACGGTATTTTTTTCGATGTCAACCAACATTTCCTCGGCAATTTTGGACAGGCGCGCTTCGGTATACCTCATTGCCGCAGGTGGGTCATTGTCAATGCTGCCAAAATTACCCTGCCCATCAACTAAAGGATATCTCAGAGAAAAATCCTGAGCCATGCGTACCATAGCTTCATATATGGGGGCATCTCCATGGGGGTGGTACTTCCCCATGACTTCACCAACAATGCGGGCACTCTTTTTGTAGGGACTGTTATATCGTAACCCCAAGCCATCCATAGCGTACAAAACACGTCGCTGCACTGGCTTTAGGCCGTCACGCACATCAGGCAGGGCTCGGGAGACTATGACGCTCATGGCATAGTCCAGATAGGAGCTTTTCATCTCCTCTTCGATATCGACAGGCTTTACTATTGCAGCTTCAATCAAATCTCAATTCCTCTTTCACCATCTTCACCAACGACGGTGAAACCTTCAGGCAAAGATTCTTCTTCAGGGCTAAGTTCCTCTTCTCCCTCAAAATATTCAGGCTCAGGCATAGCCTCACCTTCGTCGGTGATGATGCCTCGCCTGAGAAGGCTTTCTTTAATACGCGTACGCAGGTGTTCTGTAGCTTTAACAGGAAAAGAAGGATGTCCCACTTGGCTGGGATGTTGATATACCTCTTTAATAATCACCTGCACTTTATCGTCTTCTACATTGAGAATTGCTGCATCGTATCTATTTCCACCTTGCATTAGTTTAGTGAGACGCAATCCTTGTCTCGGCTCTATCTCGCCCAAATATTCTCTATCCTCGTTCGTCACAATCAAGTGTTGTCTTCTTGCTTCTAAGTGCACTTGGTCACCAAATCCCATCTTAGCTAAGACATCGACTGAAGCTACATTATGAAGATTCACCACCCCAGCCTTGCCTATCTCAGTTATGAAAAGGTCAAGAGCAACTCTTCGCGTTTGAGTTTTCGAGTTCGAAGCTTTCTGAGGGTTTCTACTCAAGGTCACCATAGACTCTGACAAGCTAGTTAAACGGGCAAGATTTTTCTTAGCAATAGCATTCTCAGGGGCAAGCTCTAGAGCCTTAAGATAGGCTTCCTTAGCTCCGTCAAAATTTCCTAACTCTGTCAAAGCTCGGCCAAGGCGATTATAAGCCTCGACATCAGAGGGAAATTTCTCAATTATATCCCTGTTTATCGCTTCGGCCTCCTCCCATCTGCCTTGAAGGGCTAAATCTATAGATTCCTTGCTCAGTCGTTGCCTTAATCGAGCTTTTTCTTCTTCTTCCTGTTGGTAAGAGGCAATATACATTTCCATAAACTTATATAATTAGGATGTCAGGCCAAAATTGTCAAGTTTCTTTCTCCAGCTCGAAAGCTCGATGCAGCGCCTGAACAGCATCCTTAACCCTATCCTCAGAGATAATACAGGTTATCCTTATCTCGGAAGTGGTAATTAACTGGATGTTAATGTCATGCTCATAAAGAGCACGAAACATTCGGGCAGCATAGCCCGGTGTATTTTGCATGCCGGTACCTACGATGCTGACTTTGGCCAATGTAGAATCGGTAACACATTGCTTGCCACCCACGGATTTAACTACTGGCTCCACGATAGACATCGCCTTAAGCAAATCACTCCGAGCCACCGTAAATGTGAGATCGGTAATATTATTAATGCTGGCATTTTGAACAATGGTATCTATACTTATATTTGCTCTAGCCAGGGGCTCGAAGATTGCTGCAGCAATGCCAGGATGGTCGGGGACACCGACGACGGTGACTTTGGACACATTGGTATCATAGGCAATACCCCTTGCCTTGTTTTTTACTTCCATAGAGGCCTCCTTGCAAATAATAGTACCTGGGCTATCGCTGAAGCTAGAAGCTACTAAGATGGGCACATTATACAACTCTCCCAATTCCACTGCTCTGTTATGCATTACCTTGGCTCCATAGGTAGCCAGTTCTAACATCTCCTCATAGCCAATTTCCTTTAACTTTCTTGCTTGAATAACAAGATGAGGGTCAGCGGTATAGACGCCCTCAACGTCGGTGTATATCTGGCAGATCTCAGCACCCAGGCTGGCGGCCAGAGCAACCGCCGTAGTATCAGAACCACCGCGACCTAAAGTGGTAATGTCCCTTTTCCCGGTCACTCCCTGAAATCCAGCCACAATGGCAATATTTCCCTTTCTCAATTCGCTGACTACTCGTTTCGTGTCGATGCGAAGAATCCGAGCTTGACTGTAACTAGAATCAGTACGTATGCCCGCCTGTGCGCCGGTAAGACTGACTGCCTTGTAACCTAAAGTCTCTAAAGCCATGGCTAAAAGGGTGCTGGATACTACCTCCCCAGTTGATAAAAGGAGATCGAGCTCTCTATCGCCAGGCTGTTCATTAATCTGATAAGCCAATTTAATCAAGTTATCGGTGGTGTGTCCCATGGCCGAAACAACAACAACAACCTGATTTCCCTCATCTTTAGCTTTGGCGACATGCCGAGCGACGTTCTTAATTTTCTCGGCATCAGCCACCGAGCTACCGCCATACTTCTGAACTATCAGTGCCATCTCTTAACCTCTATTAGCTTGCCCATAATATTATATCCTTCCTTGATAAAAACGCCTGTGCCTTTAGCCTCTGCTTCGGTAAATCTCTTCGCCCCACTAGCTGTGAATCCTGGCCCCCAGAGTATGAAGGGAACGGGGTCAGCAACATGAGTTTGAACATCGATTGGTGTGGAGTGGTCAGGCAGAATTAGCAGCCGAAGGGCATCCCTGTTCCAGGAGCGAAGCAGACTCATAATCTCTTTATCTACTCTCTGAATGGCCTCTATTTTTTCCTTAGCTAGGCCGGCATGGGCTGCTTCATCGGTTGCTTCCACATGGATAACCACCATATCATGTTCCATTAGTGCTTCCAAGGCACCATTTGCCTGGGCAGCGTAATCATTGTTGAGATCACCAGTCACACCAGGAATATCTAATACATCAACCTCCGTCATCCGGGCTAAGCCCCGCATAATATCCACTCCGGATGTCATGGCAGCATTGAGTCCATAGGCCTCTTTGAAAGCTGGCATATCAGGTATTTTACCACTACCCCAGAAAAGCCAAATCATAGTAGCGGGAATATCGCCGCGTGCTCTTCGTTCTACATTTACAGGATGGTCGCGAAGCACTAGCTCAGAGCGTGCCATAAGCTCTCTCAACAGGTCGCTCCCCGGCCCTTTGGGAAGAAATTCAGCAATGGGCTTGTCAGGGATATCATGCGGTGGAGTACAGCTAGCCAGGAGGGCATCTTCCCTCCCTTTTATCTTACATATATGTCTGTAGCTAACGCCGGGATAAAAATGCACTTCATCGCTGCCAAGCTTTTCATTCAAAGTAGCGACAATAGCTTGGCCTTCGCCAGTACTGATATGTCCGCAACTGTAGCTCCACATCCTCCCGTTGAGCACGGCTACCAAATTGCAGCGAAAAACGACCTCTCCTTCGTTAATAGGAACGCCCATACCATGAGCCTCAATGGCGCTCCGGCCTCGATAATATACCTGGGGGTCATAACCTAACACGGACATACAGGCACAGGCACTGCTAGGTTCCATCCCCGGCGGCACGGTGCTAAGTAGCCCGACAATGCCTGCCTTGGCTATAGCATCCATGTTCGGAGTATGTGCCAACTCCAGGCAGGTCCTCCCACCATGGGCAGGCAATGGCCAGCCTGACGCACCGTCAATTATTAATACGCAATACTTCATCCTTGTCCCCCATAGTTAAACATCATATAATAGCATAGACGGCGGGGCGTAGCGCAGTGGGTAGCGCGCAGCGTTCGGGACGCTGAGGTCGGAGGTTCAAATCCTCTCGCCCCGATTAGTTCAGTACAAAGGATTACAAGCTGCTTGTGTCTAATCTACAGGGAGAAGATATAAGTATATGGGACAAATATGAAGAGCTATCATGGTGACATATGATAAAGTGTCAGCAGGTGCACGAAATTTGACAAGAAATAAGTGTGTGATTTATAGTGCCCGCTTACCCTTAAATTAAAGGCGGAGTAGAGGGAAACCATGGTAAAAGCTGGAATCGTAGGAGCGACTGGCATAGTTGGTCAGCAATTTCTTGTTGCCCTGAAGGGTCACCCCTGGATTGAGATTGCTGTGCTTGCTGCTTCCGAGAGATCAGCAGGGCGCAGCTATAAGGAAGCCATAACCGATGCCCAATCTGGAGCCTTGCGCTGGTTTTGCCAGGAACCTCCAGTGGAGGAGGTTATGGCCATGCCCGTCCAGAATGCTGCCGAAATGGATATCTCCGCCCTTGATATCGTCTTTTCCGCCATAGAGTCCGACCAGGCGAAGATTCTGGAACCGAAATTTGCTAAAGATAAAGCGGTTATAAGCACAGCTTCGGCCTTTCGCTACGATGAGGATGTGCCCATCTTAATTCCGGGCATCAATTCCGAGCATGCCAAGTTAATTGATGTGCAAAGAAAAGCTCGAGGATGGAAGGGCTTCATTACACCCATTCCCAACTGCACCACTGCCGGCCTGGCGATAACCCTGAAACCAGTTTATGAATCGTTCGGCGTGAACGCCGTTATAATGACCTCCATGCAAGCCCTGTCAGGTGCAGGCCGAAGCCCGGGAGTGATAGGCCTTGATATCCTGGACAATGTCATTCCCTTTATCGCCGGGGAGGAAGAAAAGGTACAGCGGGAAACACAGAAAATCCTGGGCAGTTTCGCAGGTAATTCTATCAGTTCAGCCAAGTTCAACGTAAGCTGTACCTGCACCCGCGTTAATGTCCGGGAAGGGCATACAGAATCGGTCTTCGTCTCCACCCAGAAAGCCTGTGAGGTGGGCGAAGTTATAAGTGCCATGAGGGAGTATAGCGGCTCAGCCAACGAAGTTGAGTTGCCTTCAGCCCCCAAGCACATGATAATAGTCCACGAAGACCCATTCCGACCTCAGCCGCGACTCGACCGTGATGCTGAGGATGGCATGGCTACCGTGGTTGGGAGAATCAGGAAGGACAACGTCCTGAAAAACGGTATCAAGTACGTTCTGGTATCCCACAACACCAAGATGGGAGCAGCTAAGGGCGCAGTTCTTGTCGCCGAACTCCTTATCAGGGATGGCTATATTTCCTAATATAATGGGGGCAACTCTATTTTTTCCTGCTTATCCCGAGTGCTTCCCAACCCTGAAGAAAAACAGAGTCTACCCCATGGTACTCTTATTTTCATGATAATGGAGATTTTCTCTTATGCCAGTCAGTTGCTTGTTCGTAGGCAAAGGCGATGTGCAGCAGTGTTTCCTCGCTAAAAGGCTTGCCCATGATTTGTATACCTATAGGTAGGTTGTCAGCAAAGCCAGCAGGTATGGAGATAGCCGGGATTCCAGCTATGTTTATGGGTAAAGTGCATACATCGCTTAGATACATCTGCATCGGGTCTTCTAACTTTTCACCCAGCTTAAAAGGCACTATTGGCGAAGTTGGGGTGACCAGGGCATCATATTTTTCAAAGGCTTGGTCAAATTCCTGTTTTATAAGTGTGCGCACCTTCTGTGCTTTAAGATAGTAAGCTTCGTAATAGCCCGCTGATAAAGCGTAAGTGCCGAGCATTATACGCCTTTTAACTTCAAGACCGAAGCCAGATTGTCGCGTCCTCTCCGTTGTCTCGATTACATTATTGGCATCCTGCTCGGAAAAGCCGTATTTTACTCCATCGTAGCGAGCCAGATTTGCAGAGGCTTCGGACGGAGCAAGTATATAGTAAACAGCCAGAGCATATTTAGTATGAGGTAGAGAGACCTCCCAATCTATTTCCGCACCGAGTTCACGTAGCTTATTTATGGCTGCTTCTAAAGCTGCTCGTACTTGGTTCTGCATACCTTCGACGAAGTATTCCCTGGGAATGCCAATTCTTAATCCTTTGATGTCTGGAATTAGTTGCTGGGTGTAGTCAGGGACAGGATAAGACACTGATGTTGAGTCTCTGGAGTCATAGCCGGCAATGACATTCATCACTAAGGCGCAGTCAGTGACATCCTTGGTTAATGGCCCAATTTGGTCGAGAGAACTGGCGAAAGCAACCAAGCCGAAGCGGCTCACCCGACCGTAGGTTGGTTTAAGCCCCACCACGCTGCAAAGTGCCGCTGGTTGGCGGACGCTGCCCCCAGTGTCAGAGCCCAGAGAATAAACAGTTTCATCAGCAGCTACAGCAGCTGCTGAGCCACCGCTGCTACCTCCAGGGACACGGCTTAAATCCCAGGGGTTGTGGGTGGGGAAGAAGGCGGAGTGCTCAGTGGATGAGCCCATGGCGAACTCATCCATATTCGTTTTCCCGACTATTACCGCCTTCTGTGCCTTCAGTTTCTCTATTACCGTAGCATCATAGGGAGGGATGAAGTTTTCAAGCATCTTTGAACTACAGGTAGTCCTTATCCCCTTAGTGCATATAACATCTTTGATTAAGGTAGGGATGCCGGTTAAAGGGGTAATTTTATGGGCAGTTTTGATGTAATTATCGATTTTCTCTGCCTCTTTTAGAGCGATTTCTTCAACAATAGTGACACAGGCGTGAACTTTGCCTTCCACCTCAGCAATATGCTTCAGTACAGATTTTGTCAGTTCCGTCGAGGAAATTTTCCTTTGTTTAAGAAGCTTGTGTGCTTCACGAATAGTTAGCTGGTGTAGTTCATTCGCCGGCATGTTTAGTATCTTTCTTTGAGGCTGCGACGCCTGATAACTTTGCGCCAGTCGCCACCAGTTTTGCCGTGCATCTCTTTAATCCTGGGGATGTATTGTAGGCCTAGGAATACCCCCAAGCCTATGGAGTAGAATACTAAAGCCAAAGGCTCGCCGTAGTGGTCGACGTAAATAAACCCCGCAACAAACGGGAAAACAATAAGGATCAGGCTATAACTAAAGGTAGGATTACGAGTAATAAGTAGAGCTATAAAAAAAACAATAAAGAGAAATGGAACTGCCCAGGGCATCAGGAAGATGAGAATCCCGATGGCGGTAGCTGCTCCTTTACCGCCATGGAATTTAAGGAAAACGGGAAAGATATGGCCGATTATGGCAGCTGCGGCGGTAAGCCCGGTGAGAAGTTCAAATTCTGGAGGAATGCCCAACAACCACCGCACCAAAATAATTGCTCCTACGCCTTTGCCCAGGTCAGCCAGGGTTACTAGGGTGGCATCCATCGGCCCAACCTGGTAGAGGACATTCATAGCGCCCATGTTTTTGCTTCCGACATCTCGGATGTCTATCCCTTTTCTCAGACGACCAGCAAGATATGCTGAAGGAAAAGAGCCAAGGAGGTAGCCAATTATGATGGCGATAACTATGTTGCTAATCATTTGCCTGGTGAGTTCACTCTAGTATTGCTTGAACTTTAAAACAATTTCCCTCTTGTTTCGGTGCGTTTGATAAAATCTCTGCTTGGGGATATGACTCAGCCACATCGTCTTTCCTGAAGACATTTTGTAATGGGATGGTATGGGTCGCTGGGGGCACATTGGCTGTATCTACTTGCTTAAGTATTTCGAAGTTCTCCAGAATATTGGATAGCTGGAGGCTAAATTTCTCCACCTCCTCCTCGCTTAAGCCCAAGCGAGCAAGCCAAGCTATATGCCTCACCTGTTCGTAACTAAGTTTCATCTGAGCGTAACTATTACATTATAGCATTGCGCTTCGTAATGTCATAGAGGTTGCTTATCTTCAGGGACAAGGATTATAATGGAGGGCTATGCAAATCCGAAATGTTGTCTTGCTTTCTCATCAAGGGGCCGGAAAAACTTCACTTGCCGAGTTTATACTCTTTACCTCAGGTGCTATTCAGCGTTTAGGTAGCGTGGCAGATGGCACTACTACCTCAGATTATGACTCGCTAGAGGTAGAGCGTCATATGGGCATTAACCTATCCCTGTTGCCAATTCAATGGCAAGAGATGAAGCTAAATCTCATTGATACACCGGGATATGCTGATTTTATCGGTGAGGTAAGATCGGGATTGAGGGTAACTGAAGGAGCAATAATTGTAATATGCGCTGCTTCGGGTGTGGAGGTAGGTACAGAGCAGATGTGGAGCGATGCTGAAAAAGGAATTTTGCCTCGGTTAATATTTGTTAATAAGATGGATCGCGATAATGCTGATTTCCTCTCTACTTTGAAAGGAATTCAGGCTAGGTTGTCACCGAAATGTTTGCCTCTTCAATTACCTGTAGGTTCACAAAAAGATTTTCAAGGCATTATAGATTTGGTGACTATGAAAGCTTATATTGGCACAGACTCGCAGGAAGCCGAAATACCTTCAGCACTCCGGGAACAAGCAGAAGCTAGCCGTGAGAAATTAGTAGAGGCTGCCGTGGAGGTTGATGATGAACTCATTAACAAGTATCTGGAGGGCGAGTCCATAAGCAACGAGGAAATTTTTACTGCCATAAGAAAGTCTACCATTGCTGGCAAGCTGGTGCCTGTTTTTGTTGGCTCTGCTTTGAAGGGCATCGGTACCCAGCAAATTCTCAATGGTATTTGCTCCTACCTGCCTTCGCCCGAAGAAAAGGGTGCTATTGTCGCTAAGAATGTTTCCATCGGTGATCAAGAAGAGATCAAACCTAATTCTGAATCCCCATTAGCTGGTCTTGTTTTTAAAACCACTGCAGACCCCTATGTGGGCAAGCTCAGCTATTTCCGAATTTATTCAGGCGTCATTTCCAGTAATTCCCAGGTTTGGAACGCCAACAAGAATAGCATGGAAAGAATTAGCCAACTTTTTACCATGCTGGGCAAAAATCAACAGACAGTGCTACAGGTCACTGCCGGAGATATTGGAGCGGTGGCCAAGTTGAGTTTAACCACCACCGGGGATACCCTCTGTGCTCGTGAACATTCTGTGGTTCTCCCTGGTATTGAATTTCCCAAAGCTAATTTCAGCATGGCAATCCAGCCTCAGGCGAAAACCGATTTGGACAAGATGAGCACCGTTTTGCCCAGGATTTGTGAAGAGGACCCTTCTCTCCAAACACATCGAGAGGCTGATACTAACGAGTTTATTATTTCCGGAGTTGGTGATAACCATCTGGAGATAACCAGAGAGAAAATACGTCGCAAATTTGGAGTAGAGGTGAAGTTAGACCTGCCCAAGATTCCTTACAAAGAAACTATCACTACATCAGCCAATGCAGAGTATAAACATAAGAAGCAGACCGGAGGACACGGTCAATATGGGCATGTCTTACTGGAGTTGGAGCCTTTGCCTCGGGGTGGGGGATTTGAGTTTGCTAAGAAGATTGTCGGAGGGGCAATACCCCAGAACTATATTCCCTCTGTGGAAAAGGGAGTCAATGAGGCCAAGCAGGAAGGAGTTCTAGCCGGATATCCCGTAGTTGATGTAAAAGTGAGCCTTTATGATGGTAGCTTCCATGCGGTAGATTCTTCAGACATTGCTTTTAAGATTGCGGGAGCACAGGCCTTAAAAAAGGGATTATCTCAAGGCCAGCCGGTACTGGTTGAGCCTATAATGAACCTTACTATAACCGTGCCCGAGACGCATACAGGGGATATTACTAGTGACCTTAATACTAAGAGGGGACGCGTGCTTGGAATGAATCCCGCCAATGGCATCAATGTCATTGAAGCCCAGGCACCTTATGCAGAGCTGCTTCGTTATGCCCTAAATTTACGATCAATGACGCAAGGGCGAGGCAGCTTTGTTATGGAATTTGACCACTACGAAGAAGTACCCGCTCATCTCAGTCAGAAAATCATCGCTGAGAGGAAGAAGGCAGAGTAGCTGATAGTTATCAGCTGAAAACTAGTGCACTATCTTGGTCAGCTAATAAGTCTGTTATTTCAGCCTATTCTAGCCAGCTAATAACTCCTTTAGCTTGTTAGTAAAGGCTGGCACCACTTCTTCATATTTGCCCACCACTCCAAATTCCGCCTCCCTGAATATATTTGCCTCAGGGTCCTTATTGATGGCTATGATGTGCTTGGAACCTGAACATCCAGCCGTGTGTTGGCTAGCACCTGAAATAGCTATAGCAATGTAGATATCAGGAGCAACAATTTTTCCAGTAAGGCCGATATGTAGCCCCTCTGGCACCCAACCATTATCAGCAGGAGGGCGTGAGGCGCCTACCGCACCATGCAGCAAATCAGCTAGCGCTTTCAATGTAGTCTGGAAGGGCTCAGGACCGCCTATCCCCCTGCCTCCAGAAACAATCACAGGGGCATCCTCAAGCTTGATGCCGACCGCCTCTTCCTTAACAGTTTCTATTATCTTTGTCCTTACTTTAGACGTATCTATGTCAATCTTAGTGGGTACGACCTCTCCTTTCCTTGAGTCATTGCGCTCCAACGGTGACATTGCCTTGGTTCTGACAGTAACCATCTGAGGCATAGACTCGCTGGTGAATACAGCTTGAGCATTGCCGCCGTAAACAGGACGCGTTTGCACCAACAGCTTTGTCCCGGGATCTATACGCAAGTCGAGACAGTCTGTTGTCACGCTGGTACTCAGTCTGAAGGCAAGGCGAGGAGCCAGGTCTCTCCCCATGGATGTTTGTCCTAGGAGTATCACGCGAGGAGAAATATCCTTAATCAATTTTTCCGCGACTTGCATATAGGAATCAGCTTGGTATTCTTTTAGGGCGGGGTGTTCTACCGCATAAACCTTGTCTGCTCCGAAGGCAATTGCTTCTTTAGAAGCTTCGCCAACTGCATCGCTGGCCAGCAGGCAAGATAAGTCTTCCTTTAACTCGTCAGCAAGCTTCCTACCACATCCTAGCAACTCGGTGGTAATGGAAGCTAATTTCCCGTCCGCTAGCTCACCACAAACTAATATACCTTTGTATTCAGCCATTGTTTCCTCCTTAACTTTAAAGTAATTTGGCTTCCCTGAGCCTTACGGCCAGTTTAGCACCAGCTTCCGCAACAGTCTCTCCTTCGATTATTTCACATTTGGATTCTTTGACTGGCTGGAAGAGTTTGTCTAACTTGCTACGCCTTCCAGCAGCGCCAATTTGTGAGGGCTCGAGCCCAATATCGGCTGGTTTCCAAACGACGGGTTGTTTCTTGGCTGCTGCCATGATCCCTTTTAAGGTAGCATAACGAAGTGCTCCTAACCCGCTGGTTACTACAATTAGGGCGGGAAGCGTCACTTCAATAACCTGATAGCCGTCGGGAATAACTCTCTCAACCTTCGCTTTCCCATCGCTGACCTCTACCTTGCGAGCTAGCGTTACAGCAGATATCCCCAAAATCTCAGCAATGCCTAGACCCACTTGCCCTGCATCCCAGTCGGATGATTGCCTGCCGCAGAAGACAATGTCGTATTCCCCTATTTTCTTTATTGCCGCGGCCAGGGCGTTGGCAGTTGACCAACTATCGCCCTCCTCAAAAGCTCCGTCTTCCAGAAGAATGAGTTCATCGCCTCCCACAGCTAGCGCTTTCTTAATCACATCGCGAACGAAGTTATTACCTACGCTGAGCGCAGTAATTTTGCCCCCCGCAGTATCCTTGATTTTGAGGGCAGCTTCCAAGGCAAATTCCTCATATTGACCGATTACAGGTTTCACCTCTGGTGGCAAGGTCATTTTGTTGTTTGCTACCTTAAACACAGCCGGTGGTGCCTCAGGATCAGGCACTTGCTTGCAGCAGACAATCATATTAACTGGCATTCTCTAACCTCCTTAAAGATTTTTGCAGCCTAAAGGATATGGGAAAATCCGTCTTTTGTCAATAAACTAAATCGGGTAAATTTGATATGATTGATTTAGATGATTAAGTGGCAATAGCTACTTTAACCACGGAATTAGTGCTAGAATAGATAAGAATTGTTATTCAGAGGGATGATATGTCATCTGTGGAACAAGAAGAACTGAAAGTCCGCTCAATTAGGGAACGCAAGCTGACCTGGTTCTATGTTGAAAAGCCTACTACTAGCGAAGTTGAATTCTTGGCTCAGCGTTTCCATTTCCATCCTCTCGATCTGGATGATGTCATCAGCCGCATCCAGCGTCCCAAAATTGACGTGTATGAAGATTACCTGTTTCTAGTGTTGCATTTCCCGGTATTTGATAAAGAAAATCGTATAACCAGGCCCAGCGAAACGGATATCTTCATTGGCGAGAATTATGTCGTCACTATTCATTGTTCTGGTGACCTCAAGCCACTGGCTAGATTTTTCCAGGAATGCGAGACTGACAAGGAAAGCCGCGAACGTTATTTGGGGAGAAGTTCAGGATTTCTCCTCTATCACATCCTTGATAAACTGGTTGCCTCTTGCTTCCCTATACTCAATAAAGTCACCCAAAACATTGAGGATATAGAGGACATTATCTTTTCCAAGCCCGTTCCGGAGACTGTCCATGAGATTTCCCTGATTCGCCGAGACCTTATTTCCTTCCGCCGCGTCATTCATCCCCAGATTGGGGTACTTGAGACCCTTGAGAGGCAAGAATATCCCTTCTTCAAGGAGGATCAGGAAATTTATTTTGGTGATGTCGCTGACCACATTCGCAAAATCTGGGACGGGCTGGAGGACTGCAAAGAGGTCATAGAGGGGCTTGCTGACACCAGCAATTGGTTAACCTCACATCGAATTCAAGAGATAATGCGGATATTGACTATCATAATGGGACTTCTGGCACCACCTACCTTGATAGCTAGCATTTACGGTATGAATATCCCGCTACCTGGTGGAGTGAACTCTGGAAGCCTTTTACCTTTGGGTATTTTGTTCGCCCTTATGGCGATTACAGCGGGAGGCATATTTTTCTACATGCACCGTCGGGGATACCTCTAAATCGTCCAGCCAAATCAATTTCTCTTGTTCTGGCCAGCTATGGAAATTAGATTCGTTGCTGATAACAACGTGGGCAAACTGGCTCGATGGTTAAGGGTGATGGGCTATGATACTCTGCTATTTAAGCAAAAAGACGATGGTCAAATGATTAAAATAGCTCTTAGCGAGAACAGGGTGATTTTGACTAAAGATAGTCAATTTATGAAAAGGCGCTTGGTCAAAAACGGCAAACTCAAAGCTATACACATTAAACAGGATGACCCTAAACTCCAGGTGCAAAAAGTAGTGGAAACTTTGAATTTAAATTATCATTTCAAACCCTTCTCGCTTTGCCTTGAATGCAATCGAACATTAATAGCTCGGGATAAAGAAGAGGTGAAAAACCTGATCCCCGCTCACGTTGTTGAAACTCAAAATCAATATACGCAGTGCCCTGCCTGCCATCGAATCTATTGGCCAGGGACACACTGGCAGGCCATGGTCAAGAAGTTACAAAACTGGCAAGGAGGTGTCGGAAATCATGCTTCTACCTAATGCTGGTCTTCCCAAAGCTTCAATAGTGGCATGGATTAGATAGTAGTGCTATACTCAGCCCATAATGCCAGGAGGATAAAGATAAAGCTAAACACCTATGTTATTAGCAATTGATATTGGGAACACCAACGTTAAGGTTGGTATATTTGATGATGATAAGCTGAAAGCTACTTGGAGTTTGGCTACCGGCATTCATCGCACTTCAGACGAGTACGGTGGAGTATTGCTCAACCTTATGGAGCGGAAGAAAATCCCGCCTTCAAAAATTACCGGAGTAGCATTGTGCGGCGTTGTGCCACCATTGTTGTCTACATTTGTGGAACTGTGTAGGAAATATTTGAATACTAAACCCTTAGTTGTCGAAGCTGGTGTTAAGACAGGCATGCGCATCCGTCTGGATAACCCTCGTGAGGTTGGTCCTGACCGCGTGGTCGACGCCGTGGCTGCCCAAAACCTATACGGAAAACCGGTGATAATTATTGACCTTGGCACTGCCACCACCTTCGACGTTGTTTCCAAGGAAGGAGATTATCTTGGTGGGGCCATTGCCCCGGGGATTATCATGGCTACCGAAGCTTTATACACTCGTACCGCCGCCCTCCCTCGAATTGGGCTAAGCCGCCCTAAGCAGGTCATCGGCAAAAGTACTATCTCGGCTATGCAATCAGGTATAATATTTGGTTACATCGAGCTTATTGAAGGCATGATTCGGCGAATAGAACAGGAATTGGGAAGCAAGGCCAAGGTAATAGCTACCGGCGGCCAGGCTTACTTGTTAGCCGAAGAAATACCGGCGATAGAGGTAGTAAATCCTGATTTAACTTTAATTGGATTGCGTCTTATTTATGAAATGAATAAGGAGCAGTAATGCTTAGAAACAAAACAATAGTTCTGGGAGTGACAGGGAGCATTGCTGCCTACAAAGCAGCCGAGATTGCCAGCCAGTTGACTCAGGCGGGGGCCAAGGTGAGTGTAATTATGACTGAAGAGGCTATCCAGTTTATATCACCTGTTACCTTCCGGGCGATTACGGGGAGGTCGGTAGTCACCGAAATGTTTGATTTAGCCTCTGAATTCAGCATTGAACATGTCTCCCTGGCGGAAGCCGCTGATATAGTGATTATTGCTCCTGCTACAGCTAATATTATTGCCAAGCTGGCTGCTGGCATTGCTGATGACATGCTATGCTGCACGGTCCTGGCTACCAAGGCGCCGGTGGTCATAGCCCCAGCTATGGAAACTAATATGTATAATAATCCAGTCACCCAGGATAATTTGTCTAAGCTTAAAGCTCGCAATTTTGTGATTATTGCTCCAGCCGCGGGCTGGTTAGCCTCGGGCAAGGAGGGTCTGGGACGCCTCGCTGATATCAATGATATTATAGGCAGCATTCGCCAGGTGTTGGGTAGGGGTGGGGACCTTGCGGGCAGGCATATCGTGGTTACCGCCGGCGGTACTCAAGAGCCTATCGACCCTGTTCGTTACATCAACAACCGTTCATCGGGGAAGATGGGCTATGCCCTGGCTGAGGCAGCCCGTGACCGGGGGGCTAAAGTAACATTGGTTACAGCACCCACCTCGTTACCTGAGCTCGTAGGCATTGACGTCATTCAAGTCGGCACAGCTCAGGAAATGCATCAAGCGGTAGAGAATGTAACTCCCCAAGCTGATGCTCTAATTATGGCTGCCGCCGTAGCTGATTATCGCCCGAAGAGCACAGCCAAAGAGAAGATTAAAAAAGGGGAGGCAGGGTTAACTTTAGAACTGGAATGCACCCCAGATATTTTAGGCACTGTTAAGGGAAATTTCATTAAGGTAGGCTTTGCTGCTGAGAGCAGCAATCTGGTGGAAAATGCCACGGGGAAGCTAAAGCAAAGGGGACTTGACTTTATCGTGGCTAATGATATTACAGCTAGCGATAGTGGATTTGGTGCCGACACCGATCGAGTAACCATAATTGACCGCAAAGGTAAGATTGATAGTTTACCTCTCCTAGCTAAGCGAGAAGTGGCGGATAAGGTTTTGGACAGGGTGGCTGCGCTTCTGCCAAAATCCCGACGGTAAAACAAGCCTTGAATTTGTTCGGATATCAAGATTTCTTTCAGCTGACAGCTGATAGCTAAGATAGGTTTAGAGTTAATGTCCGAAATACCTAAAGCCTATGAGCCAGGCAAGATAGAAAAGAAATGGTATGATTTCTGGCTCAAGCAAGGCTACTTTTCTCCTAAGATAGACCCCAAAAAGAAGCCTTTTGTCATTATCATGCCGCCTCCTAACGTCACCGGTGAACTCCACCTGGGGCATGCCTTGACCGCGACACTGGAGGATATTATGGTCAGGTGGCACAGGATGCAAGGTGACCCCACCCTGTGGCTACCGGGAACCGACCATGCTGGCATCGCTACACAAGTGGTTGTAGAGCAGCAACTGACAAAACAAGGGAAGACTAAGAGCGAGATAGGTAGAGAAAAATTTACTAAGTTAACCTGGGAATGGGCTAATAAGAGACGGGAGGATATCAGACATCAACATCAGCTACTGGGAGCTTCCTGTGATTGGGCGAGGGAGAGGTTTACCCTGGATGAAGGCCCGAGCAAAGCAGTCCGTACCGCTTTTGTCCGCTTGTACAAAAAGGGGTTAATCTATCGGGGCGAGCGAATGATAAACTGGTGTCCTCGCTGCCAGACTGCCCTCTCCGACCTCGAGGTAGAACATAAAGATATTGTCGGACACCTTTATTATATCCACTATCCTTTAACTGAAAGCGAGGGCTTCGTCACCGTAGCTACTACCCGACCGGAAACTTTCCTCGGAGACACGGCTGTGGCGGTGAATCCAGAAGATAAGCGCTACAAAAAACTCATAGGCAAGAGTGTCAACCTCCCCATTATAGATAAAGAAATCCCGATAATCGCTGATGATGCTGTTGATACTTCTTTCGGCACCGGAGCATTGAAGATAACTCCAGCCCACGACCCCACGGACTTCGAGGTAGCCCAGAGACATAATTTGCCACTGGTAGATATCATGCACCCCGATGCTACTATGAACAAGAATGCCGGACCGTATCAAGGACTGGAAAGGTTTGCCTGTCGAGATAAGGTATTAGCCGACCTAGAAGACAAAAAACTTCTGGAGAAAATCGAGCCTTACTCTCATTCGGTAGGACATTGTGGTCGTTGCCAGACGATGATTGAACCCAAAGTCAGCCTGCAATGGTTTGTCCAAACACAGCCCTTAGCTAAAGCTGCCATCGAGGCTGTTAGAGACGGCAGGGTCACTATAATTCCGGAACGCTTCACCAAGATATATTTTGACTGGATGGAAAATATCAGGGATTGGTGTATCAGCCGACAACTATGGTGGGGACATCGTATCCCAGTATGGTATTGTCAGGACTGTGGCAAGCTGACAGTATCGGTAGATGAACCTTCAGCCTGTACTCACTGTGGTTCAAAACAAATCATTCAAGACCCTGATGTCCTTGACACCTGGTTTAGCTCAGCGCTATGGCCACATTCTACGCTGGGCTGGCCAGAGAACACTGCTGACCTCCGTTATTTCTATCCCGGCTCAGTAATGGAAACAGGCTATGACATCCTTTTCTTCTGGGTCGCCAGGATGATTATGATGGGACTGGAGGATACCGGTGAGATACCTTTCCACACTGTTTACCTCCATGGTCTGATTCGGGATGAGAGCGGAGAAAAAATGAGCAAACTGCGAGGGAATGTTATAAACCCTGCCGAAGCTATAAGCAAGTATGGTGTTGATGCTCTCCGCTTCGCTCTAACTACCGGAACTTCACCGGGGAATGATATAAATCTGGGCAAAAGTAAATTGGAATCCAGCCGCAATTTTGTCAATAAATTGTGGAATGCCACCAGATTTATCCTTCGGAGCCTGGACACTGAAAGTCTAGAAGCTCAGGAAATAGAGCTCCAACCACAGAGAATAGAAGACCAATGGATTGATAGCCAGCTCAACAAGCTTATCAAAAATGTTACCAGGCTGATGGAAGAGTTCCAATTTGGTGAAGCAGAGCAGCAGATTTACGATTTTGTCTGGTCGAAGTTCTGTGATTGGTATATTGAAATCGCTAAAATACGACTTCTTAGCCAATCGACCCCTTCACCTTTGCCCTTCCTGGCCAATACATTGGAAAAATCACTGCGCCTTTTGCATCCTTTTATGCCTTTCGTTACCGAGGAATTGTGGCAAAATTTGAAGCAGCGTCTACCTGACAAAGGCCAGATGCCGGCTTCTATAATGATAGCTCCTTACCCTCTCGCTGATGATAAAGCCTTTGCTCTGGAAGCAGAGCGAGTGATGGATTCCATAATAGAGATTATCCGCTCTATCCGTAACTTTCGAGCTCAATATAAGGTAAAACCAAGCAAATGGATTGAAGCCCGAGTTTACACTGGTGAGCTCCTTTCTAGTCTTATCGCTGAAGAAAGTATGATAGAAACACTGGCTAAAGTCCGGCCCTTAACGATACTTGGTCGCCAGAAAAGGGGATCCACTAAAGATAAAGATTCGGTCTTGGTGTTGAAAGAAGCTGAGGTAGTTGTGCCTTTGGCAGGCATGGTGGACCGGCTTGCTGAAGAAAAACGACTGGTAAAGGAGAGTGAGGAAATCAGAGAAAGAATTGCTCAACTCGATGCCAGGCTAAGAGATAAGGCCTTCTTAACCAAAGCGCCATCTCAGGTTGTTGAAAAAGAGAAAGAAAAACTTGCTACGCTCCAAGATAAATTGAAGAGGTTACACCAGGAATTATCTCAATTGAGTTCATCATCGGCTGATAACTGACAATCTCAGCCTTCCAGGGTGGTGGGGTAAACTGGCCTAGCTTTGAAGCTTAATATCTTATGCAATTTTGTCAGGGCTTTTTTAGTATCGCTAGCCACGCGTGATTTATCGCGAGTCTTTATCCGGTATTTAAATAGCCAGTAGGTAAATTCATTAAGCTCGCTTACTCTTATAGACTTGAGTTGAGGATAATGTCTCTCCTTTCTAAATTGCTTTAAAAGGGCAGATTTAGGGGCACCATAAATGCGTTGGTAGGCCTCGTCAATTACTCCGTTATCGTTATTCAAACCCGAAACTCTCTTTTTCTTTCGTATCTCTTCAGTTACAGACAAGAGGAGGAACTTTTCCACAAGAATGCCATAGAAATAGTTGAGGTGAGCCTGGTATTTAGAAGCACCGATTAGATTCTTGAATTCGTCTTTAAATAATTCTATTGGTGGTATACCGAAGAAGAGAAGGTTTGTCTGCTCCTTTTCGGGGATAAGTCCATCTAGCTCTTCACATAACCTCTCCGCCAGAACTAGCCAATCGAAAGCTTCGTTGTCAATAAGATACTGATAATGTCGCCCATCGTAGTCCTCTTCGGAACTACTCCATAGGCGAACGGCTTCAAGCAGGGCCACATACCAGTTCCTGCCTTCAGCAACAGCACTTTTCAGCCTTTGGATTGCCTGAGTATCTCGAGTGGACACTCCAGCTACCTCCACAATTATTCCAGAAGTTTAATTATATCTCCATCAGCCCGAGGACTCAAGGCACAGCGTCTTTCCGTATGATTAATACACGGTAACCCTTGCCGTTATGCGCCTATCCATAATTGGCAGGGTTTACTACTTTGCGGCAGCGGTCGGCTTACGCAGTGGCTTGAACATGCCGCTAGTGCCTATATTGGAGACAACCTCCTCAGCCTCCTTAATTATCCTGTCTATCAACTCCTTGACCGTGGGGACGTCGTGGACAAGGCCTACTACCTGCCCTACGCTAAGCAAGCCGTTATCGGTATCACCTGCTTCAAGCAATTTCAGTCCTACTCTGCCGCTGATGAGCGATTCCAGTTGATGTATATCGGCGCCTTGCTTTTCCAGCTCGAACACCTTTTCGGAAGTGGGGTTTCTCAATGCTCTCATCGTGTTGCGGAATGAGCGCAGCACCAATATTGTGTCACGTTCCGATGCGTTGATTAGTAATTCTTTGACTTTGGGATGTCCTGGCGCCTCTTTAGTTGCCATGAAGCGGGTACCCATATTGACTGCTTCTGCTCCTAGTGCCAGGGCGGCAACAAGACCACGCCCATCGCCGAAGCCTCCAGAGGCAATAACGGGAATCTCTACAGCATCAGCAGTCAGCGGAATTAGGACGAGAGAGGTAACATCCTCCTCGCCAGGGTGTCCAGCGCACTCAAAACCGTCAATGCTAACGGCATCGCAGCCTATTCGCTGAGCAGTGCGGGCGAAGCGGACTGCGGTGCACTTATGTATCACCTTTACTCCAGCCGCCTTAAGCCGCTCCATATATGGCTCCGGGCTTCTGCCGGCTGTTTCCACAATCTTTATTCCGGAATCGATTACTGCATTTAAATAGCCGTCAATGTCCACAGGGCGAAGAGTGGGCAGCAGTGTTATATTTACACCAAAGGGTTTATCGGTAAGCGCCCGGATCTTTTTGATTTCAGCAGCCAGTTCCTGGGGGGTTGGAAATGTAAATGCAGTGATTATGCCGAGCCCGCCGGCGTTGGACACTGCGGATACCAGCTCTGCCCGGGAAATCCACATCATCCCGCCCTGGGTGATGGGATACTTGATACCAAAAAGCTCAGTTATGCGTGTCTTAAACATCGTGTTTCCTCCTTCCGATATTTGTTCTGATTATAGCATCTCAGCGGTTAATACAGTATATTCACGCAGGCATAAGTGTTCCTATTTCCTCTTGAAAACAGGCTCTCTCCTCTCCACAAAGACTAAAGCATGGTGCTGCAGCACGAAGCATTGAGCCACTTTCGTCTGGCTAGGACAGGCAAGCGTTTATGGCTATTTGCCCTTCCAGCGTGGCTCCCTCTTTTCAAAGAAAGATACGATGCCTTCTTGGACGTCCTCTGTCTGGCAACTTAACTGGAAGCAGTAGCGCGCGGCCTCCTGGTGAGCTTCCATGGTTTGCTCAAGGCCTCTATACATCAATTGCTTAGCCATTTGTACCGCTAAGGGGGCACCTCTGGTCAGCTTTTTGGCCATTGCTCTGGCTGTGGGCATCAATTCTGCGTCAGGCACAACTTTGCTCACCAGTCCTATTCGCAGCATCTCTTGAGCGTCGATGATTTCTCCTGAGAATACCAGTTCGCAGGCTTTGGATAGGCCCACAATGCGAGGTAGAAGATAAGTCCCTGCACCGGTGTCCGGGGTCATGCCTCTCAAGACGAACACCTGCCCCCACCTAGCGCTTTCAGCAGCGATTCTGATATCGCAGTGTAGCGAAAATTCGGCTGCGATGCCTACGGCAGCCCCGTTGATGGCGCAAATCACCGACTTGGGAATACTGTTGAAGAACCATAATGACTGGCGATACTCTGTGGAGGTCTTTTCTTTCATAAGGTTTATCTCTACCTCCGCTGTCTGGGGCACTTCGCCCGAGATATCGGTTCCCGCAGAGAAGGTACTACCGTTTCCCGTCAATATGACGGCTCTCACCTTGTCATCCTTCTTAATGTCATCGATAATGGAATTAATCCTGTGGAGCATTTCGTGTGTTAGCGCATTCAGCTTCTCGGGACGGTTGAGCGTTATTATGCCAATGCCATCCTCCTTGGTGTAGAGTACATCCTGTTTTGCCATTATGAACCTCCTTTTTTCGTAATTATACGGTAGTCTGTCAAGAGCCTGACATTTCTCCGGGATTTCCCTGTGCCTACAGGGACAAAGCGACATTCAGGTCAAGAGGGGCTACAATGCTAATCATCTCTTCCTATTTAAAAAAGCCAGCAATTTTGCCAGAGGCAAAGTATTTAATATATGCTGCGGCTTACACCAGGCCCGCCGGGCCACACCAACCCCGAATCGCATAAAGCCCATATGAGCAGTGCTATGAGAGTCGGTACCGATGGCGAGCTTTACTCCCAAATCCCGGGCACGGAAAGCGTGGATATCTTTCAAATCGAGGCGGTCAGGCATGGCGTTAATCTCCATAATCTTATTATACTTGGCTGCCGCCTGGAAGACGGTTTCTAAGTCTAGGGCTACGGGCTCACGCTCTCCTATAAGGCGGCAAGTAGGGTGGGCAATCATGTCGACGTCGGGATTTTCTATGGCGTTTATTACCCTCTGGGTCATCTTTTCCTCGCTTTGGTTCATGGCGGAGTGCACAGCAGCGCTCACCATATCCAGTTCAGATAGAATTTCGTGTGGCAGGTCTAGGCTGCCATCCGCCCGAATATCCACCTCGATGCCCGTAAGCACATGAATCCCGCTTAAGCGCTCGTTCAGAGCTTTGATTTCAGCAAGTTGCTGTCTCAGCCTCTCCATATCGAGACCATGAGCAATGCCACGTCCAGCGGAATGTTCCGTTATTGCGATATATTGATAGCCCATGTCTTGGGCCACCAGAGCCATTTCCTCGATGGAATCATGCCCATCGCTCCATTCAGTATGCATATGAAGGTCTCCCTTTATGTCGGATAACTCCACGAGCCTGGGTATAGCTCCTTGCTCAGCCATTTCTATTTCACCCTGAGCTTCTCTGAGTTCTGGCGGAATATACTGAAGCCCCAATCGATGATAGAATTCCTCCTCCCTAGAAAATTTTTCCAGCTTGCCTGTAGCTACAACGGTTATCCCATATTCACTCAACTTTAACCCCTGCTTACGCCCTTTATCCCTTAAGGAAATGTTATGCTGTTTGTTACCAGTAAAATATTGAAGCAAAGAACCGAAGGAGTCATGCTCTACCATCCTCAAGTCAACCTGCAATCCGCTGCTGACAATAATAGTGGCTTTGGTCGACCCCTGTGCCAGTACCTGCCCTACGTGAGGCAGGGCAACAAAAGTATCTATAACTTCCTTAGGGTTATCAGCAGTGCCCATGAGGTCAATATCACCCACTGTTTCTCGAAAACGACGTAAGCTGCCGGCGGCGGTGAGATTTCTCACGCCGGGGATAGAGCTGAGGGCAGCTATAATTTCCTCGACAACAGGCAAGGCTTCACCAATAGGGATGCGCTGGTCTTTGCGGCGCAGCGCCTGGATCTGGTGCAGGATATTATCAGCGGTCTTTTCGCCAAGGCGGAAGAGCTGGGCTACTCGCCCTTCATTTATTGCTCGCTCCAATTCATCTACCGAGTTTATCCCTAATTCGCCGGAAAGCTTGTTAGCTGTCTTGGGGCCAATCCCTGGTATAGCCAGGAGATTAGTTATCCCTTGTGGAAACTCCGCCTTCAGGTTCTCATAATAACCCAGCTTACCGGTTGTTATCAGCTCGGTGGTCTTCTTAGCTATTGCCTCCCCCACGCCGGGAATGCTCTGTAATTCCTCCCCTTCGTCAATCATAACCTTTAATTCCCTGGGGTAGTGCTCGATAGCCCGGGCTGCCTTCTGATAAGCACGAATCTTGAAGACGTTCTCCCCCTTAAGCTCCAGAAGGTCGGCAATGTCCTGAAATACCTTAGCCACATCGCTGTTTTTCATGCCTTTGCTCGCCTCCCCCCTTCTTTTTTATTATACCCCTGTTTCCCGAGCCTGTGATAGTTGAAAGTGCTTTCCATTTACGGGATGGCACTCCACGTATCATTGTGAGCACCTGAAAGGTGCGTGGCAATCTACCTGGCACTCGTCGAGGTCAGGGACTCGTCACCGTGCGGAGAGAACGATAGTAAAAGAGCCGACCGCGTCTGGCACGATCGGCTCTTGTCATGGCAAGTATGATGTCCTTTGCTGGGCTGTTGTCTCGCCCTTGTACCAGTGCCCAGCACTCTATATCATCCTAATTCCGCCATATACCTCCTGTAGCTTTAACTAACCAAACAATGGGGTCAATCAGGAACTCCCTAAGCAGGGTCCTCACGACGCCATGTTCTGATATGAAGTCTGCGATAGGAGGGCTGACCTTGTAATAGAGGTCAACAAGCCGAGAGCCCAGGGTACTTTTCAGCAACACGCCGTCTCGGAACTCTCGCAGCACATCGAGCTGTTTAGCGGTGGAAGTTCCATAGGCTGCGGTGGCGATGAAGCACCCGCCGGATGGGGGCTCCTCTATCTCCGCAAAATTGGCCTGGATTGAGTAGTCGTCATCCATGGTAATAACGGTGTATTGTTCAGTAGTTTCACCAGTCGGAATGGTGCCGACATCTCCGCTCCAGTTGACGAACTCGTAGCCTGTGTCGGGCTCGGCTTTCAGGTAGACTACTTTCCCTTCACGATAGGTGAACGGCCCCGTGCCAGAAGGCATGGTTACCGAGCCTCCAGTGCCGCAGTTGATGGTGAGATCGTACTCCTCCACAACCTGCACTCGGGTATTGCCAGCAACTGCTACCCCTTGGGGTCCTCCCTCAATGGAATAGTTAAGAGAGCCAGTAAAGGTATAAGTCCCCGGTGAGGCACCGCCCGGCACCGTGACTTTATACACTGCGCTGAACGCCGTACCCTCGTCGTAAGGTCCGTCCCAGGTATATTCCGCCTCATTAGATGTTGGAGTATCGGCTCCATCTGCGGGGGGGTCAGTCCACGTTGTATCAACGCTCACAGTCCAGCCAGCAGGAGCAGTGTCGGTGAGCGTGATATCTGTAAAATTGGCAGCCGGGGCAGCAAAGTTAATGGTTACCTCAAATTCCTCTCCTGCCGTTACCACCTTCGGTGATTGTCGAACCGGCGGCAATGGCGGTAATGCATGTTCTTTGAGAATATTCCATATGTGTTCAGTGCCGTCGATATGAGTGGTAACATAGCCGATAAAGTATGGGTCTAAATACTGGGGTCCGCCGGGCCATGTATGCCCGCCGCCCTGGACCTTGTACAATATTACCTCTGTACCGTTCGTCCCTCCACCGTAAACATATCGAGTAACTGAGGTCGTGTCGTTCCCAGTTGGCCCCCATGTGGTTTCCACCGGCCCGGTCATTGTATTGTTGGCATCCTTCCAGTAATCGATAGTCTGGTTGACCGAGCCAGTCGCATCAGGGAGGCCATCATAAGGAACGATTGGGTCATCTGTGCCCTGCATTAAAATCATGGTTACCGGACAGCCAACATCTAAGTCGAAATCCATATAAGGTTCAAATAGATTTAACGTCATTGGTGAACAAACTGCTGCGAAGCCTGCGAACGTGCCCGGCAGCATCATAGACACATAGTATGAAAGCATAGCGCCGTTGGACATCCCCGTGGCGTAGACTCGACTTGCATCAATGTTATAGTCTTCTTTAAACTTGTCAACCAGTTCCGCAATAAATCCCAGATCATCAACCTCATAGTGATATTGTAATGACCCTGGTCCACCGAGATTCCACTGGATTTGTGCACCTGTGAGGCTTATCAAAATGGGATGGGTTTCCGGTATATTTGTGGCTTCCGGATACACGATGATAAACCCCTCTTCTTCGGCAAGCTCAGCAAAGCTGGTTAGATTGTCTTGTCCCTGCCCGCTGCTGCCCAGGCCGTGAAATGAAAACACCAGAGGAACGGATTCTGAGCCGTTATAACTGGATGGGACATAGTATTTCCACGTTCGCGTATATCCACCGTGCGGCATTGAACCTGATGAGAGCGTAACATCGGCGGCGACAGGAATAGGACTCCCCACCGGCAACATCAACGCTAGAATTACCAGAAGAGCAATCACGCTATATTTCTTTAAAGCCATTTTCCCTCCTCCATTTTAAATTCTTTTTATATAAAAAGGCCTGATAGAACTCATAAAACCATGTTTACCCAATAAACTTCACCTCCTCTATTGTGTGTATCTACTAAATGCCAACAGCTATTGCTTACAAACTTATACGTACAAATTTTTAGAAGCCTTGATGTTACGGTACCCTAAAAATTGCTGTCGATAGTATTTTTTCATTATAAGAAGGATGTCAGGAGACTTTCCTCTGAGTTACATGCTATCAAAATAATGATTGTAACAGATTTCAGCTTTGAATGTCAACTACTGAAGTTGCATGGTTGCCGATTTGAAGAGGATTGTCCGAGTAGTCGTTTGTGATACACTAATGCCATCAAAAGGCACTTTAAAACGAGAGATTCATAAGAAGGTTTAGTCCGTCGCAACTGAAATGCAAACGTACATCAAAAACAGGACACTATGGGGCTATGACCTAAACCTTATTGCCGTGGTCAGCATATCCACGCTGGTAGTAGTTCTGCAACGTTACTACCCTTTAAACATCGATTTTCCCCGGGCAACGGAGCTTATTTATTACCTGCTTATTCCTCTGGCGGCTGGTTTTTTGCTTTTTCGGGATAAGCCCTGGGATTATGGCATTCGTATTGGCCGCTGGAGACTGGCGATTATTATAATCGCGGTCTGCCTTGCTGCCATGGCGCTGATTAACTACGGGGTCAGTAAAATGCCTGATTTTTATCGTTACTACCACAGGAATGTTATAGACTGGCCCAAATTTTTATTCGATAGTGCACTATACATGTTCACTTGGGAGTTCGTGTTCCGCGGATATATGTTGTTTGGACTGGAAAAGTCGATAGGGAAAAACGCCATCTTTGTGCAGACCATTCCTTTTGTGCTGCTCCACATAGGGAAGCCTTTTCTAGAAACTCTGGCCTGCATTCCTGGCGGCTTTATTGCTGGTTATATAGCATACCGAACAAGATCGTTTTTGCCTTGTTTCGTCATACATTTTGGCATGTACGTGTTCATGTACTTTTTTGCCAGTTACTAGGGCGTCGGTGTAGTTCTGTATTCTGCTTAGAATGGTTAGTGGGGGAGCACATTGTCAGGAAACAGGAGAAAGAGGATGCCGATAACTATCGGCCACTGGGCAATATATATCACCAGCGGATGCCTTCCCGGGAAGGTAAGAGCTGAGGTAATAGGGTCGTTGAACTCGTGAATATTGAATCTTCTATTTCCTTGGGGGTAGAGAATCTTGCCGAAGAACATCCCCACAAGAAAAAGGCCAAACCACGGCAGCAACGGCCAGTAATCCAACGTCCAAAATCTGTATGGCATCAACCAGAGCAGCCAGGGGAAGTCGATAAAAATCCATTGTTCCTGTAGGTAAATGCCTATTGCCATCAGAGCAGCACCAGCTATCAGGTTAATGTAGCGGAATCTTAAAAAGAAAGGTGCGAGTATGAATGCAATCCCGAAAAAGTGGAGTATGCCGAATCGGACATATACATCTCTGGCGACTAGCCATGTAAGCAAAGTAATCCCCAAGCCCCATCCGAATATTTTCAAGCCTCTGAGCATAAACCCCGACATTCTCTTCCCTCTGGAATAGGTGATTGTGAGCGCTACTCCGGCGAGGAAAATGAAAATTCCAGCGTTTACTCTTCTAGTCCACCACCACCAGGGCCCATAGAGCATGTTGGTGGGGTAGAGGTCAAAATAGTAAAGTAGATCGAACGTATGGAAGGTTATCATACCTACTATTGCAATGGTGCGTAGTAGGTCTATCTCCCAGAAACGGTTATGCCTGGTTGTACTAATTTGAGTGGTGCCTGCCATTTGTCAAGCTCTCTGGCCTGATTTTATCATGTTTTGGCCGTTGGGCGTTGGCGTTGATTAGGGTTTCGGTGGAGCCATATTATAGTAAGGCTATGGAGGAAGGGTATTGACAACTGTGTAAGTCAAGAATAATCTAAATAGAGAGGTTATTATATGGATGCTATACCTAGAGAAATAGCTCTGCAACTGTGTGCTGAAATCCGTGAGGAAAATCGTGGTAAATGGTATAGATTTGCTCACATGCAATGCTGGGGCTGCACGACCTTTGCTAAAGGGAACCCTGACAAGATGTGTTTAAGCAGCCAGGAAGGTTATAGTGGCTGCAATCTAATCAATAAACGCTATGTCCAAAGGTCGAAAGTTAAAGTGGGGCAAGCAAATTGGAGGAATTGAATTATGTCGCCTATACCAGTTTTTGAAATAGGTTTGTGGAATGCCTGGATTTTTATGCTTCTTGACGTATTAACTTTTCCCTTATTCATGCGTATCGCCAAAGGACGAGCTCCAGAAATCGAGGGCAAAAGCCAGCTTTCTGCCCTGTCCAGGACTGAAAGGATAACCCTTTATTCTTCCAAGATAATATATATTCCTGCCTTTATATACTCTATATTCCTGCCCCTAAAACTGGGGAGGGTGTGGTTTTATGTAGGTCTCCCTATCACTTTGATAGGCTTCATTGCCGGCGTTATAGTCATATTGAACTGGGCAGTCAGCCCGCGCGGTGAGCCCGTAACCAACGGGCTTTACCGTTACTCCAGGCACCCCATGTACCTAACCGCTTTCGTATTTTTCCTGGGGGTGAGCATAGCCACAGCCTCTTGGGTTTTCCTGTTGTTCACCATTTTGCTGATAGCCGCTTCGTTTTATTTTGCTCCCCTTGAAGAACAGAGTTGCCTTGAGAAGTACGGAGAGGCCTACCGCGAATATATGAACAAGACCCCCAAATATCTGGGAATACCCAAATCATAAGGAGAGAAAAATGTCGCTTGTACCAGTTTTTAAAATAGGTGTCTGGAACGCCTGGATTTTCACGGTTTGCAGTCTAATACCTCTTATTTTTGTTTTTAGGCCTTTAGTCACTAGAGGCCATAAGGAAGGAATCGCCTTTACTGCTTCTTTCAGCAAGATGCAGAAAAATGCATTTTCTAGTCACCAATTAATCTATTTTATACTTTTTATATACTCCATTTTCGTACCGTTAAAATTAGGTACGGTATGGTTCTACGTTGGCCTTCCTATTTTTCTGGTAGGATTAATCCCGTATGCAATGTTGGCTGTGAATTTTGTGACAACACCACTTGACAAGCCCGTTACCAGGGGAATATATCGTTATTCAAGGCATCCCATGTACGTCACTGGGTTTCTAATGTTATTAGGAGCGGGCATAGCTTCAGCCTCATGGATTCTCCTATTGCTTTTCGTTGTAGATATAATTTTGCCGCCTTTATTCATAGAGGCCGAAGAACGCTATTGCCTTGAGAAATATGGCGATGCCTACCGGGAATACATGGATAGGACGCCGAGATGGTTAGGATTGCCAAAATCGGGGAAGGGCTCGAACTAAAGGAAGGAAATCATGTCGCTCATACCGGCTTTTGAAATAGGTGTCTGGACCGCCTGGATTTTCATGCTCTATTTTCCTTTGCATCCCTTCATAATGATGGGCGTTAGTAAGCTAGTCGGTGGCGGGGACATAAATAAGAAAATGACGGACGTGCCTTATACTGGAGCTGAGAAGAAAATGTTCAAAGCCATGGTTACACTCATACTTCTTGCCTGTATCTACGCCATTTTCCTGCCACTGAAGCTTGGAACACTATGGTTCTATATAGGCCTGCCAGTCTATTTAATAGGTTTTATTATGTTTATTTGGGCTATAGTAAACATAGCCAAAACTCCAGAAGGTAAGCCGTTTACCAAAGGGATATATCGTTACTCAAGACACCCAATGACATTCTGGGGAAACATCATGCATCTGGGTGTGAGTATTGCTTCGGCCTCGTGGGTATTTTTGCTTTTTTCAGTTGTAGTTGCCATCCTGCTTCATTACCTCGTGATTGCGGAGGAACGGGGATGTCTTGAGCATTATGGCGACGCCTACCGGGAATACATGGATAGGACGCCGAGATGGTTAGGATTGCCAAAATCGGTGAAGGAATCGAACTAAAGGAAGGAAATCATGTCACTTGTACCTGCTTTTGAGATAGGTGTCTGGAACGCCTGGATTTTCATGATTTGGCTACTGATAGTCTTATTCTTGGAACCTCTTAATATCATTCCTAAAGGTCGAGAGGAGGGGGACGATTTCACCGCTGAGTTCAGCAACACACAGAAACATTTACTCCGTTCTATGCATATAATCCATCTACTCTCGATTATATACTCTATTTTCGTACCGCTAAAACTGGGTACGGGATGGTTTTATGCAGGTCTTGCTGTTTATTTATTAGGTTTAATTTCGTATGCAATGGTTTGGGTCGGGTTTGCTACTACACCACCGGACAAGCTTGTGACCACGGGAATATATCGTTACTCAAGAAATCCGATGCAACTCTCTCAAGTTGTAATATTTTTAGGAGTAGGCATAGCTACGGCCTCCTGGATTTTCTTATTGCTTGCTGCCGTATATATAGTTATGCCGCTTTTATGGGTAGATGCCGAAGAGCGTCACTGCCTCAGGTACTACGGTGATGCCTACCATGAATATATGAACAGAACCCCACGGTGGGTAGGAATACCGAAATCCTAATAAAGGAGGCCGCGAAAATTATGAGAGCTGATCCCAAGACAGAAGCCGCAGTGGTGAACATTGTCAAACAGGGCCTTGAAGCATTCACGAAAAAAGACCTGGATGCACTCCTAGCGTTCTTCGCACCAGACCCTGACGTAATTGTCATTGGTACGGGAGGGGATGAGAAAGGCGTCGGGCTTGTCGAGATTAGAAACATACTCGGACGTGCCTTTACGCAATTCGAGGAAGCATCTTTTGGGTTCGGTTGGCATTCAGTCTCAGCGACAGATTCAGTAGCAATGCTGGCAGCTGATGTTACCCTCTACGTTAAGACTGGTGACCGGCAAATAACTGAGCAAATACGATTAACGGTTGTGCTTGAGCAGCGGGGAGACAGGTGGCTCATCATGCAGTGGCATGATTCTTTGCCGGCTGCCGGGCAGAAAGAGGGTCAAGCATTCGCAACATAGTCTTTCTAGAGACAATAGTCCGTTAGATTACGACGCGTATATTTTTATTCGGAAGATGGAGAAAAGGAAGTAAAACATCATGTCGCTTGTACCTGCTTTTCAAATAGGTATCTGGAACGCCTGGATTTTCATGATTTGGCCGTGGGTAGATATGCTGGCAGTAAGGCTTGTTGGGGTAGATGTATACCGGAGAGCGTCAGGGCAACCTGAAATGAAAACCAGCCGTCCATACAGGATAGTTAGCTATGTATCTATGGTAATAGATACTATGGCCGTCGCCTATTCTATTTTTTTACCACTCAAATTAGGCACGGGATGGTTCTATGCCGGTCTTGCCATTTTCTTAACAGGTCTGGTGGTGCTTGCAGCTGCTACATTTAATTTTGCTAAAACACCTATGGATGTACCGATTACCAAGGGGATATACCATTATTCGAGACACCCAATGTATTTAGCGTCATTGTTGATATATTTTAGCGTTGGCATAGCTTCAGCCTCGTGGGTCTTTCTGTTAATTTTCGTTGTACAGTCGGTCTCGATAAGAATTTCGGTAGTTGAAGAGGAACGCTATTGCCATGAGAAGTATGGCGATGCCTATCGTGAGTATATTGATAAGACGGCTAGATGGTTAGGATTGCCGAAATCGAGGAGGAAGTGATCAGCAGGCAATGTAGGGTGGCGCCATAGTATAATAAGGCTGTGGCCAAGGGAGAGAGATCGCTTTTACTGCTATTTGACGGCAATGCTTTGGTGCACCGCGCCTTTCATGCCCTGCCCCCGCTGACCCAACCCAAGACCGGGGAGCTGGTAAATGCCGTCTATGGCTTTGCCAGTACCCTGCTCAAAGTATTTGCTGATTTTAAGCCCACTCACTGGGCTGTCGCCTTTGACCGCCCCACCCCGACCTTCAGGCATGAAATGTTCGAGGAATATAAAGCCCAGCGCCCGGCCATGCCCGAGGAACTGAAGGGCCAGATAAAAAAGGTCCACCAGCTGGTGGAAGCCTTCCATATCCCCGTTTTTGAAATCGATGGCTTCGAGGCCGACGATGTCCTGGGCACCTTAAGCCAGCAGGCTGATGAACAGGGCATTGAGACCATCATTGTTACCGGGGACAATGACATGCTGCAGGCTGTTTTGCCTCGAGTGAAAGCCCTTGCTCCCCGGCGGACCTTCACAGATACCGTCCTTTACGATGCAGAGGCAGTAGAGCAGAAATATGGCATCAAACCGGAGCAACTCCCCGACCTTAAAGCACTGGCCGGCGATGTCTCGGACAATATACCCGGCGTGCCCGGTATCGGTGAGAAAACAGCCGCTAAATTGATTCAGCAATATGGCAGCCTTCAGGGAATCTACGACCATATTGAAGATGTAACGCCGGGCAAGTTGCAGGACACGCTGCGCGAATATCGTGCCCAGGCCTTCCGGAGTAAAGAGCTGTCCACAATAGTCAAAGATGTTCCTATCAAGCTGGACTTGAAAACCTGCGAGGTAAGCCACTACGACCGGAATGAAGTGGCCAGGCTTTTCCAGGAGCTCGAGTTCATTAATTTGCTTCCCAGGCTGCCCCAGATGAAGGCCGAAGGCTCTCAGCCCTCGGCAGTCAAGTCCTATGTGGTGAACACTGAAACAACCCTGGAACAGCTCATGAGTAAACTGGAAAGAGCACAAAGCCTCGCCATCGAGGTGGAAACTACGGGCGAAAAGGCTGTGATGACCGATTTGGTAGGCATAGCCGTATCGCCAGCCCGGGGGGAGGCGTTTTATATACCTCTGGGGCACCAGGGCTTAAATCAGCCGCCGCAATTGCCGCTAACTCAAGTCACAGCCCGGCTCAAGCCAATTTTAGAAAACGTCATCATAGACAAGATTGCCTATAACGGCAAGCATGTTATGGCGGTGTTGGCTGGTTGTGGGGTGGAAGTTAGGAATCTGAATTTCGACCCCCTGCTCGCTGCTTATCTCCTCGGCGAAAAAAGCCTGGGGCTTAAAGCGCTGGCCTTTAATAAGCTGGGCACCGAGATAGTGACCCCCGCTGAATTAACCGGCTCAGGAAAGAAACAAAGCTCCTTGTCCCTGCTGGAGGCGAACCGAGTTGCCGACCATGCCTGCGCCAGCGTTGACATCGTCTGGAGTTTAAGGGAGAAGTTGGAAACTGAGCTACGCAAGCAGGGGCTGTGGCAGCTTTTCACCGAAGTGGAAATAGCTTTGATTCCAGTTCTGGTGGCTATGGAGGACAATGGCATTCTTTTGGATACCGACCTGCTTCGTGAGATGTCTCGGGAGATGGGTAAGGAACTGCTGAGGCTGGAGAAGGAAATCTACGGCAGCGTCGGGCATCAATTTAATATCAACTCGCCCCAGCAATTAGGCAGGGTGCTTTTTGAGGACCTCCGGCTGCCCCAGTCTCGCAGAACGAAAACCGGCTATTCCACCGAAGCCTCGGTCATGGAGGCATTGAGAGGCGTTCATCCCGTAATTGAATTTATACTGGAATACCGCCAGCTCAGCAAGCTCAAGTCAACCTATGTGGATGCCCTGCCCGCGCTTATTAACCATAAGACGGGGAGGGTGCATACCAATTTCAACCAGACGGGCACGGCTACCGGTCGGCTTTCCTCCAGCGACCCCAATCTCCAGAATATACCCATAAGGACTGAGATGGGGAATAAGATAAGGAAAGCCATCATAGCTCCGCCCGGGGCATACCTTTTGAGCGCCGATTATTCCCAAATTGACCTGCGAGTCCTGGCCCACCTCTCTCAAG
>Ga0209635_10000273_pt1 | contig 34295 bp, 29 predicted proteins | sample DeeMarSWOR230_32_FD_187463 | JGI IMG/M metagenome (GOLD analysis project Ga0209635, IMG submission 187463) | Marine sediment microbial communities from White Oak River estuary, North Carolina - WOR-2-30_32 (SPAdes) (version 2) | ecosystem: Environmental > Aquatic > Marine > Intertidal zone >...
TAGGCATGGAGCAAATCAGGGACTTTCTGGCAACTGGAGAGGGGCTGCTCTGGGTTGATACGGAAGATGTGACGAACGAGGATGCCGAGTTACTATCCAATGTATTCGGTTTTCATCCCCTGACAGTGGCAGACTGCATTAGCAAGAATATACATCAACCCAAGATAGATGACTTTGATAGTTACTTATTTGTTATCGTTCATGGCATCAATTACCACATCGAGTCTGAGGTAGTGGAGACCACAGAACTCGCCCTCTTTCTGGGGAAAAACTACGTGGTCACCAGCCACGATGTACCCATGAGGTCGGTTTCATCTATGTTGGATCGCGTTCGAAAAGACGGACGTCCTATGCGCAGGGGAGTTGACTTCTTAATTCACGACCTGATTGACGCCTTGGTGGACAATATCATGCCCACTATCGACGAGATGAATGATCAGAGTGCCACTATCGAGGCTGAGGCACTTCACGAACCGAAGAGAGAAACACTGATGTCGATTTTGCAGCTCAAACGCAGCATACTGGCGCTGACGCGGGTCATATTGCCTCAGCGGGAAATAATTAACGGGCTCAGCCGCGGTGAATATGCCCTGATAAGTGAGCGAGCCCGAATCTACTACCGCAACATATACGACCATTTGCTTCGTATCGAGATGCTTACTTATAATCTCAGGGATATGGTTGAGAGTGCCCTGAGTACCTACCTTTCTTCAGTGTCCAACCGCATGAATGAAGTGATGAAGGTGCTGACACTCATAGCCACTATCTTCATTCCTCTGACCTTCATCACCGGCATTTACGGCATGAACTTCGCCAATATGCCGGAGCTAGAGTGGAGGTATGGGTACTTTATCATCTTGATTGTAATGGCAGTGATAGGTATTTCTCTGGTAGTCTATTTCAGGAGGAAGAGCTGGCTCTAAAGTTACTGAATGAAGAATATATCTCTGATATATGAACTGAGAAGCGAAGCGATTGGGCACCCTCAACCTTCGACACAGACAATGCCATTTATGGTTCAACAGAACGTAAGTTGGAGGTATTGAATATGGCTTATGTAGGCATTTTGTTGATAGCTATTCTAGTTTCTTTCATCGTCGTCCGAATCGGAGGCTTTGCCCTCCAGTTAACTGGGATAGAACCCGAAGTCGCTAGATTTCAGGCGTTATCTGCTTTCTCAGGAACGGGATTCACGACGAGAGAAGCTGAACGGGTGGTGGGAAATAAAACCAGGCGCAGAATTGTGACCATTCTCATTATACTGGGAAATGCCGGCACGGTCACTGTAATTGCTACTTTAGTGGCATCTTTCACCCAGGTGGAGGGTTACATGTGGTTTTTCATTCGCCTGGCCATAATAGTTGGAGGCATATTTGGCCTCTATCAACTAATTATGAGAAGCAATATTGGCCATCGGATTCCTGGCTGGCTGCAAAGGCCAGTTATAAACCGAATTCTTGGGGAAACTCCAGCGGTTGAGGAAATATTCCGTGTGGAGAAGGACTGGGCTGTTAGTATTGTCACGATAGAAGAAAGCTCGGAGAGTATTGGGTTGTCTGTGGCTGATATCACCGTGGAAGGGGATGTAGAAATCCTTAGTATAGACAGAGGTGGTACTTACCTAACTAGGCCGGATAGGGAGGAAAAAATCGTGGAAGGAGACCGGCTTCTAGTTTATGCAAATAGAAAATCTGTGAAGCGAATTTTAGACTAATAAGCTTGCCAAGGGCAAATATCGGAGATTGGAATATGATTCCAAGTATGAAGGGAGATGAACGTGAAGATTCTTCTTGCTGTTGATGGATCGCGTTACTCAGAAGCCGCCGTAGGTTTGGTTGGGGCTCTGAGAATAGGGAGGAAAGCTGAAGCAACAATCCTGACTGTGATCCCGGAGCATGTCTTTTTAGGCGGGCATACTTTGGCTGACCTTCTGAGACGCTCTGCTGCGCTGAAGACACAAATACAGAAAGCTGAGGAAAAAAGGGCATTGGAGTTGCTTGCTGAGATATCGAAATCGCTTGTCGCTCAGGAGCTGAAGGTCGAGACCATAATCCGTAGGGGAAGCCCTGCCAACGAAATTATAACGACATGTCGCAACTTTCAGACAGATCTTGCCTTGGTGGGGCTGAAGGGCACAAGTGATAGCCCTGACTTTCTATTAGGCAGCGTTGCTCACAAGGTGATCAAATACGCGCCGTGTAGCGTACTGGTAGCTAAGAGAAAAATCGAAGCTATCAATAGGGTACTAGTGCCACTCGACGGTTCGAAACACTCTGATGAAACAGTGCAATTCTTGCTGAGGATACCGCTTCCGCCCCATACGGAAGTCGTCGTCATGATGGTAGTGCAATCTTTCACCACAGCATTTGTCAAAGCATACACCTTAGACTTAGAACGCGATCAGCAAATAGTTGACGAGCTCCAAAAAGCTGAAGAGGAAGCTGCTGGGCGGCTGTTGGCAGTAGCGGAAAGCCAGTTACGCAATGGCGGATACACGGTGTCAGCCATCGTTGCTCGCGGTGACCCTTCTCGAGAAATCCTGCGGGAGGCTGACCAACGAAATGTGGACTTGATTGCTCTGGGCGCCAAAGGTCTTACTGGAGTTCGCAGTTTCTTACTTGGCAGCGTGGCTCAGCGTATAGCACGATATGCCAAGCCGTCTGTGCTAATAGTGAGGCTACCAAAGAGATAGCGAGTTATTAAGGAAGCGTCCGGCCATTGGTTGACGAGGCTGCGATTTCAGGTAATCTCCTGGGACAAAGCAAGGACGGATAAAAGCCTGTTAATGTGAATGTGTCAAAAACGAGAAAGGAGGGATATGTGCCATTGGAAGTTATAGGTGGAAATAGAAAAAAAACTGAAGTGAATATCAGGCAGATGGAGATAGACGACATTGGCTCCGTTTACCACCTGGGGGAGAAGCTTTTCACCAGTGAGGAATTCCCCATTCTTTACCGTACCTGGGATGCCTACGAAGTAACCGACCACTTTACCTCTGACCCGGATTATTGCCTGGTAGCTGATATAACAAGAAAGGTCGTTGGCTTCATTTTGGCTACTACCATTGAGAAAGAAGGCACCGCCTGGAAAAAATATGGGTATGTGAGCTGGATAGGAGTGGATGAGTCTTTCCAAAGGACGAACTTGGGCCTTCGCCTCTATAAAAGACTGGAAGAGAGGTTCAGGGAGGAAAAGGTGAGAATGATAATAGCCGACACCGAAGCTAACAACGAGGGGGCTATTGCTTTCTTTAGAGCTATAGGTTTTTCTCCCAGCCGCCAGCATCTGTGGCTTACCAAGACTCTGCGGCGACCATCTAAAAAGCTTGCCCAACGAAATCTTAGGTCGTTGAAGGTGGAGAGTCATAATAGCTTTAGCGCTAATAAGAGGTAAAAAACTGTGCCTTGTCTGGTTTTCAAGAAAAATCTCTAGGATGCTGAGTTCTAGGCGTATTAAAGCCAGTGGAGAGTATGGAATTTGGGAAGGAGGATGGTATGAAGTCGACTCTGGATAAATCAATGGGCGTGCAACCTGAGAGGCTAAAAAATCTTCTTAAAAATCTCGTGAACATATATAGTCCCACAGGCAAGGAAGGAGAGGTTCTTAAGTATGCAGAGGAATACCTGAAAAGTAAGAACCTGCCGATAAGGAAACAAGAGGTCGATGAGAATCGCTTTAACCTAATAGTATTACCCGAGAAGAGAGACGAAATTGATCTTTGCTTTGTAGGACATCTGGATACCATCACCGCTCACGACTTGGATGATTACGGTTTCCGCGAGGAGCGAGACACTATTTTTGGATTGGGTACTGCAGACATGAAGGCAGGGTGTGCTGCCATGATGGAAGTATTCACCGTGTTGGCTAACAAAGGAGGCAGTTTTCCACCTGCGGGTCTCGCCTTAGTTGTTGGTGAGGAAGAAGACAGCGATGGTGCCAAAACTCTGGTCAGAGAGTTCAGCTTCCCTTGGGCAGTGGTCGGGGAACCCACCAACATAGTGCCCTGCCTGGGTCATTATGGATACCTGGAGGTTCTTTTACGTACTCAGGGGAAAAGGGCTCACTCTTCCATGCCAGAGTTGGGGAAAAATGCTATTGAAACCATGCTAAAGCTTCTCCTGCAACTCACAGAGTACATTATCTCCAGGTCGGATGGGCTGGTTTACAACATTAGGCAGCTTTCTGGTTTTCCTGGTGGGTTTGTGGTACCCGATATTTGCGAAGCTTATCTGGACCTTCACCTGTTACCTAATTCGAGGATTGACGTGCTCAAGGCTGAACTGGAACAGCTAGTGAAAACAGTAGGCAAGGGTATTCCTTACTTGGATGCTTATCTCAAATTTGAAGAGACCTACTCGGGTTATCAAATTTCCCCTGAGAGGCCCTTGGTAAAGATGCTGAAAAAAATTTATGAAAAGATGTCTCTTCCTTGGGAACCTCAGGACTTCAGGAGCCATTCTGATGGAAATGTGCTCTGGTCTGCTGGAGTGGACCCTATTATCTTGGGCCCCGGGCGATTAGAAACAGCTCATACTGCCGAGGAATCGGTTTCCTTTTCCCAGGTGCTAACGGCGGCCCAATTATACTTAAATCTTGCCCTGTCTTTATGAGTCCTTATTTTTTCTTGATGTTCTCAAAAGGCGTGCCAAATCACACTTGGCTTGGTATCATTCTATGTTATTAGGAATGAACCACTGGGGGAATGCATTACTTAAGGAACTGGTACTCAGGTTCACACTGAAGCATAGCTAATCATCGAAAATATATAATTTGAAGATGGGACTCAGAGAAAGATTTAGCCCCAAGCCCACTATATCCGACCAAGATGTAGCCGGTGGACTACGCTGGTTGACCTGGGAAGGAACTGCCTCTATGGGTTTCTTCAGCATTACCACCAGTGGCTTTTTAGCGGCCTATGCCCTGGCACTGGGCTGCAATAATTTCCAGATCGGGATTTTGGCAGCTCTTCCTTTTCTCGCCCAGCCCATCCAGATACTCGCTATACCTTTGGTTGAGCGATTCCGGCGTCGCAAAATCATTACATTAACTTCCTGGATTCCGGCACAGTTATTATGGCTGCCTATAGCATTGGTTCCCTTGTTCCTGGATGTACCCAGCGCCAGCGCTGTAGCGCTGTTACTGATGACACTTGGTATTCGTGGCGTGTTTGCATCTGTCACCGCTTGTTCCTGGAATAGCTGGCTTAGAGACTTGGTTCCCCAACAAGTTCTAGGGAGTTTTTTCGCCCGCCGTCAAATGAGGGCCAATCTGGCGGCCATGACATTTGGCCTGGTAGCTTCCTTTTTCGTGACCTACTGGCAAGGCCATGCCCCTGCTGGAAATGAAGCTCTGGGATATACCTTTCCCCTGCTTTTTGGCGCTGTTTTTCTGGGACTCGCCAGTCCTTTATTCATGAGTATGATACCGGAGCCCCTAATGCAGCCATCCCCCAGACCTCAACCATCGTTTTTCTCCACCGTCTCAATTCCTTTTCGCGATGGTAATTATCGGCGTCTCTTGTCATTTTTACTCCTGTGGGGATTGGCTTTGAACATGTCCATTCCTTTCTTCGCCGTTTACATGCTGCTCCGTCTGGGTTTGCCTCTTTCGGCAGTAATTGGCTTCAGTATCTTAAGTCAGGCATTCAATGTCCTGTTCCTTCGCTTCTGGGGCCCCTTAGCTGACAAATTTGGCTTCAAGGCAATCCTATCTGTGTCAGTTTCCCTGTATTTGTTAGTAGTCTTGGGATGGACCTTCACCACCATGCCAGAACGCTATTTTCTGACCATCCCTTTGCTGGTGGTCCTCCACATTCTCGCTGGCATCGCAGCGGCAGGGGTAACCCTTGCTACCGGCACCATCGGATTGAAGTTGGCTCCTAAGGGACGAGCCACCGCGTATCTGGCAGCGGCTGGTCTGGCTACCAGCCTGGGCGCCGGGGTGGGGCCTTTGCTTGGTGGTTACCTCGCTGACTTTTTCAGTGTGCGACAGCTTAGCCTCATTTTTACATGGGTTAGTCCGATTCGTTCTATCCAGCTCCCAGCTTTTAGCCTTAGCGGTTTTGATTTCCTATTCTGTATCACTTTTATACTAGGCCTTTTCACCCTCAGCGCCCTGGTCGCCCTCCGAGAAGAAGGTGAAGTAAGACGCGAAGTAGTTCTGGACACACTGTTTGCCCCGGTGCAGCATGCAGTGCGGCCTATGAGCTCAGTTCCAGGTCTAAATTTTTTAAGCCAGTTCCCCTACAGTATTCTCAGGCGTGTACCTGTCCCCGGGTTGGATGTAGCTTTGGGCGTGACAGCATATCAGGTTGCCGATATGGCCAAGACTACTACAGTAGCAGTAATGCGAGGCCAGAGGAGAGTAACCAGAATAGCTAAGGCTCTGGAGAAGGCCTTGGCCGGCGTTCTGGGAACGGCAAAGGATATGCAAACTCATGGTAGCGAAGTGGCTAGACAGACAGCACGGGGAACCATGCATGCAAAGAAAAATACGGATTTAGATGTAGCTCAGTTAGCCCGTTCGGCTGTGCTGGGCATCGCAAGCACTTTCGGGCGAGCCCAGATAGCCCCTCAGGATGCTCTACGCGGGGCTGGCTATGGCGTAGTACAAGGAGCAGGAGAGATTGGAGCTGACCTTGCCAAAGCTGCTGTTCAAGCAGTAGAGGCAGCCAGGGAGGTGGCGGGGCAAGCTCGCCTAAGTGAGAAGGAAGCTGCGGCTTATGTTGCCCAAGGAACTTTAGATGCCGCTGCAGCCATGGGGGCCGAGGCGGTAGCTCAAGTCAAAGCCTCTCTGCCTGTGGATGTGCTGCCGAATAATTTTGCCGAGTAAGAAAAATGACCACCGTCATATAATTCGTCAGACGTGGGTTTCTTGACTCTGACTCTTTTTGATTTTGGTTAGGGAATTTCTGTGCTATAATGTGAATATAGTATCAAGCCAGGAGGTGGGCGAATATGGTCAAGATTGTCAAGATTAGCAGAGAGGAAGCAAACAGGCGTTTAGGGGACGTGTCCGATGAGAAACGCTTCTGGTGTAATGATGGTAAACTTGTTAAGAACCTTGAGGAGCTTGGAAACGCTCTTAATGATATGAGTGACGAGACCTTCCATTACCATTTGGGTGAAGGTAGGAACGATTTCAGCAACTGGATTAGAGACGTGGTGGGGGATAATAAGCTGGCTAATGACCTGAGCAAGGCTAAGTCACGTATCCAAGCTGGCAAGGCAGTTGCACAGAGGATTTCCTTTCTGCGCAGTAAAGTATAAGAGAGTTTGCGAACTGCGCTAGAAGTGTGTCTTGTCGGAGACTTAAAGCAACTGGGGATTTTCTCGCGCTTTCCATTCCTCAGGCAAAAGCTCTCTGAACATCGTGGGAAACTGCGGGGGATAAATTTCGTACAGGTGCTGGTACATGGTCACGATCATAGAATCTATGTCGTTTACATAACCCCAGGCACACTGTATATGGTCGGTGGCGACAAATACCTCCCGGCAATATCCTTTCAACTCTCGAATGAGGCGATTCAAAGCCTCACCCTTTCCATCAGGAGTCGCTGCTGATTCAACGGAGCGACTGGCTTCGAGACCGCGGTGAATAAACTCCGTGGCGACCACGCGGTGGCTCTGTCCCCTCTTAATTTCAAGCAAAGCAGCTTCCTTTTGGCCACCAGCAAGGTCACCCTCTTCAATGCCCTCTCTCAGGTAATCAAACCGGGTATCAAGGAGGAATTCCAGGGTACGGTCCGCTCCCATATAGGTGGTGTCACCAGGGTGCACGTATCTGGTGCCAGCGAAGGCACTGTCCTCAGGCGCAGTGCCAAGAAGTAGTTCTGAAAGGCGGTAGCCATGTAAGAATGGTCGCTTCTGGCGCCCTTCTTCAGGGCGCCAGCCCCAATTGCAGGCTCGCTTCATTAGCCTGTAGTGCAAGGCTACTTGATCTTTAAAATCGAAGCGTGGAATCGCATATCTGGTATCATGGAGCAAGGCTGCATCTACAGCTAGTCGCCTGGGCATGCCGAAGGCATCCAGGATTGCCCCGTAAATATTTATGAGGAAACGACCGGGCTCCCAGAAAACGAACGGTAGCTGCTTAAAAACCGCTGTATCGAGATCAACATCTCTGAACTCACCGGCGTTAAGCGGTGGGTAATGGCCATCATAGCGGAGAACCAGGCGTATCTCAGGCGCCCAGGAGACCTGATGTAGGCGGACGCGAGCCAGGTCCGCCATACCGCCCAAGCTCTCCAGATAGTCATCAGGAGTCATAAAGCGCACTTCGGCGATCTTTTTGCTGAGTACATTTTTCCAGGCTTGCTCCATTATCCGAAGGGCGATATCGCCGAAGTCCATGAGCTCAAGGTCTTGAATGTAGAGGATTAATCCGCGGTCAGGCGAATCCGTCAGTGCATTTTCCAACACTGTGGAATACTCGGCTACCGCATCCTCCCAGGATATGGGAAAAGGAATGTAAGATTTATTGCGATATTCTTCGGCAAAGACCCAGTATCTTCCCAGAATATATCCCTGATTTTTCACACCTTTGGCGTGATAACGAGTTATCGGTCTCCAGATGTATTGAGACACTGGAAAATGGCGGGGCAGCGCCATAATATCAGGCCCCACCAAAAAGGCACGATATTGGATATCACCTTTGCTGTCCATGATGAAATGTGCCTTGCGATCACTCAGATGGGGAAAGACGATGTACTCCATCCCGCTATCCTTATAGGCAGCCAACTTAGCCGTATCCACAGACCCCTCGGTGGGAAATGCACCCCTATGCCTTGGCTCAGGAACGCCCATCACGTTGTGGAGTAGCTCTACATTGAGACGGAGTTCATCGGCTATCTCATCGGAAGTAAGCAGGGCAGCGTGGGTATGATGGGCATGTGTGTACAAAGGATATATGGTGCCGTTTTTGTATGCCATGGCCAAGTTCTGGAATGTCTCCGGTATGTACCAGGCTATTTGTACCAGGAGTTCATTAGTGACATCCAGGGCTACCGGAGCCCCTAGTGATTCCGCCGTTTGTACTAAGTGTGCGTATATGTCGCGTTCCTCCCGCGCCCTTTTCAGAACATAGTTCTCTCCCCGAATGGCATCATGGATTTCAGGGTCATCCACCAGAGCAATGAGCTCGTTGGGTAGGTCCCATAGCGGCTCATGGGCGTGGAAGGCAAGTATGACGTAAACACGCTTCATAATACTCCCTAACCCCCAAATGTAAGTTCGGTGGAAACCTCGGGATGTTCCTTTCTATATTTCAGTTTCAGACGCTGGGCCTCGCCTGATTCCTGCCATTCCCTTGCCTTGCCTGCCACTGCTTGGAACTGCTTGCTGGCCTCTTCTTTCTGTTTATTATCTATGGCCTCCCCCAGCGACTCCATAGCCTGGTATAGTCTCTGGGCACCCCACTCAACCATCTCCACACTCCACCAGGGTCGGCAACTGGCCCACCAGTACTGGCAGCTATGCAGTCCTTCATCCAGAAACCTGCGTGCCTCGGCGAATCCGGGTGACTCTGCTGGGGCTCCCTTAACCGTGTGCAATACAAAATCGGTGAACTGCCATTGCAGCCTGTGCAGCTCATGCCCCGGATATTGCCACTGAGGATAAGGTATGCCCTGTGCCATCTCATCTTCCCAGGTGCTCCAGGAAGAAGGAAGAGGATTCACAGTATCCACCTGAACGAAGTGTTTGATGAGCTCCGAGATGGTGCAGGTCTTGGGGGTTCCCCGGGCAAATACCTCGGAGAGCAGCTTCTCCTGCCCCGGGCGATGGTGTCCATAGACTTCACCATCGGTGCCTGTGAGAAGATAGTTATGTTTCTGTAACCTGCCTTTTAGAGCTGCCAGAAAAGGTTCTGTTGAGGGATATGTGCCATAGGTAATGCCAGCGCTGAAAGGTCGTTCCTTGAAGAACACCATAAAATCTCGGAGCCCTTCTAACTTGTAAAGGCGGTCGTATTTAACGGAGCCGATCTTCCCCTTAAAGGAAAGTTCGTCCACGATTATCCAGCGAAAGCCAAGCTCGGCCACCGTTTGGGCTACTTCATAACTGTAGCACATCTCTGGGGGGAAAAAGCCTATGGGCTTGTACACTTCGCCAAAGTAACGCTGATTGACATCAGTATTGAGCTTGATCTGCCTGATGACCTCGTCCTTCGGAATAAGAGGCAAAATAGGATGATGCATGGCGCTGCCGGTGAACTCAATCTGTCCCCGCTCGGCTAATTCACGAAGACCTTGAATCACATCATCAAGCCCGTATCTGGCAAGCTGTTCGGTGAGGATTGCACTTATGTTGAGGGTGAGTTTGCCCCCAGGTGCCTCCCTCAAGACACGCACCAGCTTCCGATAGCTCTCATCGGTGACCTTACGGACTATTTCCTCGGTCTGGGTTGGTGGTTGATATATGTGAAGGAAATTGCTCCAGTACATAGTTATGCTCTTTCGCTACTATTGCACAAATAGCCTGTCTTCGAGTTTATTTCTAAGATTCCTGGCAGCAACAGTACGGTAATAATATTCTCGTTTTGTCTCCTCACTGGCCCCGCTCTTGTTTATAGCCCGGTAGGCGTTAACCACGGTTCGCAATTGGTCGAGCAGGCCCATGTGGATGAGATTGATGTCCCACATAGGGCAATTACTGGCCCACCACATCTGGCAACTATGTTCAGCCCGATCCAGAAGCCCCCGGGCAATAGTGGCAGAGTGCCGGCTTTCCTCATTATCAGCACACTCCAGTGCCTTATTCACCAATTCAATGCATATACCCAGGTGTTCCCACTGGAGACGGTGCACTTCGTTCTTCTTGTCTTGCCACAAAGGATAATAGTTACCGGCTTTCATATCATCGGCCGTGGTGCTCCAGGAGGATGGCCTGGGCTCTATTGTTTGACCTCGGCGAAAGAGGTCGAGAAGCTGGCTGATGTTGACCATGTGAATCTTGGCGGCAGCTTCGTTATTGGTCAAAAGAGCGGCATGTTGCCCAGCTAGTGTCTTGGCTTGCTTAACCTCTTCAAGGGGCTCCGCAGGTGATTCTAACTCTTCGTAAACCCTGGCCAGGAATGTTCTCTCCCAACCCTGGATGTGATGACCATAAGTTTCGGCGTCCATAGCTGTGACTACGTAAATATTCTCTCTTTTACCCTGCCATTCCTCCAAGTGAGCAATGAAACTCTTGGCTTCCAATTCTTGAAAGCTTATTCTATTACTGAGCACGTCGTCACGGAAGAAAATCGCTATCTCTTGTCCATCACACTCCGCTCCGTAAATAATATCCAGGGGCCATTCGGCGGGGCAAGCAATGCCGCTCAGAATAATCCAGCGGTACCCTGACTTGATAATAGGTTGTAGAATGTCTTGGCTGTAGCACATCTCCGGTGGAAAGAATCCTCGGGGTTCGTATGCCTTTCCAAAAGAGCGGCGATTAGTCTGTGTGTTCAGGTCTATCTGCCTCTTTACTTCCTCTTTGGGTATCAAAGGGAGAATGGGATGATACTTACCGGTTCCGGTAAATTCAAGTTGACCAATCTCAGCAAGGCTTCTCAAGCCATCAATTATATCTTTATGGCCGCAATCTATCAGCATATCAGTCAGGACGCCATTGAAGTTTATGGTCACCCGAGCGTTGGGATATTCCTCGAAGACTTGGAGTAGAGGGCGGTATGATTCGTCGCATATTTTTTTTAACATAGACGGCACTTGGGTGGGCGGCTGATAGAAATGCAGCAATTGAGCCCAGTAAATCATATGTACCTCCGAGTGAAAATCTTATCCAGGTAGTTCAAAGAAGTTGACGAATCTTGCCTATTCTAACACATACTCAGGTCGCAAAGTAACTTTTGATTTGAGCTTAATGCCTAATCAAAGAACTCCAAACATACGGAGGATATACAAAGCAGCTTTCAAAATGCGGCAAAACCTAAATTCATTATCCTCGATAGGGCCACGGGGCTAGTTTATTCTGCCAAATTCCTTTTCTAGTTGGTGAGAACTTAGATGAATCATAATTGGCCGGCCGTGGGGACAGGCGCGTGGTTGCTTGGTTTCCTCTAGTTGCTTTATTAGCTCCCGTATCTCTTCATTGCCTAGCTGTTGCCCTGCCCTGATAGCACCGTGGCAAGCCAAAGATTGGGCTATCTTTTCCTCCCAGGGATTGGGATTTTGTTTGCTGGCAAGGCTATCAAGCAGCGCACTTATTATCTCAATAATATTCGCCTTGGCCATTAGTGCCGGTATGGCGCGTATCACATAGCTTCTATTTCCAAAAGGCTCAATGGTGAAGCCGAATTCAGCCAGAAACTCTTTACTGGCTCTCAGGGTCTCTTCTTCTCTGGGACTAAGCTCTATGGTTATTGGCTGGAGTAATCCTTGGACTTCAACTTCTCTTTGTGACCATTGCGCTAAGATTTGGTCATAAAGTATGCGCTCATGAGCAGCGTGCTGGTCGATGAGATAGAGTCCATCGGGTCCCTCGGCGATAATATAAGTGTTGGCTAGCTGTCCCAGCACTCGCAGAAGCGGTAATTCCAGGGTCGGCAACTGAGAAACAGCAAAAACTGGCTCGTTATCCATTATCATGCGAGGGCTCTGCCACTGCCCTGAGTTAACTGAGAAGGGCATGGCCTTCGAGCTGGCTATAGGCGTCTTTGCTAATGTCTCCTCTACGGCTTTCTGTATGCTGCTAAAGACGGCTTGCTCGTGGCAAAACTTTATTTGAGCTTTGGCAGGATGAACGTTGACATCAAGCTCTTGAGCCAGCAGTGAAATATTGATTACCGCGATGGGATGCTGGCCATCCATAAGTAAGCCATGATAGGCTTCCTCGGTCGCCCGGCTTAGCAAGGGACTGCGCACCCACCTTCGATTGACGAAGAAGCTGAGATAGTTGCGATTAGAACGGGCTAATGTAGGTGGGCTTATTAAGCCGCTGACTTTCGCAAGACCGTCCTTTTGTTTCACCTTTAGCATCCTTTGCGCTAACTCGGAGCCATATATCGCGCTTACCACTTCGCGCAGGTCGCCATTGCCCGTAGTACGCAGGCTGGGACGTTTGTCAAGAACCAGGCTGAACTTAACCTCGGGGAAAGCCAGGGCGTACTGGCTTATCAAATTGGCGATGTGGCTATTTTCGGTATTTGCTGATTTGAGAAACTTAAGTCGTGCCGGGAAATAGCGAAACAAGCGGCGCACGGTCATGGTAGTGCCTTGGGGCCTGGCCCGGCTCTCCGTACGGAGCACCTCGCCCTTTCTCAAATACATGTAGCTGCCTACGGTCTGCGAAGATGTTTGGGTGAGGATTTCGACTTCGGCGACAGCCGCGATGCTGGGCAGAGCTTCGCCCCGAAAGCCGAGGCTGGAGATTTTCTCCAAGTCGTCTAAGTTGCCGATCTTGCTCGTTGCATACCTATGGAAGGCAAGCTCTAGCTCCGATGCCAGAATACCCGCCCCGTTGTCACTCACTTTGATCAGCTCTACTCCACCGCTTTGGGCCTCTACGGCAATCTGAGTGGCTCCAGCATCCAGCGAATTCTCTATCAGCTCCTTGACCACCGAGGCCGGCCTCTCAATCACCTCCCCGGCGGCTATCTTGGCGACAACCTCCGACTCTAAAACCTTAATAGGCATCTACAATTTACTTTACACGGTTTCGTGTATTTTGTCAATAGTCTATGAGGAAAAATCGAAATCTTTCTCGATTTTTTCCAAGGGTGCCAGGCTAGCCAGGAGCTTCTTAACCCCTGCCTCTTCAAAGGCTACGGTCAGTTCCTGGTCATCCCTGGTAGGATTACAATTCATCACTATGCCAGGGCCAAATTTGCTGTGGTGGACATGGTCACCGACCTTTAGCGTTAGAGTACCAATAGGCCGAAGTGAAGGCTGGGAGTCCAGATTAAGATCAGGACTAGCTATAGGAGTCAGCCTCTCTTCCCATAGTCCTCTCTGGCTTATTAGGTTGGATGATATGTCTTGGAGAAAACGGGACGGTGGGTTTGCCGTGCTGCCGCCAAATAAACTTCGACGGTAACTGCGTAAAAGGTAGAGTCGCTTCTTGGCTCTAGTTATTCCCACATAGCAAAGGCGACGCTCCTCTTCCATTTCTTCGGGGTCGTCAAAGGATTTCCTGTGCGGGAGAATCCCTTCCTCCAGACCAACAATAAAAACCGCAGGAAATTCCAATCCCTTGGCTTGATGCAAGGTGATCAGAGTCACAGCATCGGCTTTGTCATCCAGTTCATCTATGTCTGATACCAGGCTTACTTTTTCCAAAAACGCGGCTAAAGCCTCTTCAGGGGCGAGTTCATCATATTCGCTAGCGACACTTTTCAGCTCCGTTACGTTCTCCCATCTATCCTCCCCACCTTCCTTGGCTAAAGTATATTCTCTATATCCGGTATGCTCCAATATCTTATCCAGTAAACCGGAAAGACTGAGCTCGCGGCTTTGGGCAATGATCTCAGCCATAAGAGCATCAAATCCGGCCAAGGCTTGAGTAATGCGCAGAGGAAGAGATTGCTTCGCTTCGCTCGCGGCCGGATTGTGACTCACTTGTTTTAAAGCCTCAAAGAGGGAGGCATCATGAGCTTTTGCCCAACCCTGAAGCTGGCTGAGGGTGCGTTGCCCGATGCCTCTTACAGGAACATTTATTATCCGAGTCAAGCTGACATTGTCCTGGGGGTTGTGAATGAGTCTGAGGTAAGCGATAATGTCCTTAACCTCTCTCCTCTGGTAGAAGCGCGTGCCACCAACAAGCTTATAAGGCACACCATACCTCAAGAGAGCCTCCTCCAATGCCCGTGATTGGGCATTGACTCGATACATGACGGCGCAATCTTTGAGGGATATTTGTTCCTGGTCAGTCAGCTTCTCTATCTCGTTGACCACAGATTGAGCTTCTTCCTCGGCATTATAACTCTCGATAACAGTTACCGAAGCTCCGTCTTCATTTTCCGTCCATAGATTTTTAGGCTTGCGTTGCATATTAACTGAGATGACGTCTGAGGCTACTGCTAGAATTGTCTTGGTAGAGCGGTAGTTCTGCTCTAAGAACACCACTTTGGCTTCGGGGTAATCCTGCTCGAAGCTCAGGATATTACGCAAATCAGCAAATCTCCAGGAATAAATAGATTGGTCGGGGTCACCGACCACGCACAGATTCCGGTATTTTTCTGCTAACTGCTTCATCAACATATACTGGACTATGTTGGTGTCCTGAAATTCGTCAACCAGAATATGAACATACCTTGACTGGTATCTGTTAAGAATTTGAGGATGGTCTTGGAACAACTGCACTGTCTTCATGAGCAAGTCGTCGAAGTCCACTGCCCGGCCCTGGTTGAGCAATTGCTGATAGCGTTGATAAATCCTGTGAACTATCTCCTCAAAATAGCTGCTAACGCGCTGGGCGTAGTCATTAGGGCCAATGAGACGGCTCTTGGCAGCGCTGATGGCTGAACGAAGAGCCCGGGGAGCATATTGCTTGGGGTCTAGATTCATTTCTTCCAGGGCTTGTTTTATCAGGCTTAGTTGGTCTTCTTCATCGTAGATAACAAAGCTTGAGTCAAGCCCGACGGCTTTGCCCTCACGACGGAGAATGCGGGCACAAATGGCGTGAAAGGTGCCCAAAGTTAAGGCTTCTACTGCCTGCCCCAAGAGTTGTTCAAGTCTCTCTCTCATTTCTCGGGCAGCTTTATTGGTAAAGGTAACCGCCATGATGTGGTGAGGGCTAACGCCGCAGGATTTAATCAGATAGGCGATGCGATGAGTAATCACTCTGGTCTTGCCACTGCCAGGTCCAGCTAGGATAAGTACAGGCCCTGCGATGGCTTCTGCAGCTTTTCTCTGGGCTGGATTAAGCGCGGCTAGGATATCCATGAAGAATCAGGAACTATTATAGCATTGAGGGGAGAAAGCCCCAAGGGTAATAGAGGCTGGACCTTGTGGAACAACACAGGGTCTAATTTAGTGAGAATATACTAAGTAAAAGTGATGGTAATTTTCCCTTCTCAAAGGCGAACGTCAGTTCTTCATTATGTAATTAAAGTCTCTATAACTAGTGATTGTCAGGGCGCAGTTCGAAAGAATATAATGTTACTATAAATTCTTGTAGTTGCTCCGACAAAAGTCGGAGCTAAATCGCTGCACTGCCTCTGCGAAAGTAAACAAGGAGGGTTATGATGAGTGGCTTTAGTGACTATGATAAATACGATGGCCTCGGCCTGGCTGAGCTCGTTCGCAAGAAAGAGGTCAAGCCGAACGAGCTGGTCGAAGAGGCAATAAGTCGTATCGAGAAACTGAATCCACAGCTTAACGCTGTAATCTACAAGATGTATGAAATAGCTCGAAAGACTGCCGATGGAGACCTGCCAGATGGTCCCTTCAAGGGCGTTCCCTTCCTGATGAAAGACATCGTGATGGCTTACGCTGGAGTCCCCCTAACGAATGGCAGTCGGTTCTTTAAGGACTATATACCAGACCATGATAGTGAGCTGGTCAAGCGGTTTAAGGCAGCTGGCATCATTGTCGTTGGCAAGACTAATACACCGGAGTTTGGGCTGGTGCCAATAACCGAGCCAGAGTTGTTTGGTCCTACCAACAACCCCTGGGACTTGAACCGTACTCCAGGTGGTTCCAGCGGTGGCTCGGCTGCAGCTGTAGCGGCACGGATGGTACCCTTGGCTCATGCCAGCGATGGTGGCGGTTCGATTCGAATGCCAGCCTCTTGCTGCGGTGTGTTCGGTCTCAAGCCGACCCGGGGTCGCAATCCAATAGGCCCTGATTTTGGTGAGGCCTGGCGCGGTTTACATTGTGACCACGTTTTAACCCGTTCGGTTCGTGATAGTGCTGCCATGCTGGATGCCAGCGCCGGACCAGATATCGGGGCTCCTTACTATGCTGCGCCACCAGCTCGTCCCTTTCTTACTGAAGTTGGCACTGACCCGGGAAAGTTGCGGATTGCCTTTACCTCAGAGCCTTTTCTTGGTGCCCTTGTTGACAAAGATTGCGTCAAGGGGCTAGAGACGACGGCTAGACTATGTCAGGACCTCGGCCATGACGTGGTAGAAGCAGAACCTCAAATAGACGGCAAAGCCTTTGCTAAGGCCTTTCTGACGATAGTCTGCGTTGAAACTAGAGCTGCAATTGAAGAAGCCCAGGTGCTATTGAACCGCAAAGCTTCGTTTAAGGACTTTGAACCCAGCACATGGGCACTTGGCTTGCTTGGCAGGCAGTGCCGGGCCCCCGAGTTCTCCAGGTCTCTTAACTTGGTTCAACGTACGGCACGGCAAATTGGTGATTTTTTCGAAAAATTCGATGTCTTGCTGACACCAACGCTGGCCTTGCCACCTGTGGCCACAGGTGCGCTCCAACCGAAAGGAATGCGAGCTATGGCAATGAAATTGCTGGGTAGTCTTAATGCTGGCACGTTGATTAGCATGCTGAGCGGAATAGAAATTCTCTCCCAACACATCTTCGAGTTCATGCCTTACACGCCGTTGTTTAATGTTACAGGTCAGCCGGCCATGTCAGTCCCACTCTACTGGAATGATGAGGGACTGCCTATTGGCATGCAGTTTGTGGGCCGATATGGTGACGAAGCGACGTTATTCCGTTTGGCCGGTCAACTGGAAAAGGCAAGGCCATGGTCTGAGCGTATTCCCCCAATCTGCGCCAAGACCAATTAGTGGGCAATCAGATCCTTCAAGTCCGTATCTAAGAGATAGGGATCGAGTAACATGAGCCGGTTTCGTCTACCTGCGCTTTCCAGGGTTGAACGATGCTGGCACAAACCAGAGTGACAGGTTGAGCTAGCTAAGCCCTGTTGCTATAATTGATTCTAAAGATGATCGATTGGAATGATTGCCAGAAGAACTTAGGAATAAGTTTCCACCAAAAGTCTTTGCTAGAGCAAGCTTTCGTGCATTCATCTTATCTTAACGAAAATCCCGACTTCGCCTGGCCTAGCAACGAGCGCTTAGAATTTCTTGGCGATGCCATCCTCAACTTCATTGTAACGGAAAAGCTGTATGAAGAGTTTCCCAAACTACCTGAAGGAGAGCTAACTGGGATTCGTGCCTCTCTAGTTTGCCGTGATACTCTGGCTGGACTAGCTTCTTCGCTCAAGCTTGGTGACTGGCTCTTGTTAGGACGGGGTGAAGAAGCAAGCGAAGGAAGGGCGAAGGCGAGCAACTTAGCAAATACTATGGAAGCACTGATCGGAGCCTTATATTTAGACCAGGGGCTAGCTAAAGCCAGGAGATTTATTCTCAGGCAACTCAAGCCAGAGTTGGTAAAAATAAAGGACGGGAAGACAACCCCAAACTACAAGGCATTAGTGCAGGAGTTCATTCAGGGACAAAAGAGGCCAACGCCAGTTTATCGTTTGGTGGAAGCTATTGGTCCTGACCACAGTAAACAATTTACCGCTGAAATTCTGGTCGAGGGGGAGGCGCTGGGCAGGGGGATAGGAAAGAGTAAAAAAACTGCTGAGAGCCGAGCAGCAAGAGCAGCTTGGGAAAAACTGAGGTGTAGCCATGGGTAGACGAGATTATAGACGGCGAGAGCCCAAGAAGCCCAAAAAGGGAGCGCAGAAAAGCAAACCGATTTCGGAATTCGTGCCACAGGTAGAGACAGAGGTAATCAAGAAAAAGAGGAAGCCCGCTGAGGAATACGAGGAATAGATAGTTGGCAGCTTACCTGGAGCTTTACCGTAGTGGCAAGCTAGGGGAACGGATAGATGCGGCTGTATCTTTGCTGGAGAGTTGCTCCGTATGCCCTCGCAGTTGTGGTGTGAATCGCCTGGCTGGCCATGTGGGCAAGTGCCGCACACCCCGAGAAGCAATTGTATCTAGCTATGGGCCTCACTTCGGCGAGGAAGCCCCATTAGTGGGCAAACATGGTTCGGGTACCATATTCTTCACTAACTGCAACCTTAGATGTCTTTTCTGCCAGAATTATTCCATTAGCCAGCTGGGCGAGGGTCAGCGAGTGAGTAAAAAAGAGTTGGCTCGTATAATGCTCTCTCTTCAAGCCAAAGGATGCCACAACATAAACTTGGTATCCCCAACCCACGTAGTTCCTCAAATTCTGGAAGCACTGGAGCTAGCAGTGGAGTCAGGCTTGCATCTCCCCTTAGTATACAACAGCGGTGGCTATGACTCAGTGGAGACCTTGGGGATACTCGACGGCATTGTAGATATTTATATGCCCGACATGAAGTATGACGATGAGGAGAATGCTAAAGAATTGTCTGGCATTGAAAACTATCCTGAGATAAATAAAGCGGCAATCAAGGAAATGCATCGGCAGACAGGTGACCTGGAAATAAACGAGGAGGGAGTGGCCCAACGAGGACTTTTGGTTCGCCATCTAGTTTTACCTCATAGGTTAGCAGGAACAAAAGGGATAGTGAATTTTCTCAGCAAGGAAATTTCACGCAGCACCTATGTCAATATCATGGCTCAATACCATCCATGCCACGAGGCTTTTCAAATTCCAAGTTTAGGGCGACGGATATCATCTGTAGAATTCCACGAGGCGGTATCCTTAGCCCAGGAAGCAGGGCTAAGGCGGCTGGATAAGATTGATCCTGTAAAGATTCTTCGTATCCGCGCAGAATGACAAGAAATGGTTCAGGACGATAAAAAGCGGTTGAGAATGAAGAGGATAGCAGAGGATGACGAAGATAGCTGAGAATGAAGAGGGTAACTCAAGGTAACGAAATGGCTGATATGGCGTGTCTTTCCGCTACAGTTTACGGGCGGGTGCAAGGTGTTTATTTTCGCTATTTTGTCCGTAATATAGCCAGGGGGTTAGGTTTGAAAGGCTGTGTCCGCAACCTTGCCAGTGGTGATGCTGTGCAAGTTCAAGCTGAAGGAGGGAAGCGGCAGCTAAATGAACTACTGGGACAGCTCAAAATAGGTCCACCAAAAGCTCGGGTTGAGAGAGTGGAAGTAAAGTGGGCAGACTATTCAGGGCGGTTCGATGATTTTAGCGTAAGATACTAGCAGGAATCCTAAGCACTAAATCCGAAATCCTAAATAATGTCAAAATTCAAAACTCCAATGACCAAACAACAAGGTTCTGCATTTTGAAATTAGGATTTGGAATTTGTTTAGTGTTTAGAAATTAGAATTTAGGATTTAGATTAGCGGGGGGACTCATTTAGTCCTCAAGTTGAACCCGGCCCTCGCTAATCAATCCTAAGTGCTCACAGTCAACTCCAGCTATTTGAGAAGCCTCAAGATCAATTTCATAAGGCTCGCCAACTAGGATTTTCCCATAATCCTCTGTTTCCCCTTTCGTGGGGTCATCAGTGAAGAAGAACTTTTGATGGGCTTCGATAATGCCCAAATCGAAGGGCAAGGTGAAGTAAAGGTCAGCAAGGACTTTCTCGATGCCTAACTCATGCAGAGCTCCCCAACCACCCGATTTGCCCTTTTGATACCTGCTCACCGGCAGCAGACCTAAAAGGTTTGCTACACTGAAATGACCAGAGCTACCACAAACCTTGAAGGGAGTGACGCTGATCAAGAAATCGCTGCGCAACACTACATTGGGAACCCAGAGACTCTCCACAGCATAGAATTCAGATAGAGGATTCTGCACCTCTATAAAGATGGAATCCCTGATATCGAGCATAAGAACGTGATGAAAGTTATATCCTAAAGCTTGATATATTGGATAGATCGATTCACCGCTAGGAGTCCCATCCGCAATGAGGATATCAGCATTACTAACTTTCCTGATACCTCTAATAATAGTGTTCAGTAGTTTGGGACTTGTAGTTACAGGGTATGGCAAGGGATGGCCGGCATATGGTTTGATTAAAACTCGTCTTGCCCAGGCAAGCTGTGGAGGAGGAGTAAACGCAAAATCAGAATCTTTGACAATCATGGACTTCATATCAGCGACTAAATTTCAATAACTACAAAGCTGGTTGTAATAGCATGATTGCACTGACAGCCGGCAGCTTTTCTCGCTGGAATTCCGCTTCACTAACTCCCTCTCTTCTCACGTTTTTCTTCCCCTTGAGAAAATCTTCAACATCAGCTATAGGATAGGCACACTTGGGCGTCTTAAAATGCATGGGAATAACTACTTTCGGCTTTAGTTGGTCACATACATAGCTAGCTACAGGGGCATCAACGGTGAAAAAGCCACCTACAGGAACAAATATTATATCTACGGCGCCAATTTCAGTGACTTGCTCTGGACTAAGCACATGTCCTAAATCACCCAAGTGGCAAAGCTTTATGTCGTCTATGGTGAAGCAGAAGACGGTATTAGCCCCTCTTTGTTGGCCCTGAGAGGCATCATGGGAAGTGGTAATGCCCCTAAACCGGATACCCTTAACAGTTTTTGTACAGCTACCCTTAACTACTTCGGGTTTCCCTTGTACTGCAGATACGTTACTATGGTCGCCATGGTCATGGCTCACCACAACGACGTCAGCAGTTTCGGTGATGGGAGAATAATTGATACCTCCACCCACAGTATATGGATCCGTAATTACTCTCGTTCCATCCTTAGAAGTAATTAAAAAGCAAGCATGACCTAACCACTTTATTTTCATATAACCTCCTGACCTTTCGTTTCATTCAAAGCTAATTCAACTAAAGTTCTGACGCCGACTCCGGTAGCCCCTTTTACTATATAGCCACTCTCTTTGTTGGAAAGAGCAGTGCCGGCTATATCGATATGGACCCAAGGGGTACTATCAACAAATTCAGCTAAGAAGAGGGCAGCGGTGATAGCCCCGCCATACCTGTTGCCAGTATTCTTAACATTGGCGATTTCGCTTTTAATTTGCTCTTTATACTCTTCGGGCATGGGCATTTGCCACATTCTCTCGCCAGTTCTTTCAGCGGCTCTGAGAACTTTATTTGCCAGATCTTGGTCATTGCTGAAGAGGCCGCTATAAAGGGTGCCTAACGCAACACGGCAGGCTCCGGTCAAAGTAGCTAAATCTATTAAGGGCGATAGCCCGAGCTTCTGGGCATAACTCAGGGCATCAGCCAGAATAAGCCTTCCTTCGGCATCGGTGCTTATGATTTCTATACTCTTGCCATTCATTGCCTTTAATACATCCCCTGGTTTCAAGGCGGTGCCGCTGGGTAAATTCTCGGTAGCTGGGATAATAGCAGTGACATTAATCTTTGGTTTCAACTGAGCAATAGCCCCAACTGCTGCCATAGCTGCTGCAGCACCAGCCATGTCATCCTTCATCTCACCCATTCCCTCCGAGGGTTTAATGGAGATTCCTCCAGAGTCAAAAGTTATGCCCTTGCCAAGAAGTCCAAGGGATTTTTCAGAACGCGCATTTCCTTTATAACTGAGAGTTATTAGCTTTGGCGGCTGGTTGCTGCCTTTCGCCACACCCAGAAGAGCTCCCATGCCCATTGCCTCTATGTCCTCTCGGTTAAAGACTTTGAACTCTAAATCATGTTTGCCAGCTATTTCTTTAGCTGCTTCAGCCATCTGACTAGGCGTCATGTAGTTAGCTGGTTCATTGACCATATCCCGAGCCAAGTTAGTAGCCAAAGCTATTGTCTTCCCCTTGTCAATGGCTGGCTCCACAATTAAGACCTTTTCCTTTTCTGTTAACACTATCAGCATTTCCTTGATATCTTCATATTCAGGCTTCTTATATTTAGTGAAGCTATAAAGCCCGAGAAGAGCGCCCTCAGCTATTGCTTCCGCTGAGGTTTCAAGCTCAATACCACCTATGCCAGCACCATGAAGTATTGTAGCTATTTTGTGGCAATTCAATTTGCGCAATGCCCTACAAAATTCTCCAGTTACCCCGCGAACTCTATCCACATTGAAATCCTGGCGCTTGCCCAAGCCGGTAATAGCAACTATCCTTGCTGGCAGTTTCCCAAACGTATGAACAATGCTAACTTCTCCGAACTTACCCTTAATCTCACCTCGACTGATGAGCAAGCTAATAACTCCTTCCAAAGCTTCATCTACAGCAGCGGTAGCACCGCCCGGTTGTTCGACACTTTCGAAGAGATTTACCACTATGGCATCAGTCTCGATTTGAGCTATGTCTCCGACTATAACTTTAATCTCCAAGATTCGTCTCTCCAAAACATGTAAATTTTAGAACATTTATTTTACTTTATTTGGATGAATAATTGAAGGGGTTAATAAAGGAAATTCTACTCTTATCTCTTTGTTGCTCGCACAATCTTATTGATTACTGGAGTAATATCTTGCGAGGTATCAACAACAAAATGATTGCGAGAAATCTTTTCTCTTCGAGGCTTCATTTTATTATACACCTCCCAGCCGGCTTCCGAGTCATACTGGGGTATAGCTGCTTCTTGTCGAGCTAAAAGGCGTTGCCGCACCATTTCGGTGGGAGCTTCAACCCAGATCAGGATGAGCTTTGTCCTGGCTCTTCCGGCAGCGCGGTAGAGATATTCTCGATGGTGCTCCAACAGGTTTGTGGCATCAAAAATGACAGGTATTCCCTTACTTAAAAGTTCTTCGATGAGAACGTGGCAAGCAGAAAAAAGCCGCTTATTTTCACTTTCCTTATACTGGGGGGACGGGAACAGGATTTTTCGCAAAGTATCGCTTGCTAGGATGAGAAAAGGCAACCTTTCGGTCAGCTTGCGGCAGAAAAAAGACTTGCCCGTGCCTGGCAAGCCACTGACAACTATAAGCGGAGGTTCTATCTGAGGTAGAGGTAAGCCATTGAGGCTTTGCCTTAATTTCTCTACATCCTCATCTAAGCTACCTGCCATAACATCATAATTATCACCACGGGTCAGCTTATGTGTCAAGATGCTGAAGTTATAATTAGACCGGATATGACGTGTGAAGAGGCAGTGTGCGTCACCTGGAGTGGCAGGCACTGGAAGGCAAAGGATACATAGTGAAATTCAAGCAGGGGGCTCTCGAAAAAGCCGTGATTGAAGCAAACACATTCCGAGCAAAGCGAAGCAATTACATGGTGAGTGTCATTGTGTATTGGAGTCTCCATATCCCAGGGGATGACCGTCAGGTCGCGCTGCTTTTGAAGCTTCGAGCCTGTGTCGTTACCCTTCCGACCGTTTTAAGGAATGAGGTGATGATAGCCGGGTCAAACTGAGTGCCAGCACCTTCCTTAATTTCGTGTACGGCTTCTGCGACTGACATTGCTGATCGATATGGTCGGTCGGATGTCATAGCATCAAATGCATCGGCCACGGCTATGATCCTGGCTCCTAATGGTATGTCTCTACCCGCTATGACCTGATGAAGTCCGCTACCGTCATAATGATCGTGATGGTGCTCAATTATCTCGGCTATTTTCCCACTAACCAACGGCTGAACAATGAGGGCGCCGACATGGGTATGAGTCATAATGTGCTCGTACTCTTCACTTGTCAGGTTGCCGGGCTTATTCTGGATAACCTGATGAACCGCGATCTTCCCGACGTCGTGGAGTAAGCTTGCCCAGCGCAGGTCTTCCATATCTTTTGCCGATAGACCAAGTTCGTTGCCTAAAGCTAAAGCTAGCTCGGTCACCCGGCGGGAATGTCCACCAGTATACGAGTCCTTAGCTTCAAGGGCGGATACCAGTGACTCAATCGCGCCGAGGAAGACTTTTCTAATCTCTGTCGTTTGTTCCTCGACCTTTTCCTCCAGGAATTGCTGGTACCCCCTGAGCTCGAGCCGTAGACGCCTCCTATCGAGACCCCTTTGGACGGCTAGGGAAACCTCCTCTAGGTTGAAAGGCTTGCAAATGTAGTCATCAGCTCCCTGCTTCAGGCAATCAATGGCAACATTAATGTCATTGACGGCCGTAGCCATAATAACCGCTGTGTCAGGGAAGCGCGACTTTATTTCCGGGAGGAGTTCGATTCCTGATTTACGGGGCATCTTTATATCCAGGATAACCATTGCAATCGGAATGCTTTCCAGCATATTCAGGGTTTGCTCAGCACTATTTGCTTCCTCACATGGGTAGCCTTCTCTTGATAATTTCACGCGAAGGACCTGCCTGACTACATCTTCGTCATCGACGACAAGCAATGTTTCTCGCATTGAAGGACTTTTCTCGTTGGCGTTAATCTGTTTCATGGCACACTCCTAGTATGGTCGCTACCGTTAATGGGCAGTTCGACAAGAATGGTGGCTCCTTTACCCGGCTGGCTCTTGGCATATATCTGCCCGCCGTGCTCGGCCACTATCCCGTGGCAGATGCTCAAACCAAGCCCGGTTCCCTTGCCCGGTTCTTTGGTGGTGAAGAAGGGATCAAATATATGGCTCAGATTTTCCGGTGGGATACCTGGACCGTCATCAGCGAGTGAAATCCTTACGGTATTGTTCTGTTTTTTAGTCGTAATGGTTAGGGTTCCCATCTTATGCGCCTCGGTCATAAAATATTCGGCGTTGATAATGATGTTGAGGAAAACTTGCTGCATCTGGAAATAGTCAACCATGATTTCAGGAAGGTTGGGGGCAAGATGTCTCTCAATATCGATACCATTTGATTTGTGCGCGTAAGCCCGTAATTGTAATATGTCCTCAATAATTTCATTTATCTGGTTAAGCCGCTTCTCAGGAGCATACTTTCGGGCGAATGTAAGGAGGTTGCTCGTTACAGTGATAGCCCGCTGAGCCTCGCTCTTGATAAAAGCCAGATCCCTGCGGATATAGTCAGGGGTATCCTTCTCCATAAGCAACTCGGCGAAACCAATTACGCTTGTGAGCGGGTTGTTAAGTTCGTGGGCGGTGCCGGCTGCCAGTTCACCGATGGAAGCCAGCCGGTCAGCCATGATAAGCCGCTCATTTTGTTGCCTTTTCTCAGTAATATCGGTAAAAGAAATTAGACCGGCTAATCTGCCCTCATGTATGATCCTCGCACCTGTCGCACTTATCCATATTTTCCTGCCATCCTTGGTCACCACCCCTAGTTCGTAAATCAACTGTGAGTCTTGTTCAAACAAAGCTTTCTCAGCAAGTTCAGAGATTCTTGCCTTGTCCTCTGGACGAATGAAGTCAAGCGGATCTACTTCAAGAACTTCCTCTACAGAACTGAATCCAAATATTTTCGCAGCGGCTTGATTAGCAATCACTACTTTCATAGTTTTAGCATCCAGAACAATCGTGCCGATGACTGCACTATCGAACAAAGCTCTATAATTTTGCTCGCTTTGTTTCAGTGCCTCCTCTGCCTGCTTGCGCTCAGTGATTTCAGTAAAAGAAATCAAACCAGCTAATCTGCCCGCATGCGTAATCCTGGAACCCGTTGCACTTATCCATATTTCTTTACCGTCTTTGGTAATCGCCCGAAGCTCGTTAGTCTGCCGCAAGTCCTGTTCAAACATATCCTTCGTAATAATCTTAAAGACTCTTTCTCTATCATCTGGATGAACAAAGTCAAGCGGATCTACTCCAATGACTTCCTCTAGAGAACTAAATCCAAACACTTCCAAAGCGGCTTGATTAGCAATCACTACTTTCATAGTTTCAGCATCAATAACAAACGCACCGATGACTGCGCTATCGAACAAAGCTCTATAATTTTCCTCGCTTTGTCTCAGTGCCGCTTCTGTCTGCTTGCGCTCGGTGACGTCACGCCCAACGCCACTGAAACCGATAATCTCGCCCTTGTTATTTCGCATAGGGGAGACCGATGTTTCGGCAAACCCGTGGCTCCCGTCTTTGCGGGTGGTCTTCCAAGAGAAGCCCTTGTTCGGCATATTGGTCCGGTACACTTCATTGAAAACTCCAAATACGGATTCGATATCATCTTCAGCGGAAAAATTTTTATAGCTCATTCCCATCAGTTCTTCCTTCGAGTATCCCAGGTCGCGGCACACCGAGTTATTGACAAAGGTGAGGTGTCCGCCAAGGTCAACTTCGAAATAGGCATCTTCCATCTCCTCCAGCATAGTACGGTATCTCTCCTCAGACTGTCTCAGTGCTTCCACTGCCTGCTTACGCTCAGTGATGTCTGTAAGCGAGACTAGCCCCGCTGACCTGCCCTCATGCATAATTCTGGCACCCGTCACACTTGCCCATCCTTCTCTACCATCCTTATTTACCACTCGATACTCGTGAGTCCTCCGCAAGTCCTGTTCAAACATCTCCTTTGTAGTTATCTCGAAAGCTTTATCCTTGTCCTCCGGAAGAATGAAGTCCAGCGGATTTACTCCGATGGCCTCCTCTGTAGAACTAAATCCAAACATTCTAGCAGCGGCTTGATTACAGATCACTATTCTCATAGTTTCAGCGTCCATAGCAAACATGCCGATGCCTGAGCTATCGAACAAAGCTCTATACTTTTCCTCGCTTTGCTGCAGTGATTCCTCAGCTCGCTTGCGCTCGGTGATGTCCCTGACAAAAACCGAGATGCCGGCTCGGGAGGGATAGGCGCTGATCTCAAAGATGTAGTGTCTGCCGTCACGATCAATATAATCGTTCACAAAAGTCTGGGGCTGCTGTGTCCTCAGCACACTACGGTACGTCTTTTCAGCCCTTTTTATTCCAGGCGTGTCCGGGAAGATTTCCGGGAGGCATTTCCCGAGCGCATCCTCTGCCGGAATTCCTGTCAAGATTTCGGATGCCTTGTTCCAGTAGGTATATCTCAGACGGTCATCCATTGCGAAAAAGACGTCGGTGATGCTGTTGGCAAGCTCCCTGTATCTCTCTTCGCGCTCTTTTAGTGTTTCTTCTAGCTGCTTGCGCCCGGTGATTTCCATGTAATTTCCCAGAGTTGCCCGTCTCCCATGGTACTCGATGGATTTAACTGTCGCCATAACCCAAACAATGCTACCGTTCTTATGAATCACCCTGAATTGATATGGCAAGGTAAGTTCTCCCTTCAGCATCTTTATGGTATTTTCCCTGACCATGTCGCTATCTTCGGGAAAGACAATCTCCGAAGAATCCTTGCCCAACAATTCATCTACCGTGTAGCCGATGGCGAGTGGAAAGTTGGCGTTGACATAGCAAAACTTTCCATCCTGCATAATGCAAACTCCAACTGGCGCCTGCTCGCTCAGAATCTTTAGCATTTCCTCTTCATTCGTTTGTGCGATCGTTGATTTCATCTGTCTACCTACTCAGCCGGTCCGACGTATCGCGGTAATGTGGTTCGTCTTCGCCCTAATGGTCTCCACTTGAGCTGCGGTAAATAGTCTCCAACCCCGCCAATCCCGGTATTCTACGTCGGAAACTATCCCTTCCTTCAACCACCTGAAAAGGGTATTCCTACTGATGCCGATCATTCGGCAAACCTCAGTTGTCCTATAATAGGTCTCGTCATTAATAACGATAGGCATATCTTCCTCTCATATAAAATACTCAACTATGCCATACTATACTTTAATATGGCTTATGCTTTGGAAAGTGTCAATCACCCATTTGTACTTGCTATTCCATTACTTTAGTCCTGGATTGTTCAGCGACTCTTGTTGGCTGGATACCTTATACAAAGCACAGGCATTCCGCGTCTGGCTACTGATGTAATGGGGTTGCCATATTTATAATTCTCTGACAATGGTAGGACGTGAGACGAGATAAGCGATTTCCTCAACCACAAGGACAGGGCGGTAGACTCAAATAGTCCAGACTCCTGGTGAATGACTGTTACGATTATAGCTTCACGATGGGCGAGATTAGTTCCTCGTCTTTTCTTAATTCGATGATGCGGTCGCGGATCATAGCAGCTTTTTCAAACTCCAGATTTTTAGCCGCTGCTTTCATTTGAGATTCCAGTTGCTTGATAAGATGGCTTATTTCTTCTTTAGAAACAGGAGTAACCGCATAAGGGGTTCTTGTCTCAGCAACCGCTTGAACTCTCTCAGTTATATCCTTAATTGCTTTTCGGATTCCCTGGGGAGTTATGCCGTGCTCCTTGTTATAAGCTTCTTGAACCTGGCGACGGCGTCTTGTTTCGTCCATTGCCTTTTGCATGGATTGAGTAATGGTATCAGCATACATTATGACATGAGCATTTAGGTGTCTGGCAGCACGTCCCATGGTCTGAATGAGTGCTTCTTCAGACCTGAGGTATCCTTCCTTATCCGCATCGAGTATGGCGACCAGGCTCACCTCAGGCAAGTCCAATCCCTCACGAAGGAGATTAATGCCCACTACCACATCATAGACGCCAAGGCGGAGGTCACGGAGAATCTCCACTCGCTCTAAAGTCTCTACCTCTGAATGAAGGTAATGAGTCTTAATCTCCATTTCTCTCAAGTAGTCGCTTAATTCTTCTGCCATTCGCTTGGTCAATGTAGTTACCAAACAACGCTCCCCCTTAGCCACTCTGCTCTGTATCTGATGAATAAGATCATCAATTTGCCCCCTAACTGGCTTGACATCCACGGTAGGCTCCAGTAAACCAGTGGGGCGGACTAATTGTTCCACCACTTGCTGGCTGCGCTCATATTCATAGGGCTTGGGTGTAGCAGAGACGTAAATGACTTGATTGATATGCTTATTGAACTCGGCAAAATTCAATGGGCGGTTATCCAGGGCTGAAGGGAGGCGAAAGCCGTAATCGACCAGTGTCTGTTTTCGAGCAATATCACCGCGGTGCATGCCCCTTATCTGCGGCAGGGTCATATGTGATTCATCGATGAACAACGAGAAGTCATCAGGAAAGTAATCCAGTAAAGTCCAGGGTGTGCTTCTCGGTGCCCGCCGTTGGAGATGCCGGGAGTAATTTTCTACCCCGGTGCAGTACCCCACCTCTTGAAGCATTTCAGTATCGTAATTGGTTCGCGACTCAAGCCTCTGGGCTTCCAGTAGCTTTCCTTGTCTCCTTAATTCCGTTAATCTTTCCTCTAACTCAACTTTGATATCCTCGATTGCTGCCAGCAACTTTTCATGAGAGGTAACAAAGTGCTTTGCGGGGTAAACATCAACTTGATCACGATGAGCGAGCACTTCACCAGTTAGAGGGTCAACCTCCACAATGCGCTCAATCTCATCCCCCCAGAATTCGATTCTGAGGGCTGTTTCTTCGTAGGCTGGTTGGATTTCTAGAATGTCACCGCGAATACGGAATCTGCCTCTGGTGAAATCATAGTCATTTCTTTCGTATTGCATATCCACCAAACGGCGGACCAGCTTGTCTCGCTTACAATATTTGTCCTGTTTAATGGTAACGGCAAAGCTATGATACTCCTCAGGTGCGCCTAGACTATAAATACAGGAGACCGAAGCGACAATAATTACATCTCGGCGCGTGAAAAGAGACCTGGTGGCGGCATGTCGTAGTTTGTCAATCTCCTCATTTATATCGGTTTCTTTCTCAATATAGAGGTCGGTGCTGGGGATATAGGCCTCCGGCTGATAATAGTCATAGTAGCTGACAAAATACTCCACAGCATTTTCGGGAAGGAATTCCTTGAACTCGGTTGCTAATTGAGCAGCTAGGGTTTTGTTGTGACAAATAACCAGAGTTGGCCTCTGTATTCTCTCAATGACGTTGGCCATGGTGAAGGTTTTACCACTACCGGTGACGCCAAGCAAAGTCTGCTCTCGGTACCCTTTGTTCAATCCCTCAACCAGCTTGTCTACAGCCTGAGGCTGGTCACCGGTAAGACGAAAATCGGAAACTATTCTAAACTGGAGCATCGGGTTTACTCATCACGATAAGAAACACCAACCATTAATATACATCAATATATAAGAAACACGAAATTTTGCATAATCAGGTGAAGGAGCAGCACCATCTAGATGTGCCGTGTCAAATCAAGGTCTTGTTTGAGACTTCGAGCCATGTTAGAATTGGTAATCCTCGATAAGAAAGGAAACTGATGACATGAAGTCCTATGAGGAACTCGCTGAAGAGCAAGGGAGAAGGGAAAGTAGTTTCTTGTCCAACTTGGGGGAGGCTGAGCTAAGAGAATTGTCTGATTTTGAGGCTGGTGCAAGCCAGCGACGGGAGGAAATATTATTCAAGATAACTACAGAGATAGAGGATACTACAAATGCCCTGAATCAAGTTGAGCAACTTGCTCAGAGACTCAAGAAATATCTGGAACGGTTAAAAAAGATACATCAAACTCTTTCTAAGTAAGGTTTAGTCACCACCAAAATTAGAATATAGCGTAATGCAGTCTCATTCGGAAGTATCGGTTAGACTTCGTTTTGCACCCAGTCCCACAGGGTATCCACATATAGGCAACATCAGGACTGCTCTATTCAACTGGCTTTTTGCTCGCCACCACGGCGGCAAATTTATCTTACGAATTGAGGATACCGATGTTGCCCGTACGGTAGGCGGTGCAGTGGAGGTGATACTGGATAGCTTGCAATGGTTGGGATTAAACTGGGATGAAGGGCCTTACTTCCAATCACAACGATTGCCTATTTATCATGAAATTGCCCACAGATTGCTTGGGGAGGATCATGCATATTTGTGCTACTGTTCTTCAGAGCGGTTAGAAGAGATGCGCAAAGAACAGGCAAAACGCAAGCGGCCACCAAAATACGATCGCCATTGTCGGGATATAACACAACACGAAAGAACTCGATTAGAGACAACTGGTATCACTCCTGTGATTCGCTTTAAAACGCCTCTTGAAGGCGAAACCACTTTCTATGACTTAATTCATGGGCCGGTAACTTTTAAGCACGATGCTTTAGACGACTTCATCCTGCTCAAATCCGATAGGTATCCCACATATCACCTGGCTAATATAGTAGATGACCATTCAATGGCTATCTCACATGTCCTCCGAGCTGACGAATGGCTTTCGAGCACCCCTCGCCATGTTTTACTCTACCAGGCTCTAAACTGGCACCCCCCGAGATTCGCTCATTTACCTATGATTCTGGGACCTGACCGTACCAAATTGTCTAAAAGGCACGGTGCTACTACTATCACCGAGTATCAGAAGCAGGGATATCTCCCAGATGCGATGATCAATTTCTTGGTGCTTCTGGGCTGGTCGCTTGATGATCGAACTGAATTGTTATCCCGGGAAGAATTGGTCAAGCACTTCTCTTTAGAGAGGGTAGGTAGAACAGCGGCTATATTTAACAATAATAAGCTAGAATGGATGAACGGGGTTTATTTGCGCAAACTAAGCTTGAGAGAATTTGTCCAACAAGCTATGCCATTTTTAGATAGAGAGTTGCCAAAATCGGTAAAACGTCCGCTGAATAACAGTTACGTTAGCAAGGTTCTGACTCTCGTTCAAGAGCGAGCCAAAACACTGGCTGAGGTCCCTAAGCTTACTAGCTTTTTCTTCCTCGATGAGCTGCAATATGATGCAGGTCTGCTTTTAAGTGGGAAACTGGATGCCAAATCGGCTACTAAGGCTATCACGGTTACTTCGCAAAGATTAGAAGAAATATCGCTCTGGGATGCCACTACGCTTGAGGGTGTCCTGCGCCCTCTGGCTATGGAGCTAAACTTAAGCACAAGGGAATTGTTCGGTTTGTTGAGGGTAGCTGTTACCGGGTGTACTGCAGCACCACCATTATTTCAGACCATGGCAGTATTGGGAAAAGGGAAATGCCTGAGACGATTCAATACGGCATTACAGTCGCTCTGCACTTGTTTTAACTAGGATGCCACATGTAACTTCGTAGCGAAACTCTCAATAGTCTTTCGCTCTTGCCCTGCTGCTAAAATGGTTAAAAATCTACAATCTTTGCTTTGGAAGCCCAAAAGGTATTGACAAAGCTTTGTTCTTATAGTAACAATATATATATAGAAAAATTAAGAGGAGGGTATAATGGCGACGGCTTATTGCATGAAGTGCAGGAAAAAGGTAGAGATAAGAAATCCAAGGCGGGTTGTACTCAAGAACCGCCGACCAGCAACCCAAGGTGTCTGTCCTTCCTGCGGCACAAAAGTATTTAGAATAGAAAGAGCCTAAATTTCTACAGCGGTCACCGGGTATCAAAAGGGGTCATGCATCGATATTACCCCTAGGTGTGTCTGAGTGAGCTCCAGAGGTGAGGCGGCTTAAATCTTCAGGGATATTTATTCCAGAGGTTATACTGGTGTCTTCTTGAGAGTAGTCTCAAAAAGTAAAAACTAGGGAGCTTGTTATCTCTCCTAGGGTGCGGTTTAAGGCTTCCTTGTCTGCATATCTTAGATTCATAGACCTGTGGGAGATTTTCCGGGCTTCTCGCTGAAGATATTTGCATTCACTTAATAATGGTGCACGGATTAATCTATTCCCTCCCAAAAATATGTAATCCAGTGCGCAATTTTTAAATTGCTCCTCGATTCTATTGCTAACCTTTCTCAGGAAATCTTTCTTCTGTTCTTGAGTCCTGCGGGCAAATCTTTTTTCACTTCTTCCCCCTTTCCTGTGTTCCTTATGGATGTACCCTGTGCCCACTTTTAATTTGACCAGATTGTCACGATGGAAAACTCCTATAGAGTATGCTCCCCATGTTACCAGCACCACGCCGATAACATATTTTCGCTCCAAAGCTTCAATTAAAGGGAAAGTATCAAGGGCGCCTAGTGAGATTTTATCTTCGGTAATAGGAAATGGCGGCGACACTATGTATTTATTGCCATTTCTTTGCCAGTATACAGCTACTCCCGTGTTGCACCTTTCAATTGCTTGCGCTACAGCTTTGACGTTGACTGATTCCTTAATTTCGTGGACATACGCATTGAATTGTGGCCGAAGCGATAGTCCATTTATACAACAAGGAAAAGAAGAAGGTTTTATATACAGGCTCACATAGTCTTCAGGGCTGCTTTCGAGCCTGAACAAAAGCTCATATAGTCGAATTTCGCTAAAAATTTCCCTTTCCATGTTGATTTCTGTAATGGTAAGGGCTTTTAATTCACGCTGGCTTAAGTTAAACTTTAGCAAATATGACTCAGAAATATAACCCTCGGGAAATCGAAAAGAGATGGCAGCAGAGATGGGCGGCTGACCATAGTTATGAGGTTGAAGAAGATAGTGAGCGCCCGAAGTTTTATGCCCTTACCATGTTCCCCTATACCTCAGGAGACCTTCACATTGGTCATTGGTATATCATGGCGCCTTCAGATGTTTATGCCCGATTTAAAAGGATGCAAGGCTATAGTGTGCTTCATCCTATGGGCTTCGATGCCTTTGGATTACCGGCGGAAAATGCCGCTATCAGCCATGGGATTCACCCCTATGAATGGACAATGAAAAACATAGAGAATATGCGTCGGCAACTCAGGAGCATAGGGGCAATATATGACTGGAACCGTGAAGTAGTTACTTGCCTGCCGGACTACTATAAGTGGACACAGTGGTTTTTTCTTAAATTTTATCATGCTGGTCTGGCCTATCGAGCTGAAGCGCCGGTTAACTGGTGTCCGAGG
>Ga0209635_10000278_pt1 | contig 33914 bp, 32 predicted proteins | sample DeeMarSWOR230_32_FD_187463 | JGI IMG/M metagenome (GOLD analysis project Ga0209635, IMG submission 187463) | Marine sediment microbial communities from White Oak River estuary, North Carolina - WOR-2-30_32 (SPAdes) (version 2) | ecosystem: Environmental > Aquatic > Marine > Intertidal zone >...
GGCTCAGCTTGGTCGCTCCTCTGCAATTGCTCCTCTGGTTCTTGCTAATCATTCCCTTCATAATCGTCATTTACCTGAGCTTTGTCAAATGGCAGCCTGTTTTTGGCAGTTGGACTGAGGCGCCGTGGGTTTGGTTTGAAAATTTCCAGAAGTTATTCACCGAGATAAGGTTTCTTGAGGCATTGGGTCGCACCCTTGCCATTGTCGTGATCGCGGTCACGCTGGAGTTTATCTTTGCACTAGGTCTTGCCCTTCTATTTACCCGTAATTTCTTCGGTAAGCGCCTTTTCACCTCGGTCATTCTCTATCCCATGATGCTCCCGTGGGTTGTTGTCGGATTCATCTTTTACCTCCTATTCCTCGATCATGGGCTGGTGAATTCCATTCTGACCACCATTTTTGGAGCCACTGCAACAATTTCATGGCTTCGTCACTCCGTCCCAGCCATGTCTGCGATCATCCTTGGTGACGTATGGCAATGGACGCCATTTATGTTTCTGCTTTTGTATTCTGGTTTGAGTGCTTTGCCTTCAGAGCCGAAGGAAGCAGCAATGACACTAGGAGCGACTCCATGGCAGATCTTTCGTTATGTGACTTTTCCTTCCCTCAAACCAGTGATTCTCATTGCCATAATTATCAGGGCCCTGGAGGCTTTTAAGATCTTCGATTTGGTTTTTATCATGACTGGAGGTGGACCCGGGACGGCCACCGAAACCCTCTCCATCTACATCTACCAAATAGGTTTCAGGTTTGGCCAACTCTCCTATGCGGCTGCCCTGGCTATCGTCATCCTGATCACGGTCTCGATTGTCACCCGCTTGGCAGTTCGGCCCTTGTTCGAAAAGGAGGGATGATTCAATGCGAGAAAGGAGCAGTGGACGGGTTTCAGCCCAAGTAGCGCTCCCGAAGAGAAGACGTTGGCTGCGATGGGGTGCCCATTGGCTTATCGTGCTGGTCGTCCTCTTGTTCTTTGCCATGCCCGTGGTTTGGCTTCTTTCGGTCTCATTCAAGCCGCCTCAGGAGTGGCAGGCTTTTCCGCCGACCGTGATTCCTCGGGGACCAACGCTGAACAATTACCTTTTGTTGGTCAACCCTGAACTCCCCAAAGGCTCGGCATCTTACATGCTGAGGGTGACCGAGCCGGTGACTAAATCGTTCATCAACAGCCTTATCATTGTTCCCATAGCCACATTAATCTCGGCAATGGTGGGCTTTCTGGCTGCCTATGGAGTCTCCCGCTATCGAGTGGGAGGGGACTTCATGCCTTTCTTCGTCTTGACCACGCGCATGTTCCCTCCTGTAGCTTTTGCGGTGCCGCTTTTGGTTTACTACCAAAATTTGAGATTGATCGATACCCGCCTTGGAATGATCATAATCTATGCTGGATTCACGGTAGCCTTCTCACTCTGGATGATGAAGGGCTTTATTGACGCCGTACCCAGGTCTGTCGAAGAAGCTGCCATCTTGGACGGGGCCTCTCGCTGGCGCGTTCTCTTTACGATAACGTTACCTCTCGTCAAAGGGGGATTGGCTGCCACGGCCCTTTTCGTGTTTATTCTAAACTGGACCGAGTTCCTATACGCATTGATCTTCACATCGACTCGGTCAATCACCGTCCCAGTTCAACTCAGCCACTATGTCGGTGCCGTTGGCCGTTTCTATGGTCCGCAGGCCGCGCTCGGTGTGATCGCGTCAATTCCTGCGGTCATCTTTGGCTACCTTATCCAACGCCATCTGGTTACCGGTTTCAGTTTTGGCTTGATAAGGAAATGAACGATGGGAAATGCTGAGGGGAAAGATCGAGGGATATTACTTGAATTGTGCGGATTGCAAAAGGAATTTGACGGTTTTGTCGCTGTTGAAGGCCTCGATTTGACGATCGTAGAGGGGGAATTCATTTGCTTCCTAGGCCCCTCAGGTTGCGGGAAGACGACAACCCTGCGAATGATTGCTGGATTAGAGACGCCAACATCGGGTGAAATCTACTTGCGTGGAAGAAAGATCAATGACCTCATCCCTCAGCAACGGGGAGTAGGTCTGGTATTTCAGAATTACGCGCTCTTCTGGCATATGACAGTCTACGATAATCTGGCCTTTGGGCTCCGAATCAGGGGCGTCTCTCGAGAAGAAATGGATAAGTACGTGAAAGATGTGGCTGAACGATTTGAACTTGAATCATTACTCAATATCAAAGCGAGAAGACTGGATCTCAGTGCCATGCAGCGGGTGGCCGTCGCACGGACTCTCCTGACTGATCCTTACCTTCTGCTCTTTGATGAACCGTTGAACAACATCCGGCCGGGATTGCGTGAGATACTCCGAGCAGAACTGAAACGGCTACAAAAGGAATTAAATCGGACGATGATCTACGTGACCCATGACCAAGAAGAGGCGATGACCCTGGGGGATCGGATCTTAGTCATGAATGCCGGCAAGGTGGAACAGCTCGATACCCCGAGACAGATTTACCTCCATCCGCGAACACTCTTTGTGGCCGATTTCATTGGTCGTCCCTCAATGAATTTCATGGAAACCGAGTATGAGATGAAGGGAGAGAAGATTTCCTTTAAATGGAACGGCTTTAGTTTTAATATTGAAAAGAAGGATCTAGATGTTGAGGAGAAGCATCTGAAAGGGAAGAAACTCATCGTAGGGATTCGTCCCGAGCATATTCTCTTAGCGGATGAAGCTGAAAAAGGGGGGATCTCTGCAGAACCTCTATCTGCAATGGTAGATCTAATTCAACCTCTTGGGGCCAAAAAGATCATTGATCTCAAAAGCGGCGATCACATGGTGAAAATGGTAAGCTCCAGCGAATACTCTTTCAAGAGAGGTGATAGGATCAGCGTCATCTTTGATCCTCGTAGAATCCATTTGTTCGATCCGAAGGACGGGAGGGTGATCCTTTAATGTCCTCAGTAAAGGTTGAGAATCTCAAAAAGATCCAGAAACAGGAAGCTGTAAACGGGATCAGCTTCCATGTTAACTCTGGAGAGCTGTTCTGCCTGCTCGGTCCTCCTGGAGCAGGTAAGACAACGGTACTACGCATGATTGCCGGTCTGGAAAGACCGGATGAAGGAGACATCTACCTAGAGGGAGAACTTATCAATGATGTCCCACCAGGAGAGCGCGATGTGGCAATGGTCTTTGAAGACATGGCCCTTTACCCTCATATGACCGCCTACGAGAATATTGCGTATCCCCTCCGGCTACGGCGGGTCCCTCGTCAGGAGATTAATCGCAAAGTGAGAGAAGTGGCCGAGAACCTTCGGATTTCTCATATACTCAATCGCCTGCCTCAGACATTCAGCGGAGGAGAGCTCAGAAGGGTGGCTATCGGGAGGGCTCTGGTTCGGCGACCTCGGGTTTTGTTGCTCGACCAACCTCTTACCGACCTTGATGCCAAGATTCGTCAACAGATGACTGGGGAGCTGAGAAGGCTGCAGACAGAAGTCGATCAAACGATGATGTATGCAACCCATGACTTCGAAGAGGCTGTTACCATGGCCGATCGGATTATGGTGATTAACGAAGGCCAAGAGGAACAGTTGGACACCCCAGAGGAACTATATGATCGGCCTCGAACGCCTCTGGTCGCCGGTCTTGTGGGCAATCCCGCCATGAATATCCTCTCATGTCAATCGAAGGTGTTCGATAATCAGTTGATTCTCGAGCATCCTGCATTCCGTCTGGCCATGCCAAACATCCCCGATAATCAGCTTCCAAAAGAGATCCTCGTGGGGATTCGGCCCGAGCATATCGCATTCAGTAAAGGTAAAGAGAGCATCTTAGCAACTGTTGACATTGTCCAGCCACTTGGTGACCAGCAGATTGTAGACTTGAGATTAGAAGACGGGACGGTGATCAAGATCGTTGCACCTTTAGAGATGGAGTTGACGATTGAAGAAAAGATCCGAATCATTGTCCCTCGCAATAGGATCGTGCTCTTTGATGGAAGTCAACACACCCGAATTGATCTAGAAAGGAGTGTCCGTGATGACAACGAGGCTTGAGAGACTAAGGGAGGGGATGCGAGAAGCTAAATTCGACGCCCTGATCTGCCGCCTTCCTGAGAATGTTCTCTATCTGACTGATTATTGGGCACAGCTCGGTCTGTCGATGGCCGTCATAACCCGTGAAGGTGGCCCTATCCTTTTTGTCCCGGAGGTTGAGGCTGATTATGCGGATAAGAGCTGGGCAGATGTCCGTCCTTTTGGATGGGGTTTGCTCAAGGATCGAGACCTCTATACCACTTTCAAAGAGGGACTCCTTGAAGTTCGAGACAAATTGAATCTCGCCAAGGCAACTATCGGAATAGAACAGGGTTTCGAGGTCATGGCGCCACCGTACAACGTTGGAGAGCTTTATGTGCCGGCCACTCCGACCATGGCCATCTTCCGAGAGGTCTTTTCGGAGGGCGAGCTCAAGGACTCTACAGAATTACTCCAAGGCATGAGGGCTTTCAAGACCCCTTTTGAAATAGAGCGCCTCAAGGTGACCAATGAGCTTGCGTCTTTTGGCTTGGCAGCTTTTGTGGAGAACGCAGCTCCTGGCAGGACCGAAGCCCAGGTTGGGGCTGCCGTTGAAGAGGTTGTTCGGAGTTTAGGGCAAGGGTATAAGGGAGTTCGCTTGGCTCGCGCCATAGCAGAGGTGAGGGCTGGAGTAGGAAGTTACCATGCTTCTCTCTGGGTTGCTTCTCGAGATTACCGCATCCGCGAGGAAGATATTGTGATGATTGAGCTGGCCGTCGTCGCTGACGGGTATTGGTCTGACCTGACCAGAGTCGTGATCGCGGGTGAACCGACGAAGAAGCAGCGAGAGGTCTATACCGCCGTGCTGGAGGCTCAGAAGGCCGCTATTGAGAAGATGCGCCCAGGAGTGAGTTTTTCTGAAGTAGACAACGCAGCACGCCAGGTTATTGAAAGGGCAGGCTATGGCCAACATTTCGTCCACATAACCGGCCACGGTATTGGATTCCGCTATCACGAGTTCATACCGCTCCTTGCTCCACAAGCGGAGGGGAAACTGGCAGCGGGGATGACGAGCAGCGTCGAACCCGGCATCTATATCCCAGATTGGGGTGGAATTAGAATCGAGGACAATATCGTGGTAACAGATGACGAACCGGAGTATCTGTCCACCTTTGATCGAACGCTCTAATCTGAAGGTGTCAGTCGTCAGGTGCGGTGATCCGTGGAGTAAACTGTAACAACCGTTTAATGATGGTTCTCAATGGAACATATATTCATCTAATGCGTTTTCTATTACTTGTCAAGGGGAAAATCCGCGCGGACTTTTTCCATAGCCCGTACGCTGCTAGGCTTTTAAAGTAAACGATGCTTACCCTCTCCTCAGGACTCCATCTCAGGCTCAATCCTTTTGCCCCGGTAAGTCAATAACGGGGTAATGTCTTGGAATTTCGGTTTTCATCCTCCCTTCCAATCTACCGTTCGAACAAGAGGGCGAAAATATTTCTTGACAATATTTCAGCATGGGTTAGTTTCGAAGGGAGGTTGCATGGTAGGAAAGGGAGGACAGGGGGAGAGGAAGAACTATGGTGAAAATTGATGAGGAGAAGAGATTAAAGGAGAGAGTGGCATTAGAGGCTGCTAAGATGGTTCAAGACGGGACAGTGGTTGGATTGGGGACAGGCTCTACCGCAGCAATGGCCATTGCCGCGCTTGGAAGAAGGGTCCGTGAAGAGGGGTTGGAGATCATCGGCATCCCAACCTCGTATCAGTCGGCCGTGATCGCCAGGGAAAATGGTATTGTTATCCGCACCTTAGACGATGTATCAAAGATTGATATCGCCATTGATGGAGCGGACGAAGTTGACCCAAAGAAGAACCTCATCAAGGGGGGTGGAGGGGCCCATACCCGGGAGAAAGTCGTGGATGACTTAGCAGATCTATTTGTCGTCGTCGTTGATGACTCCAAATTGGTGAAACATCTGGGTGAGAAGTCCCCGGTGCCGGTGGAGGTGCTTCCTTTCGCCGTCAATTCGGTGGCGAAAAAACTGCGGGGGATGGGAAGCAATCCGGTATTACGAATGGGAGTGAAAAAGGATGGGCCGGTGATCACGGATCAAGGGAATATGATCATTGATGCTCGGTTTTCCGAGATAAGGGATCCGAAGACTTTGGAACTTGAACTGAACAATATCCCCGGAGTCGTTGATAACGGGCTCTTCGTAGGCCTAGTTCATGTGGTGCTGATCGGCACCACGGACCAACGGGGGGAGCCCATCATAAGAAGGATCGATTAAGGTTATAGCAATCATCGGGTTCGAACCACGTAGGTGGACGCAATCTTGTCGTGCCATGTCTGACTGTTATCATCCCAGAGCATCCATAGGAATCCGAGACTGAAGGGGATGCTGGAAATGATGGTTCCGATGTACCGGAGAAATGCGGCCCCATACGAAATATCGGAACCGTCCGTGCTCACGATCTTGATCTTCATGGCCATCTTCCCCAGGGTCGCTCCCCTGCGTCCCCACATGAGGATGTAGTAGAGAGCTTGAAGTGTCACGCTGAGTGAGACGCCGAGGAAGAGGGCCATCGGTAGAGAGGGAGGAATGGCTCCCAACTGGGGGTTGCCGGACATAAAACCCTGGGAGAGGTAATACGTCATGGGTAGCATGGCCAGCCACATTGAGATCTTTAGGATGATTCCGGCAACAATCCCGTCGATTAAGTAGGCGCCGAACCGAGGCCAAAATCCGGCGTATGTCATTGACCGCACTTCAGCTTGGTCATCGATGAGGTTTTCTTCCAACCCATATCCCCCTGCAGCGTGTGAATAGGGGGAAGGCGGCATTTCAGCCCTTGGCTTATACTTACTGAAGATGATGCCACATTTGATGCACTCTTGGGAATGAGGCTGTTCGAATCCGCATTGGGGGCACTTGAATGAAACTTCAACCGATTCCCCGGATCCCTCTTGGAGCGAAAGCTGTACGGGCTCCGGATGGGACGGATTTTCCTTGGATACGTGGAATATGTGTTGGCATCTTGAGCATTTGACCCTAGCCCTCTCGCCGGGAATTTTGGATTCGTCGAGCCTATATTTCGCCAAGCACTGTTGACATTGGACGATCATGATTCCATCCTCCTTCATTGGACAGCAGTCCGAGATCAATCTTCCCAAGCCCATCGGGGAACACCGGCCAATTTGGCCCTGTCCCTCAACTCGCGAAGCTCCTCCTCCAATTCCCTGAGTAGCTCGGTTTGACGGGTGCATTCCTCGATGAATTGGTCTCTAGTATTTAAAAGCCTTCCATCAACCCTGAGTGCCCTGGGGTAGATGATCATCCCGCTCTTTTTCTCGGGCCGGTACATATCCGTTTTGTCGATGGCGCTCTTCAATAACCGAATATCCTTTTGTTTCATGCCGATCTTCGAGGTCAGCATGTCGAACTGATCCCGCCAGAAGTAAAGGGGTTTTCCCGAGTAGAGGCGGGAGCCTGAGGAGGGGAAGGGGATCTCCTTGAGGCGGCCCACCGATTCTCCACGGGAAGAGGAGGATATCTCCATTTCGGTTTCATAAAGCATTTCACCACGCGGGGGCGGTGTATCGGAAAAATGAAGGTTTCCCCTTTCATCCACCCATTTATAGATCTCTGCATTTGCCCCCGTGGTGAGCATAATTGAGCAGATAAGGATAGAAAGTATGCCCCAGTTTTTCATTGTAATTCCGCTGGCTTCGCGCCTTTGAAGATTCCTAGCATATATTGTGCCAAATTGGGATATTATTTATGAATATCCGACTATCTCGATAATTTCTAAAAAAATTCCCCGGGATACTCCGCCTGTAAGGGCAGGGGTTTACTCATCACCTGAAATTATTGCTCTTCTTTTCCCCGTTATCCTGCCGAATTTTGTCATCAAGGTGGTTAATAAGATCAGGCTTGATTTCCCTCGATTGCCTCGGCACCCGTTTACCACCTGTAATCATCTTTCCACACCTGAATTACCCGCCCTTTGCCCATTGTATTTGGAGAAAGAGTTTGGAAAACGGGGACTTAGGCAATGGAAGCGATAAAATTTGAATAATATCAAAAAATTGGCATCAAAAATGCAAACTCATTGAAGGAACCTTACACGACGGGGCAGTGATGCGAGGTAGAGACATCGAGACGATTTTGTTTTATACTACAATGGAGGCGGCAAGAATTCTCCGGGTTTCAACTCAGACCATAAGGAATTACATTTATTCCGGAAAGATAACATCCTATAGGACGCCAGGCGGTCACCATAGGGTGAGTAAGGAGGAACTCCAGAAGTTGGGTTTCTTGAAGAAAAGGAAGAACTAGAAAGTCTGTGGCAAAGGTTAAGATGGGGGATTGACGCAGTGAAGGGAGAAGCGTTGATCCAAATGGGACGTCAGCTAAAGAATGTGAAAACCGTGGAGGAGTCGATTTCCATCGACTTTATCAGTCGAATTGCGGATTTGATTTATATTGAGCAGAATATTAAATCCATGCTGAAGAAGGCCCTCAAGCTCGTTTTGGATTTGACGGGGTTTCGTATAGGATACATCCATCGCATCGATGGGAAAACCCAGCGGCTCAGACTGTATGCCCAACAAGGCCTGTCCAAGGAGTATCAAGATGAGATCGAGGATATCCATCTTGCCGAGAGCATTCCGGGCAGGGCGGCGAAGGGGAAGAAGCCCATCATCGTCAAGAATTTAACGGAGGTCACCGACCTGTTAGGAACCATTACCCAGAAGGGGAAGATGATGTACCATGCCAGCTTTCCCCTGGAATTCGGCGACCAAATCCTCGGGACCCTAAGTTTGACGACGGATCAAAAGGAGAAACTAACCCGGAACAAGGTGGAACTCTTGGTAGCATTGGCAAAGCAGATTTCGGTAGCCCTTGGGAATAGGGACCTTTTCGATAAGATCTGCCAGGCCAAGAGCGAGTGGGAAAACGCCATCGATTCCCTTTCGGATCTCATCATCATCTGTGATGATCAATTTCGAATCCTCAAGGCCAACAAACTGTTATTCGATCGATATGGGTACCTCCTGGAGAACGTTGTGGATCGTGACTGCGATGAAATACTTTATAACGATAAGACCTTCCCTTTATCCATGTATGACTACAGAAGAATGGTTCGGGCGGGAATGTCCTTTGCCGAAGAGGTTAACAGCCCCCGGTTCGATGGAATCTTCGCCATTACCATCTCTCCCCTTCTCAACATGGAAAGGCAGTTGATTGGATCCATCCATATTATCAAAGAAGTCACGGAGACCCGGCAATTGGAGATGGAAAGGCGGGACTTGGGGGATCTGATAACGTGCATGACCGATGGACTCGTAGAAATGGATGAAAGGGGATCGATCCGAACATGGGATCGAGGGGCGGAAAACCTTTTGGGTTATTCCGAAAAGGATGTTAAGGGGAAGTTCTTGGACAAGGTCGTCCTTTCCGAGGAATCAGGTGAATCCTATGATGAGTTCCTGGCTCGGGTTTGTGCCGACAGGCATGTAGAAGAGTTTGAGACAGAGGGTTTGACAAAGGATGGAAAGGCGATTCCTCTGAGCCTTACTTTGGGAGCCAAACACAATCACCAAGGGGAGATACTCGGGATAACGGGGTTTATTCGCGACATCAGGGATAGGAAGGAGAGTGAGCAGAAGCAGATTCAGACCGCTAAAGATCTGGCCGTGGAAGGGGTGTTGAGGAAGGTTAGCAATTTTTTCGAAAATACCCTGGAAGATATCCTGGATCGGCTTGATCTTGAGGTTGGGGATTCAAAAGAAGGTGGCCGGAAGGAGGGCCTTAAGGGGATCGAGGAGGCAGCCCTCAAGGGCGTGGCCATGGTAGGGAAACTGCGGAAGTTCGCCAAGGAGGGAACTGAAAAGGAGTTTAGTCGCGTAAGCACACAGCACCTGTTCAAGGAATTGATTTCCCTCATAAGGGAAAAATGGGCCGAGGATATTGAGTCAAAGGGAATCCAGGTCGAAGTCAGCGAAGATCAACGAAAGCTCCCCCCCATCCCCGGAGACAAGGGTGAATTGAGGGAGGCCCTTCTCCATATCATATCCAATGCCATGGAATCTATGGGCCCGGGAGGGAAACTAACGCTGAAATCCCGCACTGACCGTCATTGGATAACCATATCCATCACGGATACGGGAATCGGGATGAGGCAGGAGGAAAAGAGGAGGGCCTTTGATCCCTTCTATTCCAGCCGCGGCCCAGAGAGGGAAGGGCTGGGCTTGACCCTCTCGCAATGGATTGTGCGAAGACACGGCGGGGAAATTTTTATCGAGAGCGAAAGGGACCGAGGCACAACCGTTATGCTCAAGCTTCCCGTTTCGAAGGAAGAGGGATTCGAAGACCGGTGAAAGGTTTGTCCCCGTTTGCGCTCGATTTATCCGTTTTTCCAATTCATCCTGATACCTCTCGCCGGGTAAGGACAGATCGGCCATATGATTCGCGGAAGAATCGTTACTACCTCAACGGTTGAAGCGCATCATAATGGCTTTCACCACGCCGCCGGCGATGGACCTTGCCTTGTCGGAAATGGAATAACAGTAGGACTCCTTTCCCCTGGGATCTATATCTCCCGCTTTCATCCCCTCCTTGACGCGGGTTTCATCTCGTAATATCCCCCTCAGCACCCCACTGATCCGCGGTCTCACCGGAACCCCTTCCACCGTGGCCACGATTTCCCCCTCATTTACCTGTTCCCCGATCTTTTTGTGGCCCTTGAATATTCCCGCCACGGATGTTCGAAGGACTCGTTCCTCCGAGTAGCCCAATATTCCTGCGGGTATCCCCGTATTGGGCTCGGCCTCCCCTTCCCAGATGAGGCGGGCCAAATCGTGGCCCCGTTGGGTTTCGATGATCACGTGAACATCGCGTCCTGCGGTGAATCCAGGGCCCAAACCGATCACCAAAGGCGCATCGTTTATCATCGTCCCCAGGTTTTTCTTAGCCATGATGGCATTCACAAGGACGTGGGGCTTTAATACCTCCCTTGATTTCGCCTCGGGATCGATCAACAAGGGAATCATCCCCTCCTTCCACGTATCATTGATTTCATTGGGGGTTTGGATATGTTTGGCCACGACTCCCTCTATGGTTTTTTCTCCCTCATAGATGGCTTCACAGAACGAAACCTCGCGCCTCACTGCCATGGGTTGGGGGATTTCGGTCATCCAAACCCTGAAATGGGCATGCCAAAGGGTGTGGGCCACCCCCGTCGCCATTTCTCCGGCTCCCCTGACCAAGATGAGGAGGTCTTTTATCTGATAATCACTTCGGACCACTGCCTTTCACCTCCTCCCTAGAGAGACCCCCGGTTCTATATTCCTCCCAGGAATCAATGTCAGCAACAACGCCTTCCGATTTCACCTCGACTTCTAGGATGTCCTCCGGATGACGATTCAGGATGGGCCTGCACCCTACATCTCCCGTCAAATTACCCATCTCTTCTTCGTAGCGAAACCTATTCAATATCACGGGGTGGCCTCTCTTTCCCTTATAGGAAGGCAAAACGATACCGTGGGGATTTTGGCGGTAGACGTCGATGAGATGATCGATCAGGTCTGTTTCGATGGAGGGTTGGTCGGCAAGGGCGATTAAGATGGCTTCGGACTTCGAGCTCACCTGCCCAAGACCTCGCCGGATGGAGGTGCTCATACCCATTCGATATTGACGGTTGATGACGGTTTTCAACCTTCTCGACCCCAACCTCCGTAAGATCGCCCGTGACTGGTAACCGATGACCACGATCAGCTCGTCGATCTTCGATGCCAGAAGGGTATCCACGGATTTCTCGATGATGGACGAGTGCCCCCATTTCAGAAGGAGTTTGGGCTCGCCCATCCTTTTTGATCCGCCTGCCGCGAGGAGAATGGCTGATATCATGAGGAATTTTTCCATTTACTTTCGTCTATTTTCATCCCTTGTACGCTTTGTGTCAACGATTTTCGTGCTTATCGTCATCATAGGGCTTCCAGAACTTGCGCTGGGGGTATAGCACATTTTTTGAAAATTCAGACATCTTAGCGCCAGTTGCTTGAGTTTTGCCACCTGTCTTCTCCTTTGTCATTGCAGTTATCCGAGATGAACGGAGGAGGATACTGCTCGTGAGATACCGTCCAGAGAGAAAGGGGTTTTGGGAGGGAAAGTTAGTTTGTCCGGGAGGGGAGTTGGAATTCGGGGAGATGATACAGGAGGCGATCATGAGGGAGGGGGGGAGAGGACAAATCTGGAGGTTACGCTGACCCAATCGTTCCCACCCTTTCAGAGGATTGCACGATCAGAAGGAAAGCCTTTCCTGCATGTCATTTACATCGATTACTTGGCAGAGATCAGAGCAGGAAAGCTGAAAGCTGGGGAGATGTAGGAGAAGCCCTATGGTTCACCCCGGAGGAGATCTATCAAGGCTGGGAAGAGCTCCACGATGATACCAAACGTCTCCTCTCCCCGGCCAAGGTCATCTAGGCCATTCATTCCAACCGCCGGCGAAGGGCTTCCTAATCGATCTTGATCTCAAGCCTTTGAGGATTCTCGGCGCCCTTCAGGGAAGAGATCATCCCCTTGATGGTCCGGATCAGAAATCGCTTCACGAAAGGGGAAAGTGGGATCCGCCTCCCGTTTATTTTCAGGGCAATCTCCTCCCTTCGGTTTCCCTTCAAGAATTTCGATTCGATGAGGTCAACGATTCCCTTGATATCATCGATGTCAAGACAAGGGACTCCGATATCAAAAGGCCGGTTGCTGGCGATGGCGATGAGGTTGTCCTCCTTTGTGCAGAGGAGTTCTCCGTTCTCCTCCTTCCTGAAGACCTCGATCTTCGGCTGGACATCCTTCTTGAACCCCTCTGACAGAATGAGATCCGCATCCCCACCGAAGGAGTCCTTCAATTCCTCGAGGGACATGTCCTTATCCACATCATGGATTAAGGCAACCTTTCGGGGGGAAGAGATAATCACGCCCTGAGCCCCGGCCTGCTTGTGCCGCCAGCTGTCCTTGCCCTCCTTGTCGATTTCAAAGCCATGGAGGTCATGTTTGACCGTGGTTACCCGATATCCCCTTCGGATAAGCTCGGGAACCATCTTCTCGATTAGGGTAGTCTTGCCGCTGTCGGACTTCCCCACGATGGAGACAATTGGGATCATGTCATCTTAACCCCTTGATAATTCCACAATCCTGCGGATTCGAAACTTCTATCCAAAATCTGGACCCGAACCTTTTCCCCCAATTTGATCTCCGTCTTCTCCTCGGGAATGATGAGTAGACCATTGGCCTCCACCATGGAGTTGAGGATTCCCGAACCCTGAGGTCCCGTAGTAGTCACTACATATCGATCTTCCTCAAGCGACAGTTTGGCCCTCATAAAATGTCTTCTGCCCGGCTTCTTTCTAATCTCCTCCTTGAGGATCGCTTCTACCACAGGCCTGAAGAGGTTTTTGTGTCCCATCATCTTCAAGAGCGAGGGTCGAACGAACTGCTCGAAGGAGACCATGGAGGAAACCGGATTACCCGGGAGACCGAAGGTGGGATTCCCCCCTATGGTCCCAAAGGCCAAGGGTTGTCCGGGCCTCATGGCAACCCCCCAAAAATCCATCTCAAAACCGATTCCCCCAAGGACGTCCTTGACCATATCGTAGTCACCGACAGAAACCCCGGCGGAGGAGACGATGACATCTGCCCTCAAGCCCTGTCGAAACTTCTCCTCGATCTCGGCCGAGACATCCTTGGCGATGCCCAGCTGGAGGGGAAGGGCCCCGCACTCCATGACCTGGGCGGAAAGTGTATAGGAGTTGCTGCTGACGATTTTATGATCCTCGACCCCTTCATCCACGTCAACCAGTTCATCCCCCGTACAGAAGATGGCCACTACGGGCTTTTGATACATGTATACGAAAGCCCTGCCGACCGTGGCCAGCATTCCCACCTCTGCGGCTCGGATGATCGAGCCCTTGGAGATGACCCGATCCCCCTTTTTTACATCTTCCCCAGTCCTTCTGGTGTTCTCCTCGGCGGGGACTGCTTGGAACACCCTCACTTTTTCACCTGCTTTTTCCGTATCCTCCACCATGACCACAGTGTCGGCACCTGGGGGTATTGGGGCGCCGGTCATAATCCGTATGGCCTGCCCCTTGCCTACACTCCCCTTTGGCAAGGTCCCCGCCGGCAAGTCCTCTATCACCTTGAGGGATACGGGGCTCTCCCTTGAAGCCTCTTTGATGTCGGTCGACCGAACGGCGTAGCCATCCATGGCTGAATTATCCAGGGGAGGGATATCTCTCGGAGCAAGGATATCCTCCCCGATGACCCTTCCCAGGGAGGACATGATGTCCACCTTCTCCAGACCCAAAACCTGGATTCGGGCCAGAATCCGATTCAATGCCTCATCCACGGAGATCATAATTTCAAGCCTCCTCCTAATCCTGAGAACGATAGCATAAGGGTCCAGCCGGGTCCAACAATTTCCCGGTAAACTCTCCTATTTTCCCCCCTCCCGCAGGAATTCTTGGCTCATCCTCTTCACATCCTCATATGCCGCTTTCAGTTTGACCCATCCGTGGTTAGTGGTGTAGTCGGGATTGTTATGGAAGGCTCCATGGAGGAGTATGATGCGATGGCGCAAGAACATTTCCCAGAGCTTTGCCTCAAGGGGATTGGGAGGGCTGTAGAGGCCCAAGAGATCAGGGGATATAGGTCTCACATCCGGTCTGGTCAGGATGGACTTCTCATACAGAGGTTCCACCAATTGAATAGCGTGAGCCATCAACTGATCCGTCCTCTTGATGAAGGCATCCCTCTGCAGGAGCTTTTCCCTGGCGAAGAGCTTCCCATGACAGGTACCACAGATTTCGAGCATTTCCTCTCTGAATCGAGTCCATTCCTCGGGTCTGACTTGAATGATCCCCTTCAGCTGATGCTCGTTCAAGAGATCCGTAGGACGGCCCTGCTGGTCCATAAGGCCCAACCACTGCAGAATCGTCTTTCGGTATTCGATCCATTCCCCGTCCTCCCCGGGGAGACGGAGTGCCAAGAGGCTCCAAGCAGTTTTGACGCCGTGGTCCCCCCAAGGGAAATGACAGGTTTGACACGTAGGGCCCCTCTTTTTTTTGGGGTCCACGCGGTACACAACCCCGTGCTTCGAAGATCTCCAAATCTCCCACTGGGGATGATTAATCCCTCCATGACAGGGGAGACAGGCCTCCGGCTTTTTGGCTTCCTCTTTGGAAAAACTGTGGCGCGTATGGCACGAGTCGCACTGACCGTCCTCCCGGCCGATGGAATGACACCCGCCGCATCCCTCCTCCGCATCGATCATCTCTGGAGGGAGTTCCATGACTTTCTTGAATGTATAAACTGAGGTCCATGCCTGGGCATGCTTACCCTTTTTGAACCGGGCCGTCTGAACGGGATGGCACGTCTCACAGAGACGGCCGACCATCAGGCTCGCTCTGACCGCATCCTCGGCAGATGTATGGTGACTCCCGTGGCAATCGATACATGTCACCCCGGCCTGACCCATTGGGCTTTCCTTCCAGGACGAAACGAGGCTCGGGTTGAGCTTTTGATGGCAATTGACACAGACTCGATTGTCCTCCTCGGCGGATAGGCCTTGGAGGTTTAAAGGGAGAAGGATTAGGATAAACCCTATCGCACGGATCCAACGAGCGCGCGTTCTACTTCCCATAAGGCCCCCCATCCCAGCTATTCTTGGAAGCGACAGAAAAACGATTGGCATTGATTATACCTGAAACCCATCCCTGATTCAAAGTTTTATCCGGACTCCCATACTTTTTCCACACGGGGTTTCACACTTGGATTCGGCCCTATACGATGACATCACGTCAGAATGAGGGATAATCGTATTTGGCCATACTCGGTGGATAAAAAAAGGCGAGATCTTAATATCTCGCCTTTTTCCTTCGAACGCCAATGGTCTTCCATTGCTACTTCCCAAGGGTATGGACACCTTTTGCATTCTTCAATGCCCACTGTTTGGCCTGGCCCCACGGTATAGTCCGGGCAGGGTGACAGTAGAGGCATGAATATTCCACGGTGAGATATCCCTTTGCAAACTTGCCATCCTCGGTGAACATCTTGGCATTGGGGTCGATGTTTATCTTGAAGGCGTGGCTTTTGATATCGCCTTCATACTTCCCAAAGGCCACGGCGCTTTTAGCGGCCGGCGGCATGTGACAGCTCTCGCATTTCACCCTCCGAGCGTAATGCCGGCTGCCCTCGAAGGCTTTCGCTACCTTACTGTGGTACTTATTGTAGGAGATCTCGATTCCGATGCCTCTTTGAGCCGTAAGGTGGGGGTTGTGCCATGTTACACACTTGATGTTCTTATGGGGACTCGCCAGGAGTTCATTGTACTGCCCATGGTGCCGGATAAAACCCTTGCTCGCAGGGATCTTATCCTTGGCCCCCGTATGTGGCACGACCCGCAGAGTATGGCCTCTCTTCGCTGTGACATGGGCTTCTCCCCCAGTACCTCCCCAGTCACAATAAATGAGGCCCCATTCTGGTTCATGTATTCCCGTCCCTTCTCAAACATGAGGATACGACAATCCAAGCAGGGGTTTACGTTCTTCCCATAACCGTATTTGGGATGCCTCACCACCTCCAGGAACTCATCGGTCATGTTTCGGACCTGCAGCTTGATACCCAGAGTTCGGGCGGCCTTTTGCGAGGCCAAGCAGGTACTGCCCTTTGCCGTGCACCGACAGAAAACGGCCATGAAATTGAGGACCTCTACCTCAATTCCCTGGTCTAAGACAACCCTCACCGCCAATGTGCTGTCCAGCCCACCCGAGAGCAATGCAATGGCTTTCACCAAATGTATCTCCTCTCTGCGGAAGGTGTTGCCTTGGCCCTAAAGTACTTCGTTCATGCTTCCCGACCGAAACCCTTGAAGATCCACCGTGACATATGTAAAACCAATCGCCTTCAGCTTGTCTACGACCCGGGTACGGGTATTGCTCTCAAGCAGCAATACGATTTCTTCAGGGGGTACTTCGATTCGAGACGTCTTTCCATGGTGCCTCACCCGCACCTGACTAAAACCCAGCCCAATGAGGAACTGCTCGGCCTCTTCGATTTGCCCCAGAACTTCGATAGTGATTCGGTCCCCATAGGGGAGCCTCGAGGCCAGGCAGGCCAAGGAGGGCTTATTCCATGTAGGAAGGCCGAACTCCCGTGACTGGGACCGAATTTCCACCTTATTCAGACCCGCCTCCCTCAAGGGACTTCGAATCGACATCTCTCGTATCGCCCTCATCCCGGGACGAAAATCCTTTTCATCGTCCACGGTCGATCCCTCGGCGATGGAGGAGAGGTTCATTTTCCGGGCGATCTCCTTTAACTCGGTGAATAACTCCCTCTTGCAGTGGTAGCATCTGTTGACGGGATTGGCGGCAAACTGGGGGAGATCGAGCTCATCGGAGTCGATGAAGAGGTGTTGCACATCCATGCCCTCCGCGAGTTTCCTGGCTGCGGCGTATTCCCTTTTCGGATAGACGGGCGATCTCGCCGTCACGGCGACGACCTTGGCCGGACCGAGAGTCTCCCGAGCCACCTTGAGGAGAAAACTACTGTCAACTCCCCCCGAAAAGGCAACGAGGAGGGAATCCATCTTCCCGATGATCTCCTTTAACCTCTTCATCTTGTGGCCTATTGACTGAAGTCCCATTATGTCTCCTTAAGTACGCATCGCTCTTTCAATCCATCCCCCGCCCAAGACTAAATCTCCATCATAAAAGACCACCGCTTGGCCGGGAGTAATAGCCTCCTGGGGTTGAATAAATTCTACTTTCACCGTGCCATGCCCTGATGGCTCAACCGTTGCATCTGCCTCCCTGTGGGCATACCGTATCTTGGCCTTCACTTTAATGGGTTGACGGAGTTCTTCTATGGCGATCCAATTTACTCGACCCGCAATCAACCCCCTGCCGTACACCTCCTGTTTTTCGCCGACGAAAATGAGGTTTTTTTCCCTGTCGAATTCCACCACATAGAGGGGCTTGCCGGCCGAAAGGCCGAGCCCCTTTCGCTGTCCAATGGTATACAAAGGGAGGCCCTTGTGCCTCCCCAAAATTCGGCCCTGGGTATTAACGATGTCTCCGGCCTCTATTCCACAGGACACCCTCCGCCTTAGAAATGGACGATAGTCCACCCCCGGGATAAAACAGATCTCCTGACTTTCGGGCTTATCGTGGACCTTTAAACCAATGTCCATGGCTTTTTTCCTCACATCCTCCTTTCGGGAATATCCCAACGGAAAGAGGGTATGGCCTAACTGGTTCTGGGAGAGGGAGAAGAGGACATAGGATTGGTCCTTTTTCAGATCCTTGCTCCTCTTCAGGAGGTACCTTCTCTTCGCTTGGTCGTACTCCACCCTGGCATAGTGTCCGGTGGCGATGAAGGTGGCCTCCAGTTCCCGGGCTTTTCCGAGGAGTGCCCCAAACTTCACCTTCTCATTACAGAGGATGCATGGATTAGGAGTCCGGGCGCTAAGGTATTCTTTACAGAAGTAGGCGATTACCTCCTTCTCGAATTGCTCTTTTAGGTTGAGGACATAGAAGGGGACCCCCAGTTTTTGGGCAACCCTACGGGCATCCTCCACATGGGAAACGCCGCAGCACCCGTAAAAATCCCTTTGCCTATCGGAGGGGAAATCCTTCTCCGAATCCCAAATGCGCATCGTGGCTCCGATCACCTCGTAGCCCGCCTCCTTCAAAAGATAGGCAGTGAGGCTGCTGTCGACGCCTCCACTCATGGCGACGACAACTCTCTTTCGATTCCTCATCATGGGTAAGATTCACCCTTCGGAGAGCCTCCACGGAAAAAGCAAGGCTCAGTTGGTAAGTACAATCTCCTCAGGCGAGGCAACCGAGATCGTTGCCACCTTTTCTCTCGAATTATTATATCAAAGCCCCCTCGTGGGGAAACTTAGACCTGGACCTCCATGGCACTATAAGGGCACACGGTAACGCACATCTCGCAGGCAATGCAGTCAGCCTTTTCAAAGCTCACCAGCATGGTATTCCGTTCCACTGAGAGGGCATGGGTGGGACAGAGAGACGTGCAGGCCGTACAGTGGGTACAGAGGTCCTTGAGCCATCTTATATCTTTCGATAGCTTCTGGGTCTCCACGCCTATTTTCGCTAGATAGTCCATCCCCCTCTGGAGCTGTTTTTTCTTGCCGGTCACCTCAAGCACTAACATCCCTTCTTCCTTCGGTATGATGTGACCTCGAAGAATATTGACCATGAGATCATATTCTTTAATCAGATTGTAGGTGACGGGTTGATCGGTCAGATCAGGTGGAAACCTGAGTACCACTTTTGTCGTTGTCATAAAGGTTCCTCCCTTTTCAGGGAGTTCGGGTAACCTTGGGCCAGAACTCCCTCGTTCGGTAGCCCAAGAACCCGAACTCCATTGATGTCTTATACTGCTTTCTTGAACCTTATGGGTTTTTCCTGAAGTCCCTTGAAGACAATCCCAGAATCCGATGAGGGAAGCTGCTGGACATATTCGCTCAGAAGAAACTCACCTTTCTGGATCCAATCCTTCAAAATGCCAGCGATCTCCCTGGCCATGGCATAGCTGGAAAAGCTCGCCGTGGGAACTTTCTTTCCATCGAGCGAGATCTCGCCCGTTTTCAACTGGGCATAGCTCACCTCTGCCAGGCTTCCTGACTCTCGCTGAGGATACGTTTCGCTGTAGTCCACCACCTGGGCCACGATATCCTCATCCCGGACGGCTGTTTGGGCAAGGGTCTCCTCATCAAGAATAGGAATTGGAACGCCAATACCCACCGTGAGGGTTACTCCATAACCCCTGAAGGACGTCCCCCGAAGCCATCTTGGGTCCATCTGCTTCAGATCGCCAATCACCGCAATGGTTCCGGCAGCCGTCTTAGGTACGCCGAGATCGGTTCGCGGGACGCATGGGCTGTGCTGTGTGCCCTGCCAAGCAACATACCCCGTACCCCCACCGAGAAATATTCTGGTTCCAACCCCTATCGTTCGGTAGAAGGGATCACAGAGCAAAGGGCTGAGCTGGCCTGCGCTGCAGTAGTTCGCGTTTCCCAACCGAGGCTGGAGAACGCCCATATACGTGTAGATGGGCCGATCTGATAAATTAACGGCAACGTTATAGTTCTGGTAGCAGTTTCTGGGGTTAAACAGAACCGCTTCGTTCATATCATCGAGAGTGATGCGAGTCTCGAGCTTCTTCCTTGGATAGCAGTCAGTTCCGTAGGTCGTTGCGGTTAGACGTACCTCTTTGCCAGCCACCAGTTCCTCGATGACATGGCCACCTCCATAGGGAAATTTACCGGGGAAGACCGCATTCCTGGGATCATCGTCAGGAACGGCTGTGGCCCCCAGCAGGATATCCACAGCTGCAAAGCCAGTGTAAACCGGCACGTCGTTCAGGTAAGCCTTACCGCCTCCAATCTTGATCCTGGGCTTTGCGTGGCCCACATTGAAGTAGGCGCCGGACGAGCACATCGGGCCAAAGGTTCCGGTGGTAACCACATCCACCTCTTCCGCCACCCTCTTGGCCCCTTTTTTTTCCACAAAACCGATAATCTCCTCGGCGGTAAGTACTACCGCTTTTCCCTTTTTTATCTTCTCATTGATTTCTTGGATGGTTTTCATTTATATCCTCCTGAAAGGCAAGGCCCTGCATCCACAAGGCACCTCGGTTATGAGATTGATCAATCCAGCACGTGCTCAAAAGATTCCCTGATGTCCCCCAGTGGGGGGGTCCCATGATCCATACCATAACCATCACCTGCCTTTCATCAAGGGGGGTTTCTATTTGCCAGTCTTTATTCCAGAAAATTCAAGTAACGCTTTATGGGAGTTTCGGAAGGTGGGGGCTTGTTGAGAAAATCAGGAAATTATGGACGGGCAGTGGGAAATGAACCCTGATCACCGGAAATCCGTCTTACCTCCCCAGCCCCGATCGCTCCGGAGTGGAACTAGCACTTCAATGCCAGCCCACATATCACCCGGGTCCTGCATGTCCATCTCCATTTTGTCACCACCCTTCGATACAAAAATAAAATATCATATACTACAATGTAGCAGGAATTGTCAAGGTATTTTTTTGAGATCTCCGATTTTCTGATTCCCTCGATTCTCACCAGGAGTTGAAGGAGAACCGAGAATCCCCTGTGTCACCACTTAATAAGTTGTGCCCTTCTCAAAAGAAAAAAGTCGGGAAACGAGAGCTCATCTTCCCCGTGAGGGCCCCCTCTTGCGCAGCAGTAGCCGTATAGGAGTTCTTTTGAAACCCAGGGATTCCCGGATTCGATTGATTAAATACCTCTGATAGGTGACGTGTATTCGCTGGGGGTAGTTGACAAAGAGCACGAAAGTCGGAGGTCTAACGGAGACCTGGGTTCCGTAGTAGATCTTCACCCTCCTTTTTCCATAACTGGGTAAGGGTACGTTCTTTGTGGATTCCTCGATGAGGTCATTCAGATGGGAGGTCGAAACCCTCTTTCCGTATTCCTCCGCTACTTGATCCACTAACTGGATAGTGGCAATTACCCTTTTTCCCGTGAGACAGGAGGTAAAGAGGATAGGGGCGTAAGGGAGGAATTTCAATTCATCCCTAATCTGAAGTGTGTATTCTTTGGCGGTGTCGCTGTTCTTCTCTATGAGGTCCCACTTATTTACTACGATAACGCACCCCTTGCCTTTTTCTTGGATGAACCCGGCTATTTTCGTATCCTGGTCCGTCACCCCCTCTCGGGAATCGATGAGATGCAGTGCCACGTCGCAACGATCGATGCTTTTCAGGGCTTCGACGATGCTATATTTCTCCAAACGAAGACTAATCTTCTTCTTCCTCCTGATCCCCGCGGTGTCGATGAGGAGGTATCTCCTTTCCCCGATCTCCATAACGGTGTCGATGGCGTCTCTGGTGGTTCCCGGGTTCTCGTTGACTATCACCCGATCGTAGCCCAGGATCCGGTTGATGAGAGAGGACTTCCCCACGTTAGGCCTTCCCACTACCGCGATCCTGGTAATCTCTTCTTCGACCTCTTCTGCGTCAGAAGGGGGTAAGCCCTTGAGTACCTCCGTCAGGAGATCGTCCACGCCGTAGTTATGCAAGGCAGAGATGGAAAAGATCGTTTCCGCCCCCACTCCATAGAATTCGAACACTTTTTCCTCATGTTTCGGCCCGTCTATCTTGTTGACAACGTAAAGGAGGGGTTTGACCTTCCTCCTCAATATGGATGCGATCTCCTTATCCGATGGAGTCAGCCCATCTTTTCCGTCCATGAGAAAGACGATTAGATCCGCCTCCTCTATGGCGAGCTGGCACTGCTCCTTCATCTGGATGAAGATCCTCTGCCGGGATATGGGCTCAAACCCGCCGGTATCGATGAGGGAGAAGGATTTGTCCCCCAATTCAATATCCGCGTAATTCCTATCCCTGGTAACCCCGGGTTGGTCTTCAACGATAGCCTTCTTCCGCCCAACGATCCGATTAAAGAGGGTGGATTTTCCCACGTTGGGTCTTCCGACGATGGCCACAATGGGTTTCATGAGATCTGCCTAATTTAGAAAATCTAATAATTTCCAAAAGATAGCATATGAATCGGGGAAAATCAACATGGCTCACCTTGTCCTTTATCGGGTTTGAATACCCCACGGGTTGTGATTCTTTATGGATTCAGAAGAGGTTGGCAGGTGGGAGATGGACAGTGGGATAGATTCTCGTAGGTTATTGGGGCATGAGGGGGAATTTCTTTGAGTGTATCGTGTTCGTCACAATTTCGTAGTGGACGAAGAATTTTCTCCCATGAATTCAGTGGGAGCAGGGCTGGCCGGCTGTATGCTGTTTTCTACGGGTATGGTAGCCCTACAAGACAAATTGGACATCTCCGGCGTTCGCGTGGATGTGAAAGCCCTTGTAGCAGATAGGCCGGTTATACGCATCGGGAAAATCGACCTAACGTTTAACATGCCAAGAAACTTTTCTCCGGCTGATTGCATCAAGTTGGAAGAGGCGGCAGGGATGTGCCCAATAAGATCCAGTTTGCATCCAGACATCATGATCTCCGCCCACTTCAAGTATCCGGGATAGTGTAAACAGCTTAACCCGAAGCAAGAGCCGGGTCAGTAATTGCGCTGCGTCTTATAGAATATGTGCTCTTGCGTGAGAAGATGATCAAGAAGTGCTGATTTGAATTTGCTATTATGGATCCAAAATCGGCGAATCAACGTATCAAGTGGGATTGTTCGCAAACTGGAGCTTTTTATTTCTCCACCTTTATTCCTCCCATGGCCTAGATTTCCACAGAAATGTGGAATGGTCTGTTGATAACTTATTATCCTATCGATCCAAGTACTCAAAAAACTTAACAAAATAACACATTGCATATAAATTGGGCAAAATTAAAATCTGAATAATATCAAATAGTTAGCTCCTCTTTAAACGAAATTGTATGACTTCCGGCTCGCCTTAATTTGAGGTAGTAGAAATCCATGAAGATTGAGAGAACTATGTGCACAAAAGGTCGATAAAAATAAACTGATGGCTAAGTTTAAGAAGCCAGATGGGGAGAGGACGGAGGAGGGGGGAAAGTACATAGTAGATGTTATCGATCATAGGGAGATAAGCGGAAAGTATCGATTTGTTACGTATAGGCGTTTCAAGTAATCAGAAACCGTGCATCGGATAGTCTTCGTTGGATGGCAAATATTCCTCAGCTGCAGAGCGCCTGACGCGTAAAGTGCATATTCTTGCAGCCTCCTTGTGCTCTGGAGAGCCAGCTTTCTCTTCCATACTCAAATGAGGGTGTGGTTCAAGGTTACCCCATCCGGGGACCACGGGGTAGATGGGCACCCTCCCACGAGTCGGTCGAGGAGGGCCTTGACGAGTTTCACCGGGGAAACCCCACGTTCTCGAATTCGGTTTCTGTACCTTATTTTCCCGCTCCTCGTGTATCCTCGAAGAGGGCATCCAGGAATTGCCTCATGATTCTCGCCGTTGCGCCCCAGATGATCCTTCCCTCATGTGCAAAGCGATAACTGAGGATTTTTTTGCCCCCGTTGGCATAGGTTTCCTTTATCCAGCGATCCTCCTCCAGAAAATCCTCAAGGGGAATCTCGATCAGCTCCTCGATCTCCTCTTCATTTATGGAGAACCGATCAGGGTAAGCAATCTCGGCGACAATGGGAGTGATGAGGTAGTCCGAGGAGACGGTGACGGAATCATCCAATGTGCCCAGAATTTCCACATTTTTCCCCGGTAGGCCTATCTCTTCGAAGGTCTCCCGCAAGGCCGTGGCCTCCACATCTTCATCGTCCTCATCGACCACCCCCCCGGGGAAGGAAATCTCCCCCTTATGGTGTTTCACCCGATCGGTCCGTTTGGTGAAGAGGACGTGATATCGACTTCCCTTTTGGAATAGGGGAACGAGCACTGCCGCTTGTGTGCGTGGGCCCTGAGGTATAACCCTCCTTTTCCGACCTGCCAGGGCCCTTCTGATCTTTTCTCTCATCTCCATATCGGAATCATAGGTGATCAGGCCAACTCCCTACGGGGTCATTCAACCCTCCAGTAACGGTAGGAAATTGTGCCCCCTTCGCGATGGACAACAACTCGAACCACCTTCTCCACCCTTTCGACCCTCCCAATGGAGACCACGTTGAAGGCATTGCTTTGGACGGTGATCATATCCTCGATCCGCTTGTAGAGCTCATCGTCGTTGAGGACATCCTTCAATTCGTCTTTCGTATCAAAGGGCTTTTCCTCTCGAAATCCGATGATCCCTTCCGCGATGCCGTCATCGATTTCATCGTCAAGGCACACCAGAACATCAGTACTGGCAGTGTTGATGTTAATCTTCCCATCGGAGTAGATGGTGAGATGTTTGGAAATCTTCCCGTATACTTCGTCCGTAACACCCTTGATCATGAGGAGCTCTGAGAGGGTATCCAGGGGACCGTTCTTGCATTTATAGGGGGGCTCCAGGCTCCCATAGTGGGGACCCTCAGCTCCGTCTGGTCGGAGATCATGATCTGGGTCGATCCAATCGATAATGGAATCGAGAATTCCGATATCGACGTCGGCACTCTCAAATAGGATGGATAGGGCTCCAACGATCTTTTCCTGCTCCTTGCCGAGTTTCACGACCTCGTTGATGTTTATCTTCGCGTTTTCATCTTCTATCATTACGTTTACGAACCCATCACCAACGGGAATGGGTGGATAGGATTTTGCCCAATCCTCGTCGAGGTTATCGGTATCGGTGTTCTGTCCATCGTATTTGAGATAGGAGACGGCGATATTGACCCCGGATTTGGCAAGATAGGAGGCTTGGAGATCATTTCTCACATTTCCGGCAATCCTCACATCCACTTGGGTTGAATAGTTCGTCTCGACAACGAGGGTAACCAAGATGGCCGCAATTAAGAGGGTTAAGATGAGAGCAACCCCTTTTTCGCTTTTCCGCAAGACGTCGATCACATTACCTTCCTGCCATGGGAACGGTGATGATGCTGGACAATGGGATCCGGTTCCCGTTCGGATCCTCCACGAGGAGAACGACCTCAATGGCCTTGGGGAGCCCACCCTTCGCCTTCGAATCCCAATCGTCAGCCCATTCTTCTCCGTCGTAATACCTGAAGTTCAGCCCTTCAATTCCTTCTGCCAGTTCCAGGGCTATTCCCCCTTCCTCGAGGGTTCCATCGACATTCCAATCCTCCCTCCTGAAGAGGAAGGATTTTTCCATCTCCTGGTCCCTCTCGAGGAAGTATCCGATCTCACAGAGCTCGGATTCCCTGCTATCCTTTATCCATCGAATATGGGACAGGGAGGTGAAGTGGAGGGAATCGAAGGGGAGATCATCCTCATCCTTATCCTCCCCCAAGAGGCCCGTGTTGGGGTTGTGCTCTGACAGATAGATGCTCCCGATCTCCTCCGACATTCGGTTCAAGGTGAGCCTGGCCTCCCCATAGGCATCTCCGTGGGCGTCAATCGTCGCAAAGGCCTTGATACTGGAATTGAAGGCATTGTAGACCATGGCCAGGACCAGTACGAGGATACCGATGGAGATCATAATCTCTAAGAGGGTAAATCCGGCGGTGGTCGCCAAAAGGGGACCTCTCACCGGGAGATCGTTCAATCTTCTCTGCGGTAAGGACCTATAACACATACCTATTCCATTTTGGTGTTAGTGATATAGGCGATCACGTCAACGCTTCTCTCCCGGGTTCCCTCCTTCCATATGATGGACAGGTCGACCCGCCTCGCCTCCTCAAAGGGGGTTTCAGATACCCTCTGTCTCCAGGTAAACTCGGGGAATGCATCCTCGAAATCGCCCTCCTCCTCCTCCAATTCAGGAAACCCCGTCAATTCAATTTCGCCCATCTTCTGGCGGGCGAGAATCGTGGCAATGGTCAGATCCCTTGAGAGCTGATAGAGGCGAATACTCTGGTTTTGCGCTCTCAGACAGGTAATCAAGACAATGGCAACAATCGCGAGGGAGATGAGTACCTCGAGAAGGGTGAACCCACGAGGGCTCCTTCCCTCATCTTCTCTCCGCAAACTCCACGTACCGGTCATAGATCCTCACCTTTCCCGTAAGGGGCATGACCAACAGTGAATAGTGGCGTTCCCTTGTATCTCCCAAATGGATGATAGTCTCCTCGACCCAACCGATTGGAAAGAACTGGGTGAAGGTCTTCCCCTCATAAACCTTTCCCGCATGTTGGGTTACGATATCCTCGAAATGGACAGTGCCGGGAAGCCTAACCCGGGCGGAGAGGATGGAGGGATCTTCTTTAAACTGCCTCTCCTCATCCAAGTAGGTCACCCAATACTCGCGTTCCTTCAGGTCATAATTGAGCCGGTAATGGGTATGTCGTATTGAGGCTTCGTTAAAGAGGTATCTGATAGTCCCGGCCAATCGACGGGAGCTCGTCTTGATGTCGTACTCGGTGAGCTCCCGAAAGCGAGGGGTCACAAATGCCAGGACTACAGCTAGGACGAGGAGGACCACGGAAAGCTCGATGAGGGTAAAACCCTTCTCTACGTCATCGACTCTGGGGGTCATCACCGTGTTACCCGCCCCGCAGGGGATCAATCGATGTTCCAATTTTCTACGTCGGCATCCTTTCCTTCGCCCCCATCGACCCCATCGGATCCAAAGGATTCCAGATCGAACTCCTTATGCAAACCGGGGGAAAGGTAGACAAAGGGATTTCCCCAGGGGTCTTTGGGAACCTTATCCAGATAACCCCCCTCCTTCCAGTTCTTGGGGATCACACCGGTGGTGGGCTTCGTTACCAAGGCTTCCAGACCCTGTTCGGTTGAGGGGTAGACCCCACTATCTAAATGGTAGAGATTGAGGGCTGTCTCTATGGCCTTGATGTCCATAATGGCCTTGGTACGCCTCGCCTCCTCGGGGCGTTTCATGATTTTGGGGACGATGATAGTCGCTAATATGGCCAAGATCGCCACTACGACCAAAACTTCGAGTAAGGTGAATCCACCGTGTCGTCTTAGTACTCTCGGCGTCATAGGAACCTCCAATGGTTATCGTACAATTTGGTTCATCTCGAACATGGGCAAGAGAATGGCCAGCACGATAAAGAGGACGACTCCGCCCAGAACGAGAATGACGACAGGACCGAGAAGGGAGGTCATCCTCGAGATCGTCGTCTCAACCTCATTTTCATAGGCGTCGGAGATCTTAAAGAGCATCTGTTCCAGCTCGGCCGTCTTTTCCCCGACGGCGATCATATGGGTAACCATGGATGGGAAGACCCTGCTCCTCCGAAGGGGCTCCGCGATGGACTCCCCCTCGCGAATACTCTCCTTCGCCGATTCGATTGCACCTGAAATGACCGCGTTGTTGACGACGGCCTTCGCAATATCCATAGATTGGAGCAGTGGGATGCCGCTATTGAGGAGAATTGCCAAAGTCCTTGTGAAACGAGTTGTTACGACAATCCTCAACAGCTTTCCCGTAATGGGGATCTTGAGAATTATGCGATCATAGATTTGACGACCTCTTCCCGTGGCTGCATATTGCCTAAGGGCAAATATGCCTCCAACGGCTATCATCAGCAGTATCCACCAGTAATCCCTCAGGAAGTCGGTAACCGAGATCAGTATCAAGGTGGGGGTGGGGAGGGCTTGCTCTAGTTCGTCGAATATCCTGACCACTTTGGGAACCACGGAGACCAAGAGAAAGGAGAGGATCGCGATGCCGACGAGTACCAATATGATGGGATAGGTCAGGGTGGACAGAACCTTATTTCTCAGCATGACCTGATTTTCCATGAAATCGGCCAACCTCCTGAGAACGATATCCAGGGCACCGCTGGACTCCCCCGCATTGATCATGTTGGCGTAGAGTTCCGAGAAGACCTTTGGGAATCGACTCATGGCATCCGCCAGGGAGCTTCCCTCGTTTACACTCTCCCGAACTTGAGTGATCACCTTCTTGAGGCGGACATTCTCCGTCTGGTCTATAAGGGCGGTTAAGGCCTCCACGATGGGAAGACCCGCTCCCACCAAGGTCGCCATCTGGCGGGTCATGATGGAGATATCTTGTATCTTTATGCGGCCAAACAGCGCCCCGATGGAGACAGGCTCAGCTACCGCTTTTCTCGGATACCTATCCGCTAGGATCTCGGTGGGGAAGATCCCCGACCTTCTGAGCTTAGCCCTTGCCAGCCTGGGGCTGTCCGCATCGATGATCCCCTTGATGTCCCTCCCCGCCTGGTCCAGGCCCCTGTATTCGTAGACGGCCACGGATCCCCTCTCCTCACTGGGAAACAACGTCCTCCTGAGTTACCCGGAGCACCTCTTCCATGGTGGTAATCTCCTGGAGGACCTTCCTCGCCCCATCCTGTCGGAGGGTCAGCATCCCCTTCTCGGTCGCCGTTTTTTTGATGGTATTGGCGTCGTAATTCTTGAGGATGAGGGTGCGGATATCATCGTCCAAGACCAGAAGCTCGAAGATTCCTGTTCTTCCGCGGTACCCCGTTCCCAGACAATTTTGGCACCCAATTGCCCGGTAAAGGGGTCTTCCCCCTGCCAGCGCGGAATCCATTCCGATCTCCCTCAACTCCTCCTCGCCAGGGGAGTATTTCTGACGGCAGTCGGGACAGACGATTCGGACCAGTCTCTGGGCCATGATGGCGATCAGCGAGGACGATGCCAGAAAGGGCTCTATGCCCATGTCGATGAGCCTGGTGATGGCTCCCGCTGAGTCGTTGGTATGGAGGGTGCTGAAGACCAAGTGCCCCGTCAAGGATGCCTGTATCGCTATCTCCCCTGTCTCCAGATCCCTCACCTCTCCGACCATGATCACGTCCGGATCCTGGCGGAGGATGGACCGCAATCCATTGGCAAAGGTGAGGTTAATCTTGGGGTTGACCTGGATTTGGCCGATTCCCCTTATCTGGTACTCGATGGGATCCTCTACGGTGATGATGTTCTTGTCCGGGGAATTGATCCTGGTAAGGGCTCCATACAGGGTTGTCGTCTTGCCGCTTCCCGTGGGACCGGTGAGGAGGATAATCCCATGGGGGCTATGGATCAACCGATTGAATCGCTTCAGCTTGTCAGCCGAGAACCCGATATCCTCCAGCTTTAACAGAATACTGGTTTTGTCCAACAACCTCATTACAATCCGTTCCCCATGGGCAGTCGGAATGACGGAAACCCGGATATCGATGTTCTTCCCGGCGATGGTGACTCGAATTCGGCCGTCCTGCGGGAGTCGCTTTTCGGCGATGTTCAGCCCCGCCATTATCTTAACCCTGGAAGTGATGCTCGGCTGGATCCGCTTGGGAGGGGTCAGTACATTATAGAGGATTCCGTCGATGCGGTAACGGACGACCAGCTCTTTTTCGAAGGGTTCGATGTGAATATCGCTCGCCCTCTGTTTAACGGCCTGAAAAAGGGTCGAATTGACTAAACGGATCACCGGTGCCTCATCGGATGCATCGAGGAGATCGGCGGGTTCCTCCAAAGCACTGCTTATGATATCGAGGCTATCCTCGTCGAAGTCCTCGATAATCTGCTGTGCCGCATTGGCATCCCGATCATATGCGCGATTGATAGCATCGATGATAGCCCCTGGCAGCGTGACCACCGGCTTCACCTCTTGATTCAAGAGGATTCTCACGTCGTCCAACGGATAGATATCCAGGGGATTTGAGGTAGCCACCAACACCCCATCTCCATCGTGCTTGATTGGCAGGATGCCGTGCTTCTTCGCGAAGTGGATGGGCAGGGCCGAGCAGATCTCCGAATCCACATCCTCTATCTCAATATCTCGGAGAAACGGCAGTCCCATCTGGAGGCTCAAGCCGTACAATACCTGGGATTCCGTAACATGGCCTAGCTTAATCAAAATATCCCCGAGTCTTCCTCCCTTCTCCTCTTGGATTTTCAGCCCTTCCTCCAGTTGTCCACGTTTAAGGGCGGAAAGCTGAAGCAGAATTTCCCCCAGGGGTTTATCCCTCAATTTCCGTGCCGTGTCCTCGGATAACATGAAATGCGTTTCATGGTCATCCTTAGCATTATCTACGGGCGCAACCTCTTCCAAATTCGAAGGGAGGAATTCGTCCTTCTGCTCCGGTGCAGTTGCCTTGTCCGGACTGGGGGGAGGTGCTTCGTCGATGACTTGCTCTGTTTTGGTTTGCCCGGGATCCTGGGGATGAGTGCCCTCAATGAACCTCAGGACAACATTCTTAACCCTCTTCTTAGATCTTTCGGTGAATTGAAGTTCCTGTTCGTCTTTATTCAATTTCCATGATCTCCTTGGCCAGTTGATGGTAATCGTAGCAGCCCATCGACCGGGGTTCATACTCCAGGATGGAGATTCCCCTTCGGGTGGCTTCATTTAGTCTGGTAGTCTTCCGGATGACGGAGTTCAAAAGGTGTTTACCGAAAGCAGATTTTACCTTTTCCCTGACGATCCATGATTCCCGAAGTCTTCCCTCGAAAAGGGTCAAGAGGAGATAGACCTTGATGTCCAACGAGAGGGTCTCCGTCAGCGTCCCAACGGTCTCCAGGATCCTTTCGAGCCCATGCAAAGAGAAAAAGGAGGATTGGACGGGGATGAGGACCATGTGGCTTGCCACCAAGGCGTTGATGGTGAGTAGCCCTATAGATGGAGGGCAGTCAATGACGATGTATTCGTAGAGGTGCTTTATCGATTGCAGTCTGTCGACGAGCTTGGTCGTGCGATGGGAATCGTTAACCAACTCCTTTTCCAAGGCCGCCAGTTCTATATTGGAGGGGAGGATATCTAAATGAGGCTTTATGGAGAGAATGGTATCCGTGAGGTTACGGGTTCCGTTTAAGAAGGTATCGTAAATGGATCTATCCAAGCTGTCGACATCGATGCCCAGTCCAAGGCCGCAGTGGCCCTGGGGATCGAGATCCATCAATAGGGTCCTCTGCCTATATGCAGCCAGGAATGCGGAGAGGTTGATGGCGGTGACGGTTTTGCCTACCCCTCCCTTTTGATTGCAGATACTGATAATGCGCCCCTTTTTTCCCTCTTTGCTCTCCTGGATCTGGGAAAGCCAATCCTTAAGGGTTCGAATCCGATCTTCCATGAGATGGGGGTTTTCCCGTTTTTTCCCTTCCACTGTTCAATATCTCGACACTTTACACGGGGACAATTCCCCGAATTCACGAAACGCTACTTCGACTCATCCTCCCCCATGGGGGCTGGGTTTTTGAGGAATTGATCTATATCGATTCCTACATCCTCTTTACCCTTCCGGGCTTTACTTTCCTCCTGGATCTTCTTCATCTCATCCTTCTTTTCCTCATAGTAGCCCTCCAGGTCACTGGCGGTGCGGATAATATGAGGTGTCAAGACGATGAGGAGATTCTTCTTGCGCCCCGTATGTTTAGTTGCCTTGAATAGGTTCCCCATTAAGGGGATGTCACCTAGAAAGGGAACCTTTTGGATAGCGTCATCAACGGTATCCTGGAGCAGACCACTGAGGACGACCGGCTGATGGTCCTTAACGACGATGGTAGTTTTTGTCGACCTCTTGTTGGTTACCAGGTCTGTCGCCCCCTCGATCTGTTTCTCTGAGACATTTGAGATCTCTTGGTAGATTTCAAGCCGAACGAAATCCCCCTCGCTGATTTGGGGAGTAATCCGAAGGGTCAGCCCCACATCTTTTCGTTCTATTTCCTCCACGGGAAATCCGCTGGCCGTCGCCGTGGTCCTCACCTTGAAGGGGACGTTTTCCGCGACGATGAGTTCCGCCTCTTGGTTATCCATGGTCAGCAAGTGGGGAGTGGCAAGGATGTTGAAATCGGAATCGGTCTGAAGGGCACGGACCAATGCCGCGATGTTTAAAAAGGTTTCTCCTCCAAAGCTGATAGTTCCATCGGCCGCCCCGAGGATGAGTCCCGTCAAATCGAAGGGGTTGGTCCGAGCCTGGTTGATATCCCCAAAGCTCGTTCCACCGAAGCCCTTCATCGTGGCATCCCGGAAACTCCTATCGAATTCGACATCGGTAAGTTGCCATTCCACCCCCAGTTCCCTCACCTTATCCATGCTGACATCCATGATCAGCCCTTCCACGAAGACCTGCAAGCGCCTGATGTCCAGCTTTTCAATAACCCCGCGCAGCACCTCATAGTCCTGGGGCGAGGCCGTGATGACCAGGGAATTGGTGGATTTATCGGGTGTGATGATCACCTCCCCCGCGAATTCGACCCCCTTTTTGGGTTCCTTGGTGGGTCGGGCCTTGGAGGTGATCTCCGTTAACACCTTGGCTATCTCTTCCGCATCGGCATTCTTTAAATAGTAGACGTTGATCTTCCCCTTCCCCTTTGGCGCGGGGATGTCCAGATCACCTATGACTTTTTTTATGACAATGGTATCATCCACGTTGGCGACCAACACGATGGAGTTGGTTCGGTCGTCGGGGATGATCCTGATGATCCTCTTCCCTGCCGCGGGAGCAGCACCGGGACTGGTACGGGGTCTTCGAGCGACAGGAGCCACTGGGGCCTTCGTCTTCTCCTCGAAGATGGATTTCAATTCCGCCGCCAAGGTCTTCGCATCGGCATACTCCAGGGAGACGACGGATATTTCCTCCTGGAAGCCCTCAACATCGAGCTCCTGAATGATGGTGAGAATCTTCTTGATGTTTGAGGCCACGTCGGTGAGGATGATATCATTAGTATAAGGATAGGATACGAGGCTGCTCTCCTTTGAAACCAAGGGCTTGATCACACTGAGCAGACTCTGTCCATCGATGAACTTAAGGTGGATGATCCGTGTGATGATCCGGTCTTCGCCCAGGAAATCCCTTCCGCTCGGAGAGATAGCCTCGATTCCCTTCTCCTTGGCTTCCCTGGACGGGATGATCTTAATCGCCTTACCAGCGGGAACCGTGGTGTACCCCTCGACCTCCAGAATGGACTCAAACATCCTGTAGGCCTCTTCGATGGTGATCTTCGTGGGAGAGATGACCGTAACTTTCCCCTTGACCTTGCTGTCTACCACGAAATTCTTGCCCGTCAACTCGCTGATGAATTTGATGACTGCGTGTATGTCGGCTTCATGGAAATCGATGGAGATTCGTTCCTCTCCCCTCTGGGCCCATGACGATGGGACGGCGATAAAGGAAACGAGGAGGAAAAGGATTATGAGCCCCCATAATCTTGATTTCAGCCAATCCTTATTCATGGATCCCCACTCCTTCTTAAAGAGGGTTGGTTTTAAACCATAAATCCGCTACCTTACCTCATACGTGAAGGTCCTTTGTCTTCCCCCCCGTACGATCTCTACGGTTATGACCGGCTCATTCTTGACCTGCTCGTAGATTTCGAAGGCCCTTTCGGGTGTGTCCATCTCGATCCCGTTAACCCGTTTTATGATGTCCCCATCACG
>Ga0209635_10000279_pt1 | contig 33844 bp, 32 predicted proteins | sample DeeMarSWOR230_32_FD_187463 | JGI IMG/M metagenome (GOLD analysis project Ga0209635, IMG submission 187463) | Marine sediment microbial communities from White Oak River estuary, North Carolina - WOR-2-30_32 (SPAdes) (version 2) | ecosystem: Environmental > Aquatic > Marine > Intertidal zone >...
GAAATATCACCGGCAGCTATCCGTTCGCCGGCAAGTTCGTCAAGGACGCCGATGAGGATATTCTGGAAGATTTGAAGTCGCGCAGACTGCTCCTCCGCCGCGAGACCATCAAGCATACGTATCCCTTCTGCTGGCGCTGCGAGACACCGCTGGTCTACTATGCCAAGGAGACCTGGTATATCCAGACGACTGCCCTGAAAGACAGGCTTGTGACCGGTAATGATGAAATTAACTGGTATCCGGAGCATATTAAAAAGGGCCGCTTCGGCGACTGGCTGGAGAACAATATCGACTGGGCTTTTTCGCGGGAGCGCTACTGGGGCACGCCGCTGCCGGTCTGGCACTGCGAGAAATGTGGTCGCTTCGAGTGCGTCGGCGGCATAGAAGAGCTGAAGCAGAAAGACAGTTTTTCCGGATTTAAGGAACCGCTTGACCTGCACCGTCCCTACGTTGACGGTTTGACTTTTAAATGCTCGGAATGTAGTGGAACGATGAAACGCGTCCCCGAGGTCATCGACGCCTGGTTTGATTCCGGGGCGATGCCGGTAGCCCAGAGCCACTATCCTTATGAAAACAGGACCATGCTTGAGGACGGCAGCTTCCCGGCCGACTATATCTGCGAGGCTATTGACCAGACCCGCGGCTGGTTCTACAGTCTCCACGCCATATCCATATTGTTGTTCAACAGGCCCTGTTATAAAAACGTTATCTGCCTGGGGCATATCCTGGATCCCAAAGGGGAAAAGATGAGCAAGCGCAAGGGGAATGTCGTCTGGCCCTTTGAAGTCATCAAGAAACACGGCGCCGACGCCCTGCGCTGGTACCTGTATACCGCCTCGGCGCCGGGCAATCCGCGCCAGTTTGACGATAAGCAGCTTGACGAGATTTCACGGCGCTTCCTGGCTACGCTCTGGAACGTCTATTCATTCTTCGTCATGTACGCCAATATAGACGAATACAGACCGGCTTCGGAAACACCGTCGCCTTCCGAGGCTGAACTGGACAGGTGGATTCTCTCCGAGCTTAACCAGCTGATTATCGATGTGGATACCGCCCTGGACGGTTACAGCCCTACCGATGCCGGCAGAAAGATAGAGACATTTGTCGACGGGCTTTCCAACTGGTACGTCCGACGGAGCCGGCGCCGTTTCTGGAAGAGCGAAAACGATGCCGACAAGCTTTCCGCTTATAACACGCTTTACCAGTGCCTGGTAACGCTGGCAAAACTTACGGCTCCTCTCACCCCCTTCATCGCCGAGGAACTCTACCGGAACCTGGTGCTTTCGGCCTTTCCGCAGGGGCCGGAGAGCGTTCACCTGACCGATTTTCCGGTGGCTGATAAAGGGATGATTGATAGGCAGCTATCGGCTGATAACCGGCTGGCGATGAAAATTTGCAGTCTGGGTCGTTCCGCCAGGAGCCAGGCAGGCATCAAGATACGGCAACCGCTGGCTGAAGTCTATGTCGGCGTTAGCTCGGAGGCGGAAAAACGGGCGATAGAGAGAATGGCGCCGCTGATGCTGGAAGAACTGAACATCAAGGAGTTGTTCTGTGATGCTGTTGAGAAAGTGGCTGGAAAGGAAGACACCGGCATCGCTGTTGCCAGCGAGTCGGGCAACAGCGTGGCTGTTTCCTGTTATATTACCGCCGAGCTTGAAGCCGAAGGAATGGCGCGCGAGATAGTCCATCGCGTCCAGAACATGCGTCGTTCCGCCGGCTATGAAATAGCCGACCATATCGTCATGTATTACGAGGCGGACGCCTTTATCATGCAGTCGTTATCGTCCTTCGCCGATTACGTTATGCAGGAAACGCTGGCGCGTTCGGTTGAGGAAGGCGTTCCGGACGATGTCGACCTTAAGGAGACGTTTAAGATAAGCGGCTATACCGTCCTGCTTGGCGTGAAAAAGGTGGACTAGTTTAAGGTCGAGGGCTTTCGATGGGTGTTACCTGGGTGGTACGCTCCTCGTCACCCCGCCAGTATATTATATCCAGCGGTTTGCCGATTACTGCGGCATGCAGTATCTTGGTCAGTTCCTCAACGGCAACGACTTCCTCGCCGCCGATGCTGGTAATGACGTCCCATTTCTTCAGTCCCGCCTTATCTGCCGGGCTGTCCTTGACCACCTCGGTCAGCAGTACTCCCTGGTCGACCTTGAGGTTCAACTGCCGGATAGCCAGCTGGTCTACGGTATAAAGCCCCACGCCAAGCCACGGTCGCGTGACATATCCCCTGGTGACCAGCTCTTGGATGATTGGCGAAGCCGTATCGATGCTGATGGCGTAGCCCATCCCCTCGACGCCTACCTGGGCGACCTTGGCGCTGGTGATGCCGATAACCTCCCCGGCGAGGTTTACCAGGGGGCCGCCGCTGTTGCCGGGATTGATGGCGGCGCTGGTCTCGATGAGGTCATACAGCGTTTGTCCCTGATCTACCTGTAACGATACGTCTTTCCGGCTGATGATGCCCTCGGTAGCTCTTATTCCCTGTCCCAGTGCGTTGCCGATGGCGATGACCCAGTCGCCGACTCTCATCCTGGAGGTACTCCCGATTTTTACCGCCGGCAGGTCCCTGGCGTCTATCTTGATTACCGCCAGGTCGTTGAGGACGTCGGTAGCCACCGAATCAATGTCGGCGGTATAGGAGGTGCCGTCATTAGTGGTCACGGTGATGGTCTGGGCGCCTTCGACGACGTGGTTGTTGGTTACCACCAGCCCGTTTGAATCGATTATCCACCCCGACCCGGCTCCTTCCTGGGTGTAGGGGCGGTTGAAGAAATCGTAGGAAACTACCTCGGTATTGATGGCTACTACCGAGGGTTTCACCTGTGCCACGATATCGGCGATGCTGGGCAAGTTAATCGCCGACCCAGTTGATATCGGCGGTTCCCAGTCACGGATTATCGGCGTGACGGCGGGTGTCTGTGTCGGCATTGCCGTTACATTCGCCGTCTGCGTGGGGGTATCCGGCGGCGATGTCCTCGTATCGCTGATTTCTATGCAGCTGAGTCCCGGTATCAGGGCAAGTGAGAAAATGAGTAATATAGAGATGAATAAAACCTTGAAATTTAACTTTTTCATTTAGTCATGGCTTTCTTGATACCCGTTCACAATTATATCATACGTAATAATTGTTAATAAATTATGAAAATTAAGGATATATTCCCCGCCCCCCTTCGGTTGTTATCTACTCCCACTCCAACCGCCCTCGTATCATTACCCGCTTATCACATAGGATTTTTAACCCTCCCCACGGCGTAAAGTAGCCAGCAAAGAGAGTGGTAGGGAGCGAGGTAAAACCATTATTGAAAAAGAAGCCCCGCTCACCTTTCACGGGAGAGGGGGCTTCTTATCTTTGTTTTATACAGGCTTTACTTGTATTCGGCGGGGACTTCCGGCAGTTCTTTTAACGCTTCCTTGACCATGTCCTCGGGGTAGGCGTAGTCCTGAAGCTTGCCGGAGAGATATGCCTCGTAAGCCGCCATGTCAAAGTGCCCATGGCCGCTGTGCGCCAGCAGGATTACCTTGGACTTTCCTTCTTCCTTGCATTTTAGCGCCTCGTCGATGGTAACCCTGATGGCGTGGTTGGTCTCCGGGGCGCTGATGATGCCCTCGGTGCGGGCGAATTGGACTCCGGCTTCGAACGTCGCCAGTTGAGGTACTGCCGTCGCTTCTACGAAGCCGAGTTTGTGGAGGTGGCAGATAATCGGCGCCATGCCGTGGTAGCGCAGGCCGCCGGCGTGGACGGGTGGTGGTATGAAGCCGTGTCCCAGCGTGAACATCTTGGCGATGGGCGCCATCCCGGCAACGTCGCCGTAGTCGTAGGCGTACAGGCCCTTGGTGACCGTCGGGCAGCTCTCCGGCTCGACGTTGATGATACGCAGGTTCGGCTTCTTGCCGAGGATTTTATCCCTGACGAACGGCAGGTACAAACCAGCGAAGTTAGAGCCGCCGCCGATGCAGCCGACGATGATGTCCGGGTAGTCACCCGCCATTTCCATTAGTGTCATGGCTTCCTGGCCGTTAACGGTCTGATGCATCAGCACATGGTTGAGAACGCTGCCGAGCGAGTAGTGGGTGTCATCTCGCATGACGCAATCTTCGACGGCCTCGCTGATAGCCAGTCCGAGGCTACCGGGGCAGTCGGGGTCTTTCGCCAGCATGTCGCGTCCGGCTTTGGTATCGGTACTGGGACTCGGCACACAGGTGGCGCCCCAGGTCTCCATCATGATGCGGCGGTAGGGCTTCTGATTATAGCTGACCTTGACCATATAGACCTTGCATTCCAGGTCGAACAGCTTGCACGCGAAAGCCAGCGAGCTTCCCCATTGACCAGCGCCAGTCTCGGTGGTGATGCGCTTGATGCCTTCGGCTTTGTTGTAGAATGCCTGGGCAACGGCGGTATTCGGCTTGTGGCTTCCCGGCGGGCTGGTGCCCTCATATTTATAGTAGATCTTGGCAGGCGTATCCAGGGCTTTCTCCAGACGGTACGCCCGATGCAGTGTGGTCGGACGCCACAATCGGTACACATCCCGTACCTCTTCAGGAATGTCGATGTAGCGTTCTTGGCTGACCTCCTGCTTGATGAGTTCCATGGGGAACAGCGGCGCCAGGTCGGCCGGACCCAGTGGTTGCTTGGTGCCCGGGTGCAGGTAGGGGGGCAGCGGTTCCGGCAGGTCGGCCTGGATGTTATACCACTGCTTCGGTATTTTCTCTTCATCGAGAATAAACTTTGATTTGTCCATTCTTACCTCCTTTATTGGTTGTTCGTATGTATTCTTATTTCAACGGGTCGCTACATGCTGTTTTACCTCCCGGTTTTTTTATTAATCTAGAACGCGGCGCAAGCTACTGATGAAAGACTTTAGCGAAGCCAGGGTCGAATCCTCTTCAATAAACTGGATTATCCGGCTCCCCACAATAACGCCGTCGGCTATTCTCGCTACCCGCTTTGCCTGCTCCGGTGTGGATATCCCGAAACCCACGCACAGCGGCTTCCTGGTTTTTTGCCTTACCCTTTCTACAAAATCTTCCAGTTCCGGCGGCAGGGTATCTCTGGCTCCGGTAACTCCGGTGAGAGACACCAGATAAACAAATCCCGTTGATCTCTCCGTTACGGTGACGATTCTGTCTTCGGTGCTGGACGGCGCCAGCAGGTATATCATGTCGAGGTTATTTTTTCGGGCGGTTTTTTCCAGGTCGCCACCCTCTTCCGGAGGCAAGTCAGGGACTATTAAACCATTTATACCGGCTTTTGTGCAACTCCGGCAGAAATTATCCAGGCCGTAGTACAGCACCGGATTATAATATGTCATGTAAGCCAGCGGCGTATCTATCTTCTGCCGCAGTTCGGCGGCTATCTCCAGACAGGCTTTCACGGTGGTCCCGCGCTGCAATGCCTGGTAGCTGGACTTCTGTATGGTCGCTCCGTCTGCCAGGGGGTCGGAGAACGGTATGCCCAGCTCGATAATGTCGCAGCCGTTGTCCGCCAGTATCCGGGCTATTTCCGAGGTGGCTTTGATATCCGGGTAGCCTGCCGTTATATAGCCTATCAGCGCCTTGCGTCCCGATTCGAATACCGATGAAATCCGACTCATTTTTCCATCCCCAGGGCTTGGGCGACAATTTCCAGGTCTTTGTCCCCCCGCCCCGAAAGGTTGATAATAATCAGTTTATCCCTTGGTAATTCAGCCGCCAGCTCCGCCGCATAATATATAGCGTGGGCTGGCTCCAGCGCCGGAATAATGCCCTCGGTCTCGCCGACCAGTTTGAATCCTTCCAGCGCCTGTGCGTCGGTTACCGCCACGTAGGTCGCCCTCCCGCTGTCCTTATAGAAGCTGTGTTCCGGTCCCACCCCCGGGTAATCGAGTCCCGGGGCGATGCTATGAGTCTCCATTATCTGTCCGTTTTCGTCCTCCATGAGGTAGGACATGGTGCCGTGTAGTACACCCGTCTTGCCGGTGACCAGAGTTGCCGAGTGTTTTACCGTAGCCAGCCCGAGGCCACCCGCCTCAACCCCGATGAATTTAACCTCTTTATCAGCGTAGAAGGGATGGAAAAGTCCGATGCTGTTGCTGCCGCCGCCCACGCAGGCGATGAGGTAATCGGGCAGGCGCCCGTAAGCTGCCATTACCTGTTCACGCGTTTCACGCCCGATTATCGACTGGAAGTCGCGCACGATGACGGGGTAGGGGTGCGGTCCCACCACCGAGCCGAGTAAATAATGGGTATTGCCCACGTTACTTACCCAGTCGCGGATGGCTTCGTTGATGGCGTCTTTCAGCGTCCGGCTTCCCGATTCGACCGGGCGCATTTCGGCGCCGCAGAGTAAGATGCGGTTGACGTTGGACGCCTGGCGCCGCATGTCCTCCGACCCCATATAGATGATGCATTCCAGTCCCAGCATGGCGCAGACGGTAGCGACGGCTACTCCGTGTTGTCCCGCCCCGGTCTCGGCGATTATGCGCGTTTTGCCCATGCGTTTCGCCAGCAGTCCCTGTCCGAGGGCGTTATTGATTTTATGCGCCCCGGTATGGGCGAGGTCTTCACGCTTGAGCAGGATGGTCGGCCCACCCACCTTTTTAGAAAGCTGCTGCGCTTCATAGAGGGGCGTGGGACGTCCGATGTAGTCGCGGCACAGCCGGCTGAACTCTTCCTGGAAGCCTTTATCGGTTTTCGCTTCGGCATAGGCTTTTTCCAGTTCGCTTAGAGCCGGCATCAGCGTTTCCGGCACGAACTTACCGCCGTATTCCCCGAAGTAGCCTTTCTTATCCGGCAACGGTTTTCTTTCCATCGTATAAATCCTCGTAGCTGAAGTGCATCACCTGGCGTACCAGCCTCATGGTATCGCGTCCTTCCCGGCGTGTCCTTTCCGTACCGTTATAAAGCGCTTCTTTAATAACCCCCGGTCTGGTTTCGTAATATGCCCTTTTTTCACGTATGGGGTCGAGAAAGGCGTTGATGATATCGGCGGCGTTTTTCTTGCACGCCACGCAGCCGATTTTCCCATGCCGGCAGCGCTTTTTAATGTCTTCTGCTTTCGTTTTATTGAAGGCGACGTGGTACTTGTAGATATTGCAGATATCCGGATGCCCCTTGTCGCTGGCTCTGATGCGGACGGGGTCGGTGATAGCCATGCTGACTTTTCTCCTCACTTCTTCCGCGGTGTCTTTCAGATATATGGCATTCTCCATGCTTTTGCTCATCTTCTGTCCGTTGAGCCCCGGCAGTCTGGCCACGTTGCCGACCTGTCCTTCCGGCACCGGAAAGACCTCCCCGAAAATGGAGTTGAAAGCCCGGGCGATTTCCCGCGTTTGCTCGACGTGCGGCATGTTGTCGTCTCCCACCGGCACGAGGTCCGACCGCACGATGAGTATATCGGCGGCCTGCGAGACCGGGTAGCCGAGAAATCCGTAGCTCATGGCGCGCAGCCCGGAGGTCTGGAACTCCTCTTTTACGGTGGGATTACGCTGCAGTCTCGCCAGCGTTACCAGCATCGAAAAAATAAACGTGAGTTCCGCTATTTCTGGAACCTGCGACTGTATAAAGAAAGTGCTCCTGGCAGGGTCCATGCCGACTGACAGCCAGTCGAGGACTACTTCTTTGATATTCTCCTTTATATATTCGGTTTTCTTGAGTCCATCGGTGAGATACTGGTAATCGGCGATGATGAAAAAGCAGTCGTACTCGTCCTGGAGCCTGACCCGATTCTCCAGCGAGCCAGCATAATGGCCGATATGCAACGGACCGGTCGGCCTGTCACCCGTTAATATCCTCTTTTTCATTTTTTATCCCTGTCCGCCTGGTTTACCGCTTTGATGAATGCTTTAATTTTTTCCACGTCTTTTAAGCCTCTGGTTTCAACTCCCGTGGAAACATCCACGCCCCAGGGCGATATCAGCTTTATCGCCCGGGCGACGTTGTCCGGGTTCAGTCCCCCGGCGATGATAACCGGGAACTCACGGGCTATCGGTACCGCCAGCTTCCAGTCGAACGTCATCCCGGTGCCGCCGTATTTCTCCCTGACGTTCGAGTCCAGATGGAAGACCAGCTTCCGGTCTTTCAGGAGCCTGGTACCGTAGGCGAGGTCTTTGCAGACCTGCTTCGGCAGCTGGTTCCGGCTGAGCCGTATCACTTTAACGATAGGCTTTTCGATTTCCCGGCAGTATTCCCATGGTTCGTCGCCGCTGAGCTGCACGCGGTCGACGTTACATTTCTCCGCTATCCGGTTTATCGTGCCCGCGTGGGCGTTAACGAAGACGCCTATGGCTTCGGTTTTCGCGCCGCTTTTTCTCAGGGCGGCCACTATCTTCTCGGCTTGCGCCGTCGAGATTTGCCGGGGACTCAGGGCAAAGACCAGCCCGATGAAGTCGGCTCCCGCCTCAGCGGCAGCTAAAGCCTGCTCCGCTGTCTTGATGCCGCAAATCTTTATTTTTGTCATGACATCAGTTCCTTTATCTTGGCGGGGATGTCTTTGGCGGTGACCAGCGCCTCGCCGATGAGGACGGCGTCAATCCCCCAATCCCGCAGCCTCTGTATATCGGCGCGGTTGTTGATGCCGCTCTCGCTGACCACGATTTTATCCTCGGGTATGAAAGGCAGGATGCGCTGCGTGGTGCTTAAATCGACCTTAAAAGTCTTCAGGTCCCGGTTGTTGATACCGATTATTTCCGCTCCGCTGTCCAGTGCCACGTTCAGTTCGGTCTCGTTATGCACTTCCACCAGGCAGCCCAGCCCTAGACTCGAGCTCAGCGACAGCAGGTTTTTCAGTTGTTTCGGCTCAAGGATGGCTGCTATCAGGAGCAGGGCATCGGCGCTGTAAGCAGCTGACTCGTATACCTGGTATTCGTCGTAGATGAAATCCTTGCGCAGCAGCGGCAGTGCCACCGTTTGTCTTATTGCCGTGAGGTGTTCGGGGCTTCCCTGGAAGTATTCGGCGTCGGTCAGCACCGATATCGCGGCGGCGCCGTTTTCGCTGTAAGTCCTTGCCAGCGCTATGGGGTCGAAATAAGGACTCATAAGCCCCCTAGACGGTGAGGCTTTCTTTACCTCGGCGATGAGTCTGACATTATCGCCTTTCAAAGCCGGGGCAAAGGCAAGCGGGGCTTTCCTTCGGGAGATGCATTCCTGCAGATAGGAAAGCTTGACCGCCTGCTTGTTCCGCCTGACCTCTCGCTTTTTGGTGACGAGAATCCTGTCCAGTATCGTGTCAGTCATTTTCCCCCAGTCGCTGGCTTAATGCTATCATTCCTTCGAGTTTTTCCCGGGCGCGGCCGCTGTCAATAGCTTCTTCAGCCAGTTTGGCGGCTTGCTTAAAGTCATTGGTGACATTTCCGGCTATTAACGCCGCCGCCGCGTTAATAACGACCGCGTTCCTGAGCGTGCCTTTTTCGCCGTCCAGGATTCGCCGCAACGCTGCGGCGTTTTCCCGGGGCGTTCCCCCTTTTATTTCCGCATTGTCGCCTTCAATATATCCGAAAGTAGCCGGTGAAATTTCGCGTAACGGCGATACCGACTCCCTTTTAACGTCCCACAACAGCGTTGGGCCGCTAACCGATATTTCGTCGAGGCCATCCTTGCCGTGTATTACCAGCGAGTGCCTCGTGCCGAGTCGGTGAAGAACGGCGGCTATCTTTTCGCCGATTTCCCGGCCAGGCACGCCGAGCACCAGGTGTTCCACACGGGCGGGATTAGTCAGAGGTCCTAATATATTAAAGACGGTGCGGATGCCTATCTCGCGCCGCACCGGCGCGGCGTACTTCATGGCAGGGTGAAAGACCTGGGCGAACATGAAGCCTATGCCCACCTTTTCTATGCACTCGCCGACTTTCTCCGGTGTTAAGTCTATCTTTATCCCGAGGGCTTCGAGGACGTCGGCGCTGCCGCACTTGCTGGTGGCGGCGCGGTTGCCGTGTTTGGCAACTTTGAGTCCCGCCCCCGCCGCCACGAAAGCCGCCGCCGTGGAAATGTTAAAGCTGCCGGAGTTGTCTCCGCCCGTCCCCACGATGTCTATGGTGGGGACGCTTACTTTTACCGGCATGGCTTTGTCCCGCATGACACTGGCTAATCCGGCTATTTCGTCGGGAGTTTCGCCCTTTATATGCAGAGCGGTGAGGAAAGCGCTTATCTGCGCCGGCGTTGCCTCTCCGTCCATTATCTCCTCCATGGCGCCTTTCGCTTCCTCGAAGCTCAGTGACTTCTGCGCTACTAGTGTGCTTATGGCTTCTTTAATCATGGTAATTCATCCCCTGAGAATGGAAGATTTTTAAGTGGACCGAGTTTCCAATTTCCTGTTTCACCAATTAGTTCTCTCTTGGATTCAAAGCCTCTGCCATATACATCTTTATAATAAGCTGTTAAATATTTTTTCCCATTTTCTGACTTTATTGATAAACGCAAAGGTATTGTTTTACCATCTTTTGCTAATGTACCGTAATCATATCTTTCCTGAATATATGTTTCACGTAGAACTTGGATAAACCCGTATAAATCTATTGCCGGACCTAAACCAATATTGTGGAGTACGCAAGAGAAGCCGTGAGTTTCTAATTCCTCATTGTTGGCCGTTTGTTCTCCTATAGCGCTTACATCACTACTTTGTGGTTTAGCAATATCTATTATCGGCCTAACTGAATCATATCTTTGCTCTCTCATCTCTTCAGCCATTTTTTCATTGGCTTCTGCTTGTTTCTTCGTGGAAGAAGCATAGACCGCTGTAACGCAAACCAAACCAATCATGAGTATTACCTGGCCCCAATCTGCTCCTTCTAACTCACTTGCACGATATGTTAAGAAAATTAAAAAAACAAGGCCCAATATCAATAATATTACAGTTAGTTCACTTACAAGACGATGCTTCTTCCTGATACTCTGAATTATCGCGAACACAAAATATAATAAGACTATTCCAGCTATAGAAATTGTAATCCAAATGAGATTGTCATCTATCCAATTATTTACATCCATCTTTTAACATCCCCCTTTTCCCCCACCTTTTAATCTATTCCCACCCAGACCACCCAGTCTCTTCCTCTGCTTATCTCGTGGGTTCTGCCTCCCAGCCCACTCCCATATTTAAAAAGTTTCTCAGTATTGCTTTCCCTTCTTTAGTCATTATCGATTCCGGGTGGAACTGCACGCCTTCGACCGGATATTCGCGGTGGCGTAAGCCCATGATAATGTCGTTTTCCGTCCAGGCGCTTATTTCCAGGCATTCCGGCAGGCTGTAGCGTTTTATCGCCAGCGAATGGTAGCGGATGGCGGAAAACGGACTGACTATCCCGTTGAAGACGCCCCTGCCGTCGTGATGGATTAACGAAGACTTACCGTGCTTAATCTCTCCGGCGTGGTCGACTTTCGCCCCGTAAGCGTACCCGACGCACTGGTGGCCCAGGCAGACGCCCAGTATCGGCAGGCGTTCGCCGAAATGCCGGATAACGTCGTTGGAGATACCGGCGTCCTCCGGTCTGCCCGGTCCCGGCGAGATGACGATTCTTTCCGGCGACATCTTCTCGATGTCCTCGATGGTCGTCATGTCGTTGCGCACCACCTCTACCTCTTCGCCCAGTTCGCTGATGTACTGGTAGAGGTTGTAGGTAAAGCTGTCGTAATTATCGATGAGTAAAATCATTCAGGCTGCCTCCGCGTTTTCGATGGCGGTGAGTAGCGCCTGGGCTTTGCTCAGGCACTCCTGGTATTCGTTGGCGGGGATGCTGTCCGCCACGATGCCGGCTCCCACCTGCACATAAGCCGTGTCGTCTTTAATGAGGATGGTGCGGATGGTGATGGCGGTATCGGTGTTGCCGCGGAAATCGAAGTAACCGACCGCCCCGGCGTAGGGTCCCCTCTTGTCCGGCTCCAGTTCGGCGATGATTTCCATGGCGCGTATCTTGGGGGCGCCGGAGACGGTACCCGCCGGGAAACCGGCACGTAAAGCGTCGAACTGGGTCAGTCCCTCCCTGAGCTTACCCTGTACGTGCGATACCAGGTGCATGACGTGAGAGTAGCGCTCGATGTCCATGAACTGGGTGACCTGTACCGTGCCGGGCTGGCTGATTCTGCCCACGTCGTTGCGGGCGAGGTCGACCAGCATGACATGCTCGGCGCGTTCTTTATCGTCCTTTTTTAGCTCCTCGGCAAGCGCTTTATCCTGCTGACTGTCGGCGCTGCGCGGCCTCGTGCCGGCGATGGGGTGGTTGGAAACGATGCCGTCCTCGACTCTTACGAGAAGTTCCGGGGACGTGCCGACGATATGGAAATCATCGAGGTGGAGGAAGTACATGTACGGCGAGGGGTTGACCGAGCGTAAAGCGCGGTAGATAGCGAACGGGCTGGCGCTGGTCTTTCGACTCAGCCTGAGCGACGGCACCGCCTGGATGATATCGCCCTCGTAGATGTATTTTTTAGTGCGTGTGACCATGGCTTCGTATTGTTCCCGGGTGACGTTAGCCGTCGTTTCCGTTTTTTCGCCGGGTATCGCCGGTTCTACGTTCGGTAAAGGCTGATTCAGTCTTGCCACCAGGTCATCGATTTTCTTTACAGCTTTGCCGTAGCTCTGCTCGATATCGCCGTCGGTATGCACGTGGGAGACCACCTTGATGGCATGGGTGAGGTGGTCGAAAATAAGCAGCGTATCCGCCAGCATCAGCCTGGATTCGGGCAGATTTACGGGGTCGTTCTCCGGCGAGGGCAGCTTCTCGAAGTACCGCGCCACCTCGTAGCTTAAATAGCCCACCATCCCCCCGTGAAAGCGGGGCAAGCCTTCTATAGCCACCGGCTTGTATCTCTCGAACTCCTTTTCGATTAGTTTCAGGGGGTCGGTCGGCCGCCGACTGTCCGTGTTGATTACCTTAGACGGCTCCGTCCCCAGGAAGCTATACCGCGCCAGTCTTTCGCCCCCCTCCACGCTCTCCAGCAGGAACGAGTACCTGCCGCGAGCTATCTTGAGGTACGCCGATACCGGCGTCTCCAGGTCCGCCTTGATTTCCCGGTAGACCGGCACCAGGTTGCCCCGGTCTTTCAGCTTTTTCACTTCTTCGAGTGTCGGATAGTACATATTCTTCCTTCGGCCTTGCTCGGGACGGGTCCACAAATAAAAAGCCCCCGTCCTCTAAAGGGGCGGGGGCTAATGCTTCCGCGGTGCCACCCTTCTTATCCCTCCGGTTCAGGAGGGATATCTCAGCGGGTACGGTCTGTGTATCTTCGGTGACGATACCCCGGGATATGCTAACGCTTCCCCTGCGTCAAAGCCTACTACCTCTTGGGTTCACCCTGAGACTTCGGCCTGAGCTCAGTCGAACACCCGTCGAAGGGTTCGGTTTGCGGCTCCCCGGTCCATTCAGCCCAGGCGCTGGCGTCGGCTCACACCTTCCCCGACTCTCTGAGCCCCGCTTCCGGGCTTACTACTCCGGTTCACAGCCTTTACATAATTTTGTTAACGTTTTACTTTATCATGGTGCGAAACTTTTGTCAAGCACTGTCTTAATGTCATTCTGAGCCCTCACGCTGCGCTCAGGATAAACTCCGCGAAGAATCTGCCCCCTCGCCCCCCTCGTCTTTTATCTTTTCCTACCCTTGCCGCCCAGAGTCATCACCTGCTTATCCCTTGGTTTACCTCCACCGGTTTCCCCCTTTGAAAAAGGGGGACTAAGGGGGATTTTAGCAACCCTTTATCCCTTCTTCGGCGGTGTGAGGGAGAATGGCAAAACGTTCGGGAATGCTTCGCGTGACCTGCCCCTGGTCAGCGTCTGCGGTATCACCCGTGCCAGCTCTTCCGGTGTAAAATTACCCTTCTTCCAGAGCACCTGCTTCACCGGCGGCGGGTCCTCGAAGATTCCCACGTGACCGTTGAACACCTCAAAGATGCACCCGTTAATGTGGTCGGCGGCCTCGCTGGCCAGGTAAATAACCAGCGCCGCCACGTCTTCAGGTGTCCTTTCCTCGAACTCTTTTATCTTTACTTTAGCCCCCCGCCACGCCGCAATGGGGCGTATGACGTTGCAGGTGACGCCGAATTCCGCCATGTCCCGCGCCACCGACCTTGAAAAGCCGGTGATACCCTCTTTGGCGGCGGCATAGGTCGCCCCTTCCTTCGACCCCAGCCCGATGTGCGACGAGGTATTGATTATCCTCCCGTATTTCTGTTCCTTCATAATCGGCGCCGCTTCACGCGTGCAGTAATAAGTCCCGTAGAGGTGGACCTTCAGCATGGCGTCCCAGTCCGTGTTCTTTATCTGGTAAATCGGGGCGTTCCTTATGATTCCGGCATTATTCACCAGGATATCGATGCGGCCGTACTTTTCAAGGGCTGTCCTGATGATATTTCTGGCGCCCGACTCCATCGCCACGCTGTCATAACTGGCGATGGCGTCACCGCCGCTTTGCTTTATCGTTTTTACTACATTATCGGCGGCGTCTTGAGACTCTCCGTCGCCATCGAACGAGGTCCCTAGGTCGTTAACGACTATTCTCGCGCCTTGCGCCGCCATGCCGACGGCATGAGCCCGCCCCAGGCCGTTGCCCGCTCCCGTGATAACCGCAACTTTATCTTTCAGCATGTCTCCCATGAAATACCCCCTTAGACGTAATGGTCATTCCAGAAGGGACAGCACTTCCTTCAGGGAAGCTATCCTCGGGCCGGCCCAGTCTTCTTCCCGGTCGATATAATGGGCGTCTACAGACTCGTCGGGGTCGCGGATAAGCACCGGGTGCATGCCCACCTTTTTTGCCCCCGTAAGCTCTTGACTGCTGCCGTCGCCGACGTACAGGCAGTCCTGAGGTCTTACTTTCAACTCGTCGGTAGCCAGGTGATATATACGCGGGTCGGGCTTCTTGATACCGGCGACGCAGGAAAACACGGTAACCTGAAAGAACGGGGCCAGGGGGGTGCTTTCCCAGACTATCGGGATCTCGCCCGAGCAGTCGCTGATAAGCCCCAGTTTATAGCCTTTGGTTTTTAGATACGACAGCGTTTCCAGGGCATCTCGCCGCGGTATCATGGAACGTTTCGTATAGTCCAATCTCACGCGAAAAGCGTGGTCTACCTGGGCTTCGGTCACGCTGACATTAAGCTTATGGCAGATATACTCGATGCTTTCCTTCTGGGTAGCATGGACGCCGGTAACGCGCTCGGGGAAAGAATCCAGCCAGATACGCTGGAAGTCCCGAAACGGGGTGTTGAGAATGGACGCCATTTCCGCCAGGACGTTTTCGTATTCCGTTCGTACGAAATTTTCAATAAGTGTCCCGAAGAGGTCGAAGATGACGGCCTGGTATTTCATACCCTTTTTAACGCCATTATTCTTGCTTCCATATTTGCCCGCCTTCCGGCAGCACGAAGAGGTCTTCGCCGGCGAGCTTGGCAAGCAGGGTGTCTTTTAAGGCCTTGACGGGGACGCGTATCTGGTTCATGGAGTCGCGCTCTCTGATCGTCGCCATATTGTCTTCCAGCGACTGAAAGTCGATGGTCACGCAGTATGGCGTGCCCAGTTCGTCCTGACGGCGGTAGCGCCGCCCGATGCTCTGAGTGTCGTCGTACTGTGTCATAAAGCAGGGACGGAGGTCTTTATAGACGTCTTTAGCGAACGATGCCAGGTTTTCTTTCCGACTCAGCGGCAGTACCGCCACCTTTATCGGGGCGAGGTCAGGGTGAAAATGGAGCACGACCCGTATTTCGTCTTTATCCGGCTCTTCCTCGTAGGCGTCGCAGAGGAACGCCAGCAGGCTGCGGTCTACCCCCGCGGAAGGCTCGATGATATACGGGATATAATGTTCCTTGGTCTCGTCGTCGAAGTATTCCATTGATTTACCGCTAGCTTCGCTATGTTGCTTCAGATCGAAATCGGTGCGGTTGGCGATCCCTTCCAGTTCCGCCCAGCCCATCGGGAACAGGTAGGTAATATCGCAGCAGCGTTGGGCATAGTGTGCCAGTTGCTCTTTGGAATGCTCGTCCGGCTTGAGATGCTCTTTCTTGATGCCGTATTTCACGTACCAGTCGAGGCGCTGCTCCACCCAGTAATCGAACCATTTGTCACCCGTCCCCGGCTTCACGAAGTATTCGATTTCCATCTGCTCGAATTCACGACTCCGGAAGATAAAGTTGCCGGTGGTGATTTCGTTGCGGAAAGCCTTGCCTATCTGGGCAATCCCGAAGGGCAATCGTTTGCGGCTGGTGCCGACGGCGTTCTGGAAGTTGACGAACATGCCCTGCGCCGTCTCGGGACGCAGGTAGACCACGGCGGCATCCTCTTCCACCGGACCGATGAACGTCTTGAACATCACGTTGAACAGGCGCTCCTCGGTCAGTTCTCCGCCGCAGGCCGGGCACCTATTTCCCTTGAGTTCATCGGCGCGCCAGCGCTGGTGGCACTCCTTGCACTCCACCAGCGGGTCTTTGAAGCTCTCGACGTGTCCGCTGGCTTGCCATACCCTGGAGTTCATCAGTATGCTGCTGTCCATCCCCACCATGTCGTCGCGTTCCCGCACCACGTCGCGCCACCAGGCTTCTTTCACGTTTCGTTTCAATTCCACGCCCACGGGCCCGTAATCCCAGCACCCGGACAGTCCCTCGTATATATCGCTGCTCGGGAAGATGAAGCCGCGCCGCTGGCACAGCGAAACAAGCTTTTCCATGGTCACTTTTTCAGGCGTTTTTCCTGGCATTGATTTCACTCCTGAGACTCAGCGGTACGCTGACGGCGCGATTGGCGGAAGGCTTGAAAGAAGACAGCGCCCAGAACAATACCGCCGGCAATCATGATAATTAACGCAAATACCCATATGGATATGAGTTCTGTTTGATATGCATTGTAAAGGAAAATCTGGAGTAATGCAAAGGTCAGGATGACCTGCGGGAGGGCTGCCATGTTCCCCATCACCGGCAACAGTTTTCTTATGGGTGTGTCTTCATCCGGCCAGTACCGGGCGCTCATAAGTACCACTCTGACAATAACGAAAGCCAGTAAGGTAAGGAGCAGCTGGGGGATAATCAGCCAGGTGATGAAAGCGGCACGACTCAGCACTTTATCCGGGGAAACGTCCTGAAAGCGATAGGCTACCTCTTCCGGCAGACGGGGATAAAAAACGGCGATTAAGACCAGCGTTACGAGGAGGAGTACCACCGGCAGGACAACGTACGTCCAGCGAAAGCCCGGTTTTTCCCCCGAATTGTTTTCCTTAATACCAGCGACCTGCCTCTGAGGTATGTCTACTAAAGATTAACAGCTTTGAGTCCAGGGTGTCAAAGGGGCTAATCAAAGAATCCCTTGTCCAGGTCGCCGCTGTTGGAATAGCCGCGTTCTTCCCAGTAGCCCCGGTAGTTGATATCGTCGGAGAGCTCTATCTTGGTAATCCACTTAATCCACTTGTAGCCCCATTTACTTTCGGCTACCAACTGGAAGGGATAACCCCTCTCCGGCGGTATCGTAATTTCATTCATCTTATACGCCATCAGGATATTGTTATCATAGACATATTCGATGGGGAAAGACGTGGTATAGCCGTCGTAGGCGTGAAAAATGACCACTCTGGCTTCGTGCAGGGGCTCAGCCTTTTCCAGGATGTCCCTGACCCGTACACCCTCCCAGAGGAGGTTGACCGACCATCCCTCGACGCAGTCAAGCTGGACTACTTTCTGGTAATTATCATAGTCGTTGACGACCTCGTCATAAGTGTAGCTGGTCGGATTTTTAGCCAGTCCGGTAACCTCCAGACGGTAGTTTTCAATGTCAACGTACTGGGGACCCCTTATTGAATTTTCACGAAAATCGTTTACCGAGGAGAGGTTTTCTCCTTTATATTCCCGCACCTCGACGCCTTCAAGCACTTTGACTTCATTCGAACATGCTCCCAGAGTCACCAGCCCGGCAGTAAGCGTGGCAATAATGGTTACAATAACGGAAGATGCGATTAATGCGGATTTTTTCATCATATACCCCCCATCCAGGCACTATTTGATATTTATAGTGCTTCTATCTGGATTGTAGGGGGGCTGGCATGATTTTTATGTGACTTTTATCCCAGATGTAATCGGTTGAGCCTTTTAAAAGCCTGCTGCTTTTCCCCAAGTCCCAGTTTGCTACGGTTGATAGCGCTCGAAAGCAGCTCTATACTCCGGTCGTACGTTTGCCTATCTACAGGGTAGGGTATGCCGTCCTTGCCGCCATGGGCGAAGCTATAACGGGCGGGGTCGCGGTAGCTGGGGGCAACTCCGTGGACGATTTCGGATATCAAACTCAGGGCCCGTATGGTCTTGGCACCCACCCCGGACAGTCCCAAAAGCCGCTCGAAGTCCTCCGGCTGACGCTCGTAGGCGCTCAGGATGATTTTGCTCAGGCTATCCGGGTGCAGGTCTTCGGCGATTATCCGGTGGCGGGAGGGCAGGTTCAGTGTTTTCAGCTTCTTGAGCTCGGCGATTATTTTCTCCGGCGATTCCTCGGTGGCAATAGAGGTAATGGTACGGCGGGCCGGCTGGCTCTCGCCGGCAGTCAGGTCCAGCGTCTCTCCTCTGGCTTCGGATAGTATAGCCGCGTGAGGTTCGTTGACGAAGTCGTCGACGGTCTCGCCGAGCCAGTGGTAGCGGCGGGCGTACCGGTTGTTCTCATTCATGCCCTGCTGGACGACCGTCCAGGAGCCTTTAGACGTGAAAAGAAAGGTATGGTGGTAAAGCTGGTAGCCGTCCTGCACGGCGGCGCTGTCCACCTTGGCGGACATGCGGCTGGCATAGACTAACGGCGCCGGGTCCAGAGAAAGCTTTTCGCCCCAGACCTCTATTTCCGAAGGTGTTTTCCGGGACGTCTTACCCTTGCCTCCGGCGGCGAACAGTCCCAGGTCACGTTCGATGCCTTTCAGACTTTCTTTGAGAGCGCCGCAGAGTGTGGTGGTCACGCCGCTGGAATGCCAGTCAAAGCCGAGGACGCAGCCGAAAGCCTGAAACCAGTAGGGGTGGGACAGCCGCCGCAGCATTTCCTCAGGACCATATTCGGTAACGATGGCGATGGTGATTTCACGCGCCAGCGGCACCATGCGCTGGAAAAGCCACCGCGGCGCCTTGCCGTGATGAAGCGGCAGGTTGGCAATGCCGGTTCTTCTGGGCGCGGACATCAAGTCGGCACCTCCATGTTTAAGAAGCGCAGGTGCTGCAGTCGCCGGAGTTGCAGGTTGAGCAGGCACTGCCGCCGGTACCGGCGACCGCCTTAGGTACGCCGCCGAGGCTGGCGCTGAAAGCGGCGAATGTGGACATCTTACGCCGGGCGGGACGGTGGCATTTGGGGCAGTCCGCCGGTTTATCGGACTGGCTTATAGGACGCATCTGCTCGAATTCGTTATTGCATTCGGAGCAGATGTATTCATAGATTGGCATATGTATCTCCCGACCATAGTTTAACCTGTTTCTTGGTTATGGTCAAGATAACAATTTGCCAGAGTCAAAGGTATGGTGTAGGATAAGGGAAAATGCATATCAGGGGTGGCACTTGATACAGGTACTAGACATAAAGACCGGTTCGCGGGTGGAATTACAGGATATTACCGGGCAGGTCAGGAATATCATCGAGAAAAGCGGGGTACAAAGCGGTGTCTGCCACATACTTGTCCCGCATACCACTGCCGGGATAATGGTCAACGAACATGCCGACCCCAGCGTCGCCGAGGATATCGCCTCGCAGCTTGACGAAATGGTGCCGCGGGACCGGAATTACCGCCACCTCGAGGGAAACTCTCCGGCGCATATCAAAGCCACTTTGATGGGGGATTCGAGGACATTGTTCATCGAAGACGGCAAGCTGGTGCTGGGGGCGTGGCAGGGGATTTTCTTCTGTGAGTTCGACGGGCCCCGTAGCCGCCACGTTATGGTCAAGATAGTGGCGGACGGGACTTCACCTTAACGCCAGGTTTCAGCGAAAGGTCACCCGGTAAGCCACGATGTCGAGCACGCTGTAGACCAGGGACAACAGGTTTCTTATGACTTTCATCTTCGTTTATCCTGTTTGGCTACTATCGCCAGGAAAATCCGCTCTCCTTTAGAGACCGAACCCGGCGTCATCATCCGGTAGAGACCGCAATAACGGCACAGGTAAAACTTACCCTGCACGCGGTACACGCCCTTACGACCGCATTGAGGGCAGAGGCTGAATCTGGATTCTGCCTTCGGCCTGGTTTTTGTAACGCTATGGTGCTCGGTTCCGGCTTTCCTGTTCACAGATTGTATTTAAGTTTAATAAGTGTACCTTACACGTCAATCACAAACAATAGTACGTTCGTCACAAGTACCTCACAAAGACTATATGAAAATCACCGAAATCATCTGGAATCCAATTCTTGCTTACACCTAGATTATCTATGCTATAATTGGGTTCGTATGACGGTAGTTATCACCGGAGCCGGGGGGCATATTGGCGCTAACCTGGTGCGGGCTCTGGTCGAGCAGAATCGTACCACCCGTTGCCTGGTACACGTCCATAACGAGGCTGTCCGGGGGCTGGCAACCGAGGTAATAACGGGGGATGTCCGTGATATCGACTCTTTATGCCGGGCATTTGAGGGCGCCGACGTTGTTTATCACCTGGCGGCGTGCATCTCTCTATCGATGAACGACTGGCCCCTGCTGGAATCGGTCAATATCACCGGCACCCGCAATGTCATCGAAGCCTGTCGACGTACCGGCGTGCGACGCCTCATTTACTTCAGTTCGATTCACGCCCTGGAACAGGAGCCTCTGTCCGTCCCGGTTGACGAGCGGCGTCCCCTGGTCGTATCTCAAAAGTACCCTCCCTACGACCGTTCTAAAGCGGCTGCGGAAAAAGAGGTGCGGGAGGCAATCGAAAGCGGACTGGATGCCGTTATTATTTATCCTACGGCTATTATCGGACCCCATGACTATCAGCTTTCGTATTTAGGCGAGGCATTGCGCTTGATGGCGCGTCACCGGCTGCCGGCGCTGGTTACCGGCGGGTTCGACTGGGTGGATGTGCGCGACGTGGCAGCCGGGGCTATAACCGCCGAGAGAAATGCCCCGCCCGGTGCCAGGTATTTGCTTTCCGGGCACTGGGTATCGATGCGTGATATTGCCGCCATGGTGGCGGAAATCACCGGCGTGCCGGCAACCGTATTCGTTTGTCCTCTCTGGCTGGCGCGTCTCGGTGCACCGGTAATCAAGGCTATCAGCCGACTCAATGAAAGAAGGCCGCTTTACACGAGCGTTTCTCTCAGGGCTTTGCGAAGCAACCGTCATATCAGCCACGCCATGGCTACCGCAGACCTGGGTTATCAGCCGCGCCCTTTCCGGGAAAGCCTGCTGGACACGCTGCGATGGTTCGAAGAGAAGGGACATCTGCCTCCTTTGAACATTAAGGAAACCCGGTGAACGAACTGACCGTTTATAACAGCCTGCTGGCGGCGTGGTTCGTGCTGGCGTTGATAGTGTTCGCGGCGCTTTTCTTCGTCGCCGCTCCGTACGGACGTCATATCCGCCGGGGATGGGGCTTGACCATAAACAACAGGTTGGGCTGGGTACTCATGGAAGCCCCCGCGCCGGTAGTTTTCGCCATCTTCTTTTTGATAGGCAGTCGGACAAATGCGGTAACTCTGGTTTTCCTGGGATTGTGGGAAGTTCATTACCTACACCGGGCGTTTATATATCCCTTCTCGCTCCGCGGTACAGCCAAACGCATGCCGCTGGTGGTGATGAGCTTCGGGATTATTTTCAACATCATGAACGGGTATCTCAACGGTCGTTTTATCTTTACTTTCTCAGAGTATAATGTCGCCAACTGGCTGATTGACCCGCGGTTTATCGTCGGAATACTGCTCTTTGTGCTGGGATTCATTATCAACCGGCAGGCTGACCAGGCGCTGCGGGAATTGCGGCAGCCGGGCGAATCAGGCTATAAAATCTCGAATCGGCACCTGTACCGCTGGATTTCCTGCCCGAACTATCTGGGCGAAATAGTTATCTGGACCGGCTGGGCGCTGGCAACGTGGTCGCTGCCGGGACTGGCTTTCGCCTTCTGGACGGTCGCCAACCTGCTGCCAAGAGCCAGAGCCAATCACGCTTGGTATCTGAGGACTTTCCCCGATTACCCCCCGGAACGCAAGGCGCTGATACCGCGTATTTGGTAGGGGACCGGGCAGTTTTAGCTGGCTCTTATTTAGAAGATTCTAAAGTGGATTTGTCAGCGGCTTTACCAGTATTAATGATGCCGCTTCTTTGCTGATTGCCTTGGTTGATTGGTCAACCTGGATGGTCAGTGTGCCGTCGTAGGAGGCTTTTTCAGCGACTTTGACCTCGATATCCGGAACCAGGTTCATAGCGCTCAGGTAGCGGAGGAATTCCGAGTCCCGCTCGATGATAACGCTGCTTATCATGGCTGATTTGCCTGCCTCTAGGTCCGCCAGAGTAACGCCGGGACTGACCTGGCGTTTGAGGTCCTTTTTAGGTATTGGACTGCCGTGAGGGCAGGTCTCTGGATTATTCAGGAACTCGGCAAGCTTATCCGTGACTAGATCCGTCGTGGCGTGCTCCAGGCTGCAGGCATGCTGGTAGACATCCTCCCAGCCGATGCCGAGATAACGATGGAGAAATACCTCCCAGAGGCGGTGACGCCGCGTTAATCTCAGGAAACGCTTTCTGCCTTCATCGGTCAGGGAAGCGCCGCTGTACGGCGTGTAATCAACCAGCCCTTTTTTCGAGAGCCGGTGGAGCATCTCGCTGACGGATGCCATGGATAGCCCCATGCTCTGGGCAATTGACGAAGTGCTGACCGGGCTTTCCCGTTCCTCCAGGGCTCCGATTGTTTCCAGGTATTCTTCTACGGTACGCTGACTCAAAAAAGGCTCCTGTTGAGTAATATACTCCTGTACATGTGAATTCTAACGCATAATTTAGGGTATGTCAAGAAAAAATAATGGGTATACTAATAATATTTTTAGGATACCCTTGATTTTCTTGGTAATTCCGTATATAATAATATAATGCTCCAGGAGGCAATAATATATGGTAGTTAAATCGCTCAAAGAACTTGAACCTACGGAAAAAGGGCGGATTGTGAAAGTAGGCGGTCAGGGTAATATACGGCGGCGCCTACTTGATATGGGCGTAGTAAACGGGTCAGTGGTGGAGGTGCTCAGGGTGGCGCCGTTGGGCGACCCCGTGCAGATAAAGGTCAAGGGATACGACCTGGCTTTGCGCAAGACCGAGGCTGAGAATATCCAGGTAGAGTTGACCGAGATGATGCTGACGAAGGCTCCCGCGGGGGAGAATGTAGTTATCAGTTCCATCAGGGCCGGCCGCGGTCTGAAAAGAAGACTGAACGATATGGGTCTGCTCCCGGGAACAGAGGTTAAAATTATCAATACCGAACGACCCGGACGGGTAGTACTCGAAGTTAGAGGCTCAAGGCTGGCTATCGGCTACGGTGTCGCCGGTAAAATGGTTGTAAGCACCGCCGGGAGCGGTGAAAAATGACTCCCCGTGAAATTACTATCGCCCTGACCGGGAACCCGAATTCCGGCAAGTCCACTGTTTTTAATAATCTCACCGGCGTCAGACAGCACGTGGGCAACTGGCCCGGCGTTACCGTGGAGAAAAAGGAAGGCTTCTGCACGTTTCAGGGACGCCGTATCAGGGTTGTTGACCTTCCCGGCGTTTACAGTCTTACGGCTTACTCGCTGGATGAGGTAATCGCCCGCGACTTCGTGATTAATGGTAATCCCGATGTCGTCGTTGACGTCGTCGATGCTTCCAACCTGGAGCGCAATCTCTACCTTACCATACAGCTGCTGGAAATGAAAGCAAAACTGGTGGTCGCCCTCAATATGATGGACATCGCAGATTCGCGCGACTATCACATTGATATTCCCGCTCTTTCGGTCCTGCTGGGCGCCCCGATAGTGCCCCTGGTGGCCGCTCGTAATCAGGGGACGCAGCAGTTGCTGGAGGTCGTTATGAAAGTTTATAACGGCGATATCCAGGTCGGCGGGGTGAATATACAATACGGACATGACGTTGAAGTCGAAATTGAGAAACTGGAAAAAATGATATCCGATAAAGCGCTGGCTGAAGCCTACTCCCCGAGGTGGCTGGCGGTTAAACTCCTGGAGGATGACCGCGAGATAGTCGAGAAAGTAAAGCAGGCGTGACGTGGATAGTGCCGGAATAATCCGTTCCAGGGATGAAAGCCAGGAGCACCTGAAAAGGGTACATGGTGACGATGCCGAAACGCTGATAGCCGATGCCCGTTATGCCTTCATCAGCGGTCTTATCAAGGAAGTCCTGGACAAACCGGCTATTGCGAAGGCAACTGCCTCGGACAAAATCGATAATATCATCCTCAACCGCTGGCTTGGCATCCCCATCTTCCTGGCGATTCTCTTCGGGGTATTTCAGTTTACCTTTACCGTCTCCGAACCCCTGGTCGACCTGATTGACCGCGGCCTCAGCTGGCTTTCGGCGCAGACAGCCGGGGTATCGCCGGCCTGGCTGAGCTCGCTCCTTTCTGATGGAATCATCGGCGGCGTCGGCGCTGTGCTTTCCTTCATCCCCATAATTTTTCTGCTCTATGTCGCCCTGTCCATCCTTGAAGATACCGGCTATCTGGCGCGGGCGGCTTTTGTTATGGACCGGGTCATGCATAAAATAGGCTTGCACGGTCGCTCCTTCGTTTCCATGATTCTCGGCTTCGGCTGTACCGTACCGGCCGTTATGTCCTGCCGCACTATAGAAAATCCCCAGGACCGTCTGGTGACTATCATGGTAACGCCTTTGATGTCCTGCGGCGCCAGACTGCCCGTCTACGCGCTGCTGTCGGCTGCTTTTTTCCCCGTTTTCCAGGGTGTGGTGGTGTTTTCCATGTACGGTATCGGCATTATTCTGGCGGTGCTACTGGCATGGTTTTTCAGAAAGAGACTGGTAGCGGGGGAAAGCGGACACTTCGTCATGGAGCTGCCCCCTTACCGCGTACCAACTATCCCTGGAGTTGCCGAGCATGTCTGGGAGAGAGGCTGGTCGTTCATTTCGAGGGCGGGGGTTATCATATTTTGCGCCGTGATGATAATCTGGTCTCTCGATTATTTCAACGTCCTCGAGCCTATCGGCAGGGCTATCGCCCCCGTCTTTGCTCCGACCGGCTTCGGGCAGTGGCAGCCGGCGGTGGCTCTCGTCTTCGGGGTTCTCGCCAAGGAGACTGTAGTCGGCGCCTTCGGCACCTTGTTCGCCGGCGCCGAGGGAGTGGGAGGATTCGGTAATGTCCTCGGCAGCCAGCTCGGCTGGACGCCGCTGATAGCTTTCGCCTTCATGGTGATGATTCTGCTGTATATCCCCTGTGTGGCTTCACTGGGTATAATAAAGAAGGAAACCGGTTCCTGGAAATGGACTTTATTCACGCTGGGATATACGCTGGTGCTGGGCTGGATAGTAGCCACTTTAATATATCAGGTCGGCAGTCTTTTCCTGTAAGAAAAGTGATATTATGCTTTCACAGATATTAAAGGCTTTCGAAGAATCCAGCGGCCCCATGGATCTTAATGAGTTAAGCCGTCGATTACGCACCGAACGCAGTGCCCTGGAAGGAATGCTGGGGCTGCTGGTACGCCAGGGCAAATTGAAGGAAGTCAAACCTGGCTCTGAAGCATGCCGCCATTGCAGCAGTCGTTTAAGCTGCGGCTATATGCAGTCGGGTAATTTTATGGGAACGGTCTACGAACTTACCGAATCAGACATCAAGAGCAATTGAAATTTCGTGAGTCATCTTTTCCCACCCGAACCGCCCTCGTATCATTCTTTGCTTATCACGTAGTTTAGTTTCTGTTTTCCTTGCTACTCTTACTTTTTAATTTTCTGAATTGACATGCACCTTTTTTCACGTTTATTATTTTTAAGAGAAGATAAAGTTGAGGTATCACATTGATGTCTGAACTGGATGAGCGAATCGATAGACTTGCGCGACTGATGTACGACTCAAAATACCTGGTGGTCTTTACCGGCGCCGGTGTCAGCACCGAGTCGGGTTTACGCGATTTCCGCGGACCCGACGGACTCTGGACACGCCGCGACAAAGGTCTGTCCACACCCCGCCAGGACTTTACCGGCGCCGAACCCAATACCGGCCATATCGCCATCACCGAGCTTCAGAACCTGGACAAGCTGTCTTTCCTCATCTCCCAGAATGTGGACAACCTGCACCTGAAATCCGGTATCAAACCTGAAATTCTTGCCGAACTGCACGGGAACCTCACCAAAGTCCGCTGCATAGAATGTGATTTCAAGATGGACAGGGTCGAGGGGGAGAGAGAATGCCCCCTCTGCGGCGGTACCTTGAAATCAACGGTGGTTAATTTCGGGGACTCGCTGCCGCCCAAGGACCTGGCGGAATCTTACAAGCATTCGCAGAAATGCGACCTTTTTGTCGTGGTGGGTTCCAGTCTGGTCGTGTATCCGGCGGCGGATATGCCCGCGGTGGCTCTGGAAGCCGGGGCGAAGCTGGTCATCATTAACCAGGGGGAAACGCCTTTCGATGCCCAGGCTTACCTGCGATTTTCCGAGGCTATCGGCATGGTGCTGCCCCCGGCTATCGAAAAGCTGAAAAGGCTGATGGAGAGAAAAGTCTAGTCCTCCCGCCATTCAAACACAGTCGTCGACCATACCCGTGTTATCGCCTCTTCCAGTACCTTTTGACGTGGTTCGGGAATGTCCAGCAGGGGCGGCAGGGCAGGGATTTCCAGATTCTCCAGTAAAGAACACTGTTTCTGTAACAGCCGTATAATCGTCCGGGCACCGCCGTACGCGATATAGTCCAGCGACTTTACATAAGGCTCTAGCTGCTCCCGGGCGCGCTGGCAGACCCGCGTCAGGAAATACTCTATTTGTTTATCTCGGTGCCTCTCGAAGCGGTGCGCCGACGAACCGCCCTGACGGTGTCTCCCGTGCACGAGTCCCGTGCCCACTTTACTGGTGACTCGTCTCTCACCGCGGTAAACGCCAATACCGTACGAGCCCAGACGCACCAGCACCAGGGCTATGAGACAGTCTTTACCGAGTAAAGTTTGCAGCGGTAATGTATTGACGGTATGGCTGATGATCTGCTTGGGGAAAGGGAAGGGTGGTAAAAGCATGTATTTATTATCGTGATTCCAGAAAATGACCGCCCCGGTTATGGAAGATATCGCTGTTTTCGCAATATCCGCGCGTACATCCCCGGGAACGGCAAGTTCCTTTAATATATTCTGGACTTCACCGGAAGGAAGGTCGGGTGGTAAGTAGAGTGTCATGGCATCATCGCCGGGGACATCTGCCAGCCTACTGAGTAATTCAAGCGTTTTAGAACGACTGACCGTCCGCTTTTTACATTCGAGCGTCAATATCCCCGCCTCCTGCTACAACCTGACCACGGTAGCCCCGTCGCCGCCTTCATCACGTTCCCCGACCCGGAAAGATTTCACCAAGGGGTGTCCATCCAGGAACTCCCTGACAATGCTGCGTACCGTACCCGTGCCGATGCCGTGGATGATGCGGACCTCGATTAAGCCGGACTGAACAGCGTCGTTCAGGTAGCTGTCCAGCGCCGGTTCCACCTCGTCGGCGCGGCGGCCGCGCAGGTCGAACTCCAGCGGGGCTGGCCTTACGATGGGTTGAGTTCCTGCCAGTGGGACAGTGGTATCCAGTGGCGCTGTCTTTACCACGTTATCCAGTCCGAGTCGCATCCTGGTCCTGCCTGACTGCACCTCGATATCGCGGGAACCTTCAGATATCGATAGCACGGTAGCGGTCAGGCCGACTTCTTTAACCCGTACCGTATCCCCGACCTTTATTGATTCGGAACCCGTTTCGTCCGGTTCTCCCGGACCCGGCTGCCAGGCAGGGCTGTCCAGCTTTTCGCGTACTTCGGCGATGGTACGTCTGGCTTTATCGATAGCGTCTTTTGTTTTTTCTTTCCTGAGTTCCGCTACTGCCTGGCGGATTTCTCTATGCAGTTCTGCCGTCTCTTTAACGATAATATCCCGGGCGTCGCGTATGGCACTCCGCTCCTCGTTCTTGAGGCGTTGTAGTTCGGTATTTAGTTCAGCATTGCGCCGGGTGAAATTATCTCTCTCGGTCTCCAGTTCGTTTTGAAGGGATACCACTTTCTGGTTTTCCATCATCAGGTTTGCCAGCAGGCCTTCCAGTTCTTGGCTGCCTTCGGACAGCATGCCGCGGGCGTCGTTGATGATTTCCTCGGGTACGCCCAGGCGCGCCGCGGTAGCCATGGCGTTGCTGCCTCCCGGTATCCCCACTGAGAGTTGATAAGTGGGCGTCAGTGTTGCCGGGTCGAACTCCAGCGAGGCGTTCTCCATGCCTTCGGTAGTGTGGGCAAAGGCTTTGAGGTCGCTGTAATGTGTGGTCGCCACTGCCAGCGTGCCCCGTACCAGGAAGTAGCGCAGTATTGCCCGTGCCAGCGCCGAGCCTTCGGCGGGGTCGGTGCTCGTTCCCAGTTCATCGAGGAGTACCAGGCTTTTCCCGGTAGCGCCCTTGATGACCCGGATAACATTGCCCATGTGCCAGCTAAAGCTGGACAGCGTCTGCTCAATGCTCTGTTCGTCGCCGATATCGGCGTAAATCCCGTCGAAAAGCAGTATCCGGCTTTCCGCCGATGCCGGAATCGGCATACCCGCCAGCGCCATCAGGCTGAGCAAGCCGAGTGTTTTAAGCGTTACCGTTTTGCCGCCGGTATTGGGACCGGTGATGACCAGTATTGAGAAATCACGCCCCATCTCCAGCGAGAAGGGCACGGCTTTATCGCCGAGGAGCGGATGCCGGGCGTTGATGAGTCTGAAAGAATCGTTTCCGTCACTCACGGCCGTTTTTCCCCCGGTATCCGGTTCGATTATCACCGGCTCAACCGCCTTTATTCTTCCGGCGTACCTGGCTTTAGCCAGTATCAGGTCGAACTCGGCGACCAGGGCTATGTTCCGGACAATGTCGTCGCGGCTTGCCCCGACCTCTCCGCTGAGCAGTCGAAGAATCCTCTCTATCTCCCGCCTCTCCTCGATGACCAGCTCACGCATGGCGTTGCCCAGTCCCACCGTAACCGTCGGCTCCATGAATACCGTGGCGCCGGTGTTGGATATGTCGTGGACGATGCCTTTAATCTCGTGGCGGCACTCGGTCTTGACAAGGACGACATAGCGTCCTTCACGCTCGGTGATGACGTCTTCCTGAAGGATACGCTGTCCCCGCGGCGAATTTACGATTGCCTCCAGCTTCTCCTGTATCTGTCCCCGGGTCTCCCGCAGTTGCCGGCGGATGTTAGCCAGGTCCGGGGAAGCCGTATCCACGACCTCCCCGTCAGGCCCCAGGCAGCTGCCGATATCTTTCTCAATCTGTTTTAACTCTACTATTTCCCCGACGATATCCCAGAGCAGCGGGAATTCACCGGACATTCCTTTGAGATAGTGGCGTAACTCGTGCAGGGCGGCGATGGTCTGATGGACTTCCAAAAGGCTCATGGCGTCGAGGACTCCTTCCATCGCTGCCAGGTTCGCTTTTTCGCGGATATCCGCGACGCTGCCGATGGAAAAACCTCGCTCCAGAGCCAGCAGCTGCCGTGCTTCCGCCGTCTGGCTTAACAACAGAGTAATCTGCTCGTAGTCCTGCCGGGGCTGCAAAGAGAGAGCCTGTCCACGGCTTGCCGAGAACGAGGTATAACCGGCAAGAATTTCCCGTATTTTATGAAACTCAAGCATTTCCAGGCTTTTATCGTCCATGCAACAAATCCCTTTAAGAATACCGGTATATTATAGCATGATAACGACGGCACATCGCTATAATAAAGGGGGGAGTCTTCCGTGCTCTCCCCCCTTTATCTTTCTCTCTTCTATTTATCTATTATTTAACAGTCACGTCTATTCTCAGCGTCCACTCGCCCTTTTCCCCGCCTTCCCAGGGGCGGCTGTAGGTGAACTTAAGCGTGGTTGTCCCCGTCGCCTTGGTGTCGAATACCCAGACATCTTTGCCCGGAGCGCCCACTACCGGCTCGGCGCCTTCCTGCGGCTGCTCTACGTAATTATGCGATACCTGCTCAATAATCGGCTCTCCCTTGATTAATTGCGCTATCGCGACTTCTTCGTCCCACTGGAAACCTGTCGTCGGATTGGAACCCAGGCTGACAATCAGGGAACCTGGATAGGTTATCTCGATATCTCTGACAATATCTTTTTGTGCCGCGAATTCGTCGGTGGATATCTCGATTGTCTTGGCTTCCTCGCCGCCGTTAAGGGCGGGCACGTTGGACGGTGTCGGTTGCGTTTTTGGTTCTTCCTGAGTACAGCTAATAACGAATAGCGGCAGCATCAGGATAATAACCAGCCCTGAAAGAACTGCCTTTTTCATTTTTACTACCTCCTTAAATTTTTTCTTCCATAATATACAACGTACATTTGCCCCGCAGGTTAGGGGTGAAATACGTTCTACCAGGATATTATGATATAATTATCTTATATAAAAGCCAATCAATCTTAAAATAATCGCGTTATATTCAAGTGACACAAGAAGCTCAATCCCAGCCGGTCGGACTACGATCGTTACCCCGGAGACAGGTTATCATCACCTTTAGCGGTGTTATGCTGGCTATGTTTCTGGGCGCACTGGACCAGACCATCGTCGGTACCGCCATGCCGCGCATCATCAGTGACCTCGGCGGTTTCACGCAATATACCTGGGTCACCACCGCCTACATAATTACCTCGGCGGTTACCGTCCCCATAACCGGCAAGCTAACCGATATCTACGGACGTAAATATTTCTATATAACCGGACTGAGTATCTTCGTCCTCGGTTCCGTACTGTGCGGTCTTAGCCAGACGATGAACCAGATAATCATTTTCAGGGGCCTTCAGGGAATCGGCGCGGGCGTGATGATGGCTAATGCCTTCACGGTTATCGGTGACCTTTTTCCCCCGGCGGAAAGGGGGAAATATCAGGGATTTATCAGTGCGGTTTTCGGTCTTTCTTCGGTGATAGGCCCCACTCTGGGCGGCTTTATCACCGATAGCCTCTCCTGGCACTGGGTATTTTTTGTGAATGTGCCCCTGGGTCTCATCATTATTGCCCTGTTTGTCTTTTTCTTCCCCAATTTCCGACCCGATAATCTCAAACACAATATTGATTACTGGGGTGTCGCCCTGCTTATACTGACGGTGGTACCCTTCATGCTGGCTTTATCCTGGGGCGGCGTGGAGTACGCCTGGGGTTCACTCCAGATAATCGGTATGTTCGTTTTTTCGGCTATAATGCTGGTTGTCTTTTTATGGATTGAATTCAAAAGCAAAGAGCCGATTATCCCCCTCGGCATTTTCCGGGACCGCATCGTGGCTGTCTCATCGGTGATGATGTTCATGACCGCCGCCGGAATGTTCGGTTCTATTATCTTTATTCCGTTGTTTTTTCAGGGTGTTCTCGGCGCTTCGGCTACTTCCAGCGGAAGTTTTATCACGCCGATGATGCTGGGTGTGGTCTTCGGCAGCTTTATTTCCGGGCAGTTGCTTTCGCGTGCCGGCGGTCACTACCGGATTCAGGGCGCCGTCGGTCTGGCGATAATGACTTTCGGGATGTGGCTGCTTTCCGGGATGACGATAGATACCTCTACCGGTACTGCCATCAGGAATATGGTGATTACCGGTCTCGGACTGGGTACCACGATGCCCTTATACATGCTGGCCGTGCAGAATACGGTTCCTTACCACTTACTTGGTGCTGCCACCTCCACCACGACGTTCTTCCGCTCCATTGGAGGCTCGGTAGGGCTGGCGGTATTCGGCTCGGTGATGAATAACCGCTTCGCTGCGGCACTGCTTCCCAGGCTTCCCGCTGAAATCAAAGACATGCTGCCGGCCGGGCAGCTGGAATTATTGACACATAATCCCGAGATACTGATGAGTCCTGATGCCCAGCACGAATTACAGAACATAATCAGTCAGTTCGGAGACCGGGGTGCCGAATTATTACCACAGGTAATGCAGGCGTTGCGCGAGTCTCTGAGCCTGTCAATCGCTCATGTATTTTTCTACGCGTTTATCGCGATGGGACTCGCTTTTGTTATCAATCTGTTTATCAAGGAAATACCGCTCCGCAGGCAGCATAGTCCGGGCAGCCAGCCCCCTGTTGGTAAACCGGAATAGACTTTCTATTCCGACCTCAGGGCTTCTATGGGATTAAGTCTCGAGGCGTTCCAGGCAGGGTAAAATCCGAAGAATAGACCGATAGCAATAGCCACGCCGACGGCCAGAAAAATGATATTTACGCTGACCAATGTGTTCATAAATCCCATGGTGTCGATGATTATCGAAATGCCCCAGCCGACAATAACCCCGATGATGCCGCCCGTAAAGGTTAAAAGCGCCGCCTCGAATAAAAACTGACTCCATATGTCGGCGTCCCTGGCTCCTAGCGCCTTGCGTATCCCTATCTCGCGGGTCCTTTCCAGCACCGAGACCAGCATGATATTCATTACCCCGATGCCACCTACCAGCAGTGAAATGGCGGCCACCGCGCCGAGTAGCAGGGTCAACGTACCGGTAGTCTCCTCCAGCATGCTGGCTATCTCCTCCGTCGACATGATATTGAAATCGTCGTCAGCAAAGGCGCTGAGCTGATGGCGACTACGCAGTACGCTGGTAACATCATCGATAACGTTCTGCGTATATTTTTCATCGCTTACCGTCAATGACACCGTGGAAACAATACGACCTCCCTGAGGGGTTCGCGGCTGGGCGACGGTCTGCTGCATGACGGTCAGCGGAATATATACGGCGTCATCCGGTGAACCGAAGGAAACCCCCTTGGCCTCTAGGACACCGATTACGCGCACGATAATTTTCCCCATCCGCATTTGCTGTCCAATAGGGTCGATGCTACCGAAAAGGTCTTCGGCGACATTGGCACCGATAACGGCTACCTTAGTATTACGCTGGTATTCCTCCATATTGAAAAATTTACCTTTGCTGATTTCCAAATTATTTACGGCCATGTATTCCGGAGTGGTCCCCGTAACCTGGGAGTTAAGGTTTTTATCGCCGAAGACCAGCTGCAAACTGCTTGTGTATGAAGGGGCTACGGCCGATATGTGGGAGACCTGGGCTGCTATAGCCTCGGAGTCTTCCATTGTCAGCGTCTGCGACATACCACCCCTGACACCACCGAAAGTGAAAGAACCGGGACGTATGGTGATAAGGTTAGCTCCCATACTCTGTATGCTTTCCAGTATCTGTTGTGTTGAGCCCTGCCCGATTGACATCAGGATTATTACTGAGGCAACGCCGATAACCACTCCCAGGATGGTCAAGAAGCTTCGCAACTTATGCGTGACCAGTCCGAGCCATACCGTGGACAGGAAACCAAACCATCTTTTCATCTGGTTTCCTCCCCGATAATCTCGCCATCCATGAGATGAATAATCCGCTGACAGTGGCTGGCGATATTGGCATCATGAGTCACCACGATGAGTGTAATGCCGTGTTCGGTATTCAGGGAGGTAAGGATAGAAATTACCTCCCCGCCGGATTTGCTATCTAGCTGGCCGGTCGGTTCATCCGCCAGAAACAACGCAGGATTTTTCACAATGGCGCGGGCGATAGCCACTCGCTGCTGTTCCCCACCGGAAAGCTCGATGGGACGGTGACTTACTCGCTCGGAGAGTCCCACTTTATCCAGCGCCTCCAGGGCGCGTTTGCGGTCTACGCCGCCGGCGTAGGTCATGCCGAGTTCAACGTTCGCTAACGCTGTCAGGCGTGACAACAAATTAAACGTCTGAAATATAAAACCTATTTTCTCGCCTCTTAGCTGGGCCAGCTCACGACCGCTCAGGCGGCTGACCTCTCTACC
>Ga0209635_10000280_pt1 | contig 33802 bp, 35 predicted proteins | sample DeeMarSWOR230_32_FD_187463 | JGI IMG/M metagenome (GOLD analysis project Ga0209635, IMG submission 187463) | Marine sediment microbial communities from White Oak River estuary, North Carolina - WOR-2-30_32 (SPAdes) (version 2) | ecosystem: Environmental > Aquatic > Marine > Intertidal zone >...
ATTAGTCCAATCTCTCATTCCTCTCTCTTCAATCCTTTTATTAATATCATAAGCGTGACATCCACCCTCATACATTTTCTCATTTATTAATCCCAATATAACGAAAGCTCGATGTTTTAAAGTATAGTCTTCATTCAAAATTAATCATTATTATTTGCATTTTTAAATAATTGACAATATTATTAATATGAAAAATAGGAAAATTAAATATATAAATATTTGCAAAAAATGAAAAATGACAATATTCCTCTTATTAATAAAAAGTCAACAAAAGAAGATTAAGAATTCTTAATAGTGAAGAATTGTCAATAATTAATTATTAATAATTAATCGAAAGAAATATTGGTGTAAAATATATGGATATGAAGGAAATATTAAGTAAATGCCAACTAACTGAAGAAGAAATGAAGCAATTTTTACAATTAACCAAAAATATAGACCCTAAAGAGGATCATAGACGAGCTTATAGAACTATGATGAATCAGACAAGGAGAGAATTATTAAAATTCATTGGAGTTAATATAAAAACATTTGAACAAATGAAAAATAATTTTCAAGTGGAAGAAGATCAAATAAGATATCATTTGTCAATGTTAGAGCAATTATTTTACGTCATGAATACTGAAAGTGGTTGGAAAGCAACACCTAGAGGGATTGGATTTTTAAATAATGCACTAATGGAAGGTTGAGTTTTGCTTAAATATTTCATAAAACTTCATTAATTCTATCAATAAGTATATCTGCTTTTGTTTCAATTTCTTCCTTAGTACTATTGATTCGAATTCCAAAAGCAGAACCTAATCCCACATCGCTAACCCCAACACTAATATTTATAGCTCTCTTTAGTAGATTATCAGTTTCAGGGAGCATACCTTTATAATATTTTATATTAGATCCTTTGTAGAACGGACAGGAAAAAGGGCAATTTTCTCCAGTAACGGTCTTTTTATCTAAAAAATGCTCCATATTATTATAAACATGCCATCCTGATTCTGCAATAGTGGTTGTTCCTAATTTAACTGCTAATTCATTAGCTTTTTCAGCTGAGGGTAAAAAAAAAGTTAATAATGTTCCTACATCTCCTTGTTCATCTAAAATTTCCCTAAATTTGATTTCTTTTATTTTAGATAACCTTTGTTTAAGATATACTTTATTTTGATGGAGCTTTTCTTTTATATATGAAGTTTTTTTTAATTGAGTTCTAGCGACAGCAGCAGTTAGTTCATTCATTCTAAAATTTAAGCCTAAAACTGTCCTTTTTCCCTGCTCTACCCCCTGCCTTAAAGGCAAATGACCTTGATCATGGATAGCAAATGCTCTTTTATACAAATTTTCATCATCAGTAACAACCATCCCTCCATCGCCTGCTGTTATCGTCTTATAAACGTTTAAACTAAATGCTCCCATCTTCCCAAAAGTTCCCACTGATTTACCTTTATAAGTTGCTCCAAAGGCTTGAGCACAGTCTTCAATCAATATTAGATTATTTTCTTTGGCAATTTTAGAAATTTCATCTAAATGACCTGGATTTCCTAGCATATGAACAAGCATGATTGCTTTTGTATGCGGAGTTATTTTTTGGGCAACATCTTCAGGATTGAGAGTTAATGTTTTATCAATTTCTCCCAATATTGGTATTGCACGAGCAAATATAATAGAGGTTATACTTGCGATGAAAGTATAGCCTGGAACGATTACCTCATCTCCAGGACCAATATTAAGTGCCCATAATGCTGTTAACAAAGCCGTTGTACCGGATGTAACTGCTAATGCATGCTTTGAACCAACATAATTCGCGAATTCTTTTTCTAAATTCCATACCATTGCTTTAAAGTTTGGATCAGAAAGATCACCATACCGATATAAATAACCTGATTCGATCACTTCTAATAATGCGTCCTTTTCTTCTTTACCAATTAAATCCATACCTGGCCCCGGCAATTTTAACCAACTTAGCTATTAACTTTAATATTAATTCCACTAAATATGAGAGTATAATTTCTATAAATTTTAATATATTTTCAAAATTAATCCTAATTATGGTAAATGAAGATAAAGGAATTTCCCTTGAAGGAAAAATGGACAATTGGGGGCCATATGGCAAGGATGAAGGTAAATGGTTAATCTTTTCTGTTGGTAATCCTGAAGAAGGTCATGGATATGCACTACCGAGAAATATTGATGACCTGCATTCGCAACATATAGCTCATCTTATTTCATGTAAAATTGGAGGTAGATATGTGGCACATATTCCTTGGTCAACTGACAATGTTGGGCCAATAGCGAAAGATTGGTCCCCTAAAACTATACCTGTAAACGAAATGGTTGAAAAACTCAAGAATTTTATTAAATATCATATTGAAATTTATAAAGATATGGGATTACTCGCTTTAAATGTTTTTATATATTCTGGACATGGGGGAAATAATCCTTTGACTAAGTATTCTCAAAAGTTAAAATCAGAATTAAAATTAGAAAATCTTATTATATCTTCCACTGAAGGGATTGCTGATCAAATAGCAGAAAAGGTACTAAGAGAATTACATAAATTATCGGTTGATCTTGCTCAAGAAGATCAAACTCCCAAAGATCTTAGAAGAAAATTTGTAAAGATTGTTACCAGTATTGACCACGCAGGTCATTTTGAGCATTCACTTGCAGCAGCGTTAGGAGTTCTTGACCGGAAAAAACTTGAAGTAATGAATAAAGAATTGGAAAAAGATTTCGACGCTGCAATCAAAAAATGGCCCCCTTTAGGAGGTTTAGGTGGATTTTTAATTCATGGTGGAAAATATCTAAAGCCATTAGGAACTAAAGAAGATGATAAATATGGTCATTGGAATTGCCTTAAAACTTTACGTAAATTAGACAATGGAAGAGTTGTGGCAGTTAAAGAGATAGGAGATTTAATTATAAATCAACTCGTAGATTATTATTCAACAATACTTACAAAAACTTAAAAATTAAAGGCTTTTTTTTACTTTTATAATAAAATGAAGATTTAAATTATTCAAGCTCAATAATTAAACTATTTAAGAAATTAAAAAAAAATTATGGATAATTAGGTGAAAAGTATGGAGAATGAAGTTGAAGAAATTACCCACTCGAAACTGAGTATGGTGTCTTTTGGTTTTGGCAAATTTATTAATGAATTCTTCGTAATGGTATTTGGAGCTTTAGTTTTTTTCTTTTATGAAAGAGAATTAGGCTTAGATCCTGTACTTGGAATAATTGGGTACACCATATTTGCATTATGGAATGCTATTAATGACCCACTTATCGGATATTTAACCGATCGTCCATTTAAATTTACAAGGAAATGGGGAAGAAGATTTCCATGGGTCCTTATAGGAGGAATTCCTTGGATTCTTAGTTATATTCTTATCTTTACGCCTCCAGTGATTGACGCAAATGAAGGAATGTGGATAATTTTTACATGGCTTATAGTTACCACCTGTGTATTTGATTTTTTTCAATCAATCTTCGGCGTAAATTTTTATTCGATATTTCCTGATAAATTTCGCAGTGGACGTGAAAGACGAAATGCCTCCACACTAAGTACAATAGTAGGTGCTCTTGGAACAGGATTGGGTGCTCTTATTCCACCTTTCTTTTATACTTTTGGATTGCCAAGATCATATATTATGCAGGCAGTTGTTGTCGCTGTGATCTGTATGATTGCTTTAGTGTTATCTATCCATGGAAGTCGAGAAGATCAATACCGTATAGATTGTTATTTAGAGAGTTGTGAAGAAGGAATGGAAAGACCATCATTCTTTAAAGAATTTGGAATATGTGTAAAGCATAAAAATTTCATGGCATATATTATAACTTTCACCCTATATCAATCTTTAGTCTCTCTAATGATTGGTTCAATACCTTATGTTACTGAATTTATCTTTCTAAGATCAGAAGATGATATTATGCTTGTAATGGCAGTTATGCTAGTAGGTATAATCGTTTCAATGCCAGTATGGTCTTTTATTGCGCACAAAACTAACAATGACAGAAAGACAATGTTGATTGCTTCCATTTACCTAACCATAACCACATTCATTCTTTTCTTTATCAGGGATTACAATGTAATGGTTGGTATGATTTTTATATGGGGGCTCGGAGAAGGAGGATTCTGGGTTATGATGAGTCCTATATTTTCAAATATAATAGATGAAAATGTGATTGAAACTGGTGAGCGAAGAGAAGGGATATATAACGGAATTCAAACGTTTTTCAGTCGTGCTGCATTTGTAATTCAAGCATTAGGTATTGGACTAGCACATATATTAACTGGTTTCGATCCAGATGTTACAATTCAAACTCCTCTTGCTCAGACAGGCATTCAAATTCATTTTGCATTAATACCAGCAATATTAATGGGAATTGGGGCTTTAGCTTTTGGACTTTATTATAAATTAACTCCAGAAAAGGTAGATAGAAACAGGGAAAAGTTAATAGAATTAAAAATTTAGGGAATTTTAATCGAAATTTCAACTCTAACTTTTTTTTAATTTACTAATAGTAAATATATAACATAGTAATAATACATATTCATAAAATGAAGTGAGATTTTAGAAGATATTTACCTCTTTAAAGATAATGATAATAATATTATCATAAAAAATGATAATAATGAATCATGGTTGGTTAAAAAATTATATAGAAGGAAGATATAATACTTCATATAAGATTTCTAATTTAAAATAAAAATTAAGCGTGAGAATTGACATGAGTAGAATTATAACAAGGAAAAGAACACTAGTCATTTTTATTTTTCTTATTACTTTCATAACTGGAACTGTTTTGATCTTTACGGTCCCTCTAAGTGTTAAAAGTTCTTATGGATATACAACGCAAACTGTAGATGGAGTAAATATTTATTTCAATGTATTTGAGCCAAAAGAAGCTTATTATCAAAAAAATAATGGCAACAATGATAAAAAAGCTATTATAATAGGACATGGACACATGGCAAATAAAGAAATATTAAAAGGATATGCGATTGAATTAGCGAATGCAGGTTTTATTGCTGTAGTCTTTGATTTCAGAGGACATGGGCAAAGTCTTGGAGAACTCGATCGAGGAGAGATAATTGAGGATGTTAGAGCGATTAAAGAATATTTAAATTCTAGAGATGATGTTGATATAAATAATCTTGGATATATTGGATATTCCATGGGAGGTTTCCCTGGAAATCAGATTATTTCAGAAGATACCGATTTCAAGTGCTTCATTGGAATTGGAACGGGTTTACCCTCAGAAGATTATCATCCTGAATATGCAATTAAAGCCAGTTCAAATCGAAGTTTAAATATTTTAATGATTCAGGCTCGATTTGACGAGGCAATTACAGTATCAAGACTAAAAGAAGGTATGGCATTAAGACTCGATATTAATCCTGAGGATATAGATGTAAATAAATTATATGGAAACTTTCAAGATGGAAACGCTTCGATGATCTTCCTAGACGATAATACTAATCATTTGTTACTCGCTTGGGACCAAGATTTTATAAGAGAAGCTAGAAACTGGGTAATTAGTACATTTCCAGATGTAAGACAACCCGATGAGAATTTTTTTGTAAATATCAGGTTTTTTATTTTGATAATTCAATTATTTGGCGGTATTGGTTTGTTTTTTTTAATTATTGATCCTCTTTACAAATTAATCTTACGAATCAGAAAAGTGGATCGAGAAGATGAACTTGTTTTAAAAATACAGTTGCCTGATGTTTCATTAACTAATTTAGTATTAAAAACAGTTGTTTATTCTTTAATCCTTGGTTTACCAGGAATACTTCTATTTTTTCCTTTATATTTCTTTCCTTTATTTACAGCTGGAAATGTTTTAATGCTATTGTGCGGTCAAATGTTTGCAATCTTAATTTTACTTTGGAGAATTGCAAAGAAAGCCGAAACTCCTTTAAAAGACATATTAATTGGACCATTCAAGAGTAGAAATAGTTTTATTAACCAAATAATGTTAGGCGTAATTTTAGCACCAATTCTGTTCATAATCATCTATTTATCAATAGGGCTAAATTATTTTGCCATAGTACCATCTCTGACTAAAGCTTTATATGCTCTTTTTTGTTTTGCGATATGTTTATTTGTTTTTCTTATATACAGTTTATTAAATCAAACAGTTATCCAAAACAAAATTAAAGATGGATTTAAAGGACAGATAATATCTGGATTAATTACTTTTGGTTTACAAATATTATATATGACAGTATTTCTGCTACTTTTTAGCTTTTTATTAGGTAGCTTTTTCAATTTTGGAGTCTACTTACCTATTACAATACCTACTACTTTATTATCGAGTTTTGTTTTTGTTGTTTTATATAAAAAAACAGGAAATATAGTCTCAGGCACTATTATAAGCGCTTTTATCGTAACAATGATAACTATTACTGTATCGGTTATTTAAATTATCAACTTCTTTTTTTTTTTTATTAACTTTTGCAGTATTAACATATCTATATTAATGGGAAATAAAAATTGAAATAATTATTCCAAACTGATTTTGCATTGTAAGATAAACTCTTTTTTTGTAATAAAAAAATATTAAATGGTGGCATTTAGCCACTTTTGTTAATTATTATGTATAAATTATCCTTGAAATCTTCTTTCAAGTGTTTTCTCATGTAATACAAAAGCTAAGAAAAGAAAACCAAAGCCAAAAGCCAATAATATGCCAATATCAAATAACAACCCAAAAGTTCCAAAAGCACTTGTATCTCCAAGACCTATATTAACAATATCAAGGAAATAGGTTAATGGAGAAATATAAGCAATTGGAGATAAAATAATTGGCATAAATAAGGGACTCATAAAAACCAAGGGAAATTTTATAAGAACCGTAAAAATCATTGTATTTCCTGGAGTATCCGTAGAAGGAACCGATAGTATAAGGCTAAAACATGCAAATGCTAAGCCTGCTATAATCATTCCAGAAATAACTATGACAAGATTTATTGAAAGTTCTGTCGATAAAAAAATCATTCCAATTATTAGAGGGATCGAAGAAAAAGTAATCCCATATATAAAAGTACTCCAGACACTTCCTAATAAAATTGTTTTTACCGAAATTGGGCATGTAATTAACCTTTCGAAAGTTTTTCTCGCAGTTTCCCACGGAAATACAATTGGACCAATTGACGTTGATGTTAGAAATATGATCATTGTCATTAAACCCGAAATCACATAAATAGGTTGCACATCTCTTCCTATAGTTAAGGCTATAAAAAGAATTATTGGAAAAAGTATCCCTTGGATTAGTACTGGTGGTTTATTATAATAAATGTGTAAATCTTTCTTTGCAATTACAAAAGATCTTTTTAATTGTGTTATAAAGGTTTTTAATTTAGTTTCACTGAATTCTAAACTCTCTTCATTCATTTTTCCCACCTCTCTCAATAATTTTTAGAAATGCTTCCTCCAATTTTGGTTTATGAGTACTAAGATGCTTTATTTTTACATTGCGAGCTTTAATGTAATCAACTATTTCACAAATGGAATCATGAATATTTTCAACAATAATATGAAAACCCTCTTCATTCTCTTGAACTTCTCTAATATTTCGAAGATTTTTAATCTCTTCTTTCTTCACTCTATTTACAAGATGAAGATCTATTGCCTGATAATCTTGTGTTAATTTTTTAATATTTTCAGGAGTATCTAAACTAATAATCTTGCCATGATTTATTATAGCAATTCGATCACAAAGTTCATTAGCCACTTCCATATCGTGGGTTGTTAAGAATATTGTCATACCTTCTTTATTGAACTCTTTTATTAATTGCTTTATAATATTTGCAGACTGCACATCGAGTCCTGAAGTAGGCTCATCAAGAAAGAGAATTTGTGGATTAGTCATTAAAGCCATACACAACAATAATCGTTGTTTCATTCCTTTAGAATATTTTTTAGCCTTAAGATCTCCTTTCTCGTACAAGTTAAATTTCTTAAGCATTGTCTCAGCTCTCTTAATTCTCTCTTGTTTAGAAACACCATAAATTTCTCCAATAAACATCAAATTTTGTAATCCTGACATGTCAAGGTATACATTAGCCATTTCGGGAACATTTCCAGTAACCTGTTTAACAGCTATCTGATTTTTCCATGCATTCAAACCAAAAATTTTTATTTCGCCATTAGTTGGTTTCAATACTCCTGTCATCATTCGAATAGTAGTTGTTTTTCCAGCACCATTTGGCCCTAAAAAACCGAATATCTCTCCCTTTTTCACTTCAAAACTGATATTATCGACTGCTCGAATAATCCCCATAGCATTTCTTGGACCTTTTGGACCATTTGGTCCCATTTTTCCTCGTTTAGCTCTTTTAGGGGGTTTAAAATGTTTAGCTAAATCATTTACAACAATCGCGCTCATTATTATGCCTCTTCGATAAAAATTTATTTATTTCTCTTCATCCAATTGAATATGCTTTAAAAGCTCGTTAATTGGTTGATCTCCATGACATTTAATGATTTGATTCAATGTACATCCTTGCGGATATTTATCTTTTATTTCGGGCTTATCACAAGCACATTCTTCTATTTCTTTTATTTTCATATTTTTTACACCTCTTATTCTTTTATCTCGATTATTTTTAATTCTATAGAAAATAAATACTTTCTCTGTCATTCATGAAAAATAAAATAAACCTGGTTTTCTATATAATTTTTAATTAGTTAAATATTAGGTTTAACTAATCAAACCCAATATTTAAATCTTTTGTATTTCTTATATATTATAAGATTTTGGTGGTTTAAGGATATGACAAAAGAAATTGATCTTGAAAATCTAGGGACTTACATAAAAGCGTTACATTGTCAAATTCGATGGGTTTTGATAGATATCTTACGAGATGGCCCCAAATCTTCGGATGAACTTTATAATCACCTAAAAAATGTGAGTAAGAACATTGATAACAATATTCAATGTCATGGAATGTGTGCAAAGGGAGATTTTAAAGATTTAAAGAAACCATCATTATACTATCACCTTAGAGAATTAGAAAATGTAGGTATTATTGAATCAGACTACAGACCAAGTGAAAGTAAAAGAGCCCCTGAAAAAGTATGGAAGTTAAATTTAGAAAAACTTACCATAAATTTGAAATAAATGAAATCTTATTAGAAATTAAATAAAATAAGTTTAAATAATAGAGTTGTGCTATCAACTTTAATATAAATTTTGTGTATAAACTAAAAAAGTTGAATCTATAATGAGTGAAGAAAAAAAAAAAAAAGACTCAAATGAGTTATTAAACTTTTTGATGATTATAATTGGCCTTCTATTTATTTTCAAAGCTGTTATGGAATTTTTAGCTTGGAGTGGTATTTATGCTCCAGAATGGGCGGAAGTTGATGATGCAGTACTAGCTGTTTTTGGAGGGCAAGCTACAATTTCAGTATTATTAGGATTCTGGTGTTTAGTTTCTGGTATTGGAATGTTTAGAGAAGAAGAATATGCAATGGGAATGGGATTAGTTGTATTAAGTATAATGGCAGCATCGGGGATTATGACTATGATTGGATGGGCAACACCAGGAGCTTTTGATGCCGCTTATTGGCCTAATTATCTGATAATTGTTGCTACAATAGTAGGCGTTTTAGGATTTTTCTGGCTACTTTTCACTTACAAAAGGTATGATTAAATCAAGAAAATTTATAATTTTAAATATCTATTTTTTTTAATAAATTGACAACTTGTTATTTTAATAAATAAAGTTGATAAAAGAGCTTTTTTTATTTCATTCTATATTTGTAAAAAACCTTCTACTTTATGATGAAAAATTCTAACATTCATGTCTTAGGGATTGTTGGCTCCCCTAGACAAGGTGGTAATACTGACATATTAGTGGATCATGCATTAAATGGAGCAGAAAAAATGGGAGCTATAGTTGAAAAAGCAATATTAAATAAATTAAATATTAATCCTTGTCAAGCTTGTAACAGCTGCTATAAAACTGGGAAATGTATACATAATGATGACATGGAAACATTATTTGAGAAGATGGACTATAGTGATCTCTGGGTACTTGGCACCCCTGTATATTGGTGGGGTCCTACAGCACAATTTAAAGCATTCTTAGATAGATGGTACTGCCCTAAACATGAAACATTTAAAGGTAAACATGTCATCCTCGTAATTCCACTAGGAGGTAGTTCAATTTATGCACAGCATACAGTAGGTATCCTAAAAGATGTATGTAATTATTTAGGAATTAAATTGGATGAAATTATATTAGCACCGGGAATGGATAGTAAAGGAGCCGTACTGGAAAATGTTAGATTATTAGAAAAAGCTCATAATGCAGGTCAAAAAGCTATTAAAATATTAATCAATTTATAATAAAATTAAAAGGTAAAAAACTAATGAAACTGTCAGAATTTCTCAAAAAAGTCGAGTGGTTAAAAAGTAATCATCCTTATGGGGGTGCTTGCATAAGAATAAATAGTGAAAATACCATTTATATTGATCCAGCTAATTTATCTGAAGAAAATACGGAAAAGAAGGCAGATATTATTTTATTGACTCATTCACATGAAGATCATTTCTCTGTTGAGACTTTAGAAAAGTTAGTTAAATCAACAACAATTATCGTATGCCCTACTGACTGTGAAGAATCTTTAATACATAAAGATTTTGATTTTAATATTTATATAGCAAAACTGCACGAGAAAATAAAACTAAATAGAGTTAAAATTGAAGTAGTTCCAGCATATTCTTCTACCGCGCATCCAGATTCAGCAGGTTGGGTGGGATATATTATTGAACTTAATGGTATTCGGATTTATCATTCTGGAGATTCTGGGTTGACTCCAGAAGTGAATGCTCTAAAAAATATTGATATTGCTTTTATTACAGTAAGAGAACCATATATGATGAGTCCTAAAGAAGTAGTACAAGCCGCAGAAGCATTTAAACCTCATATATTAATTCCTATCCATTGGATTGAGGAGGAAAGGGATGATATTGAATATATTTTAAAAAATGCACCAGAATCAACAAAAGTTCTAATGCTCGAAATGGTTTAAAAAATTAATTTGTTAAATCATTATATAATCAATTTTTAGTTCTGTAAATTAATAGAAATGACTCAAGACCCTAAAATTTCAATCTAAATGAATAACAAATTTACATGAATCTGATCCTGTAATTACTGATTGGATTAAATCTACTTGAACAGGCTTGTCTAATAATGTTTTAAATAAAGTCTTCATCCACCCTAAAGAACAATGACAATAAGTTATTGAAAGGGGGACTTTTGTCTCTTTTACACCCCAATGGCAAAAACATCTATTTAGAGTCGAATGTATCTTATTACCTTCGAGTTTAAATAGTTCAGCACCAAATTTTCCATTAAGGTTTTTCACAAGTTCTTCTACACTTTCTGAATTTTCTTTTAAATCTTTAGCAGTTGGTAAAATACTTTGGACACATTGATTTCCTAATGTTTCCATTACGCTGTATCTTTTATTTTCATCTTCAACTATATCATCAAATCTATCTATCACTTGTTTTACACACACGGCCATCTCTGAATCATTTGAGACTTTTTGACATTTCTCACATTTATCTATAATCTCATCTCGAAAGTTTTTGCCAAGTTGTTCAGAAACAGCATTACCAAAACCATCAAACCAAACTTTATACTTTTCTTCCAATATATTTCACTCTTTATTATGAAATCATCTAATGATTTAAAATATTGTATCTTTTTATTTAATAATTCTATAGTTTTTCATCATTTTCCATAATTATATGACAAGACATTTCTGTCGAATAAAATATTATATTTATCAAAGAATAAAGAGAATTATTAAAACTCTGAAAAATTCTCAATTTTTAGTCATATAAATTAAATTCAATCAATATTATTTCACATAAAGCATGAGTAAAATGAAAGAATATAGTATTACTGAAATTCAAGATTTAATGAAAAAAGGGAAACTTACTGCCAAAAAACTAGTAGAGATGTACCTTAATCGAATTAATGAACTCGATAAGAATGGTCCTAAATTAAATTCAGTTATTGAAATCAATCCAGAAGTAATGAGTATAGCAGAAAGTCTAGATGAAGAACGGAAAAATAATAAAGTGCGTAGTTCCTTACATGGGATTCCAGTTATTATTAAAGATAATATCAATACCAAAGATAAAATGCAAACTACAGCAGGATCTTTAGCTTTTGAAGGGCACATTGCTTCAGATGATGCATTTATTGTTAAAAAATTACGAGAGGCGGGAGCAATAATTCTTGGAAAAGCAAACTTAAGTGAATGGGCAAATTTCCGTTCAACACGTTCTACTAGTGGGTGGAGTAGTAGAGGGGGCCAAACGCTGAATCCATATTCTTTGGATAGAAATCCATGCGGATCAAGCTCTGGATCTGCTGTTGCTGTTGCTGCAAATTTATGTACTGTAGCTATAGGAACTGAGACTGATGGATCAGTAATATGTCCCTCTCAAACTAATTCAATTGTGGGAATTAAACCCACTATTGGATTAGTCAGTCGAATTGGAATTGTACCGATATCACATAATCAAGATACTGCTGGACCTATAGCAAGAACAGTTAAAGATGCAGCATTTTTATTAAATGTAATGGTGGGGATCGATTCAGAAGATTCTAGCACTACAAAACATAACAGGGAAATACCTCAAGATTACACAAAGTTCCTGGATCCAAATGGTTTGAAAAACATAAGAATTGGGGTTGCACGAAATTATTTTGGTAAAAGCGATCTTATAGATGAAATTATAGAAGAAGCAATTCAAAAATTAAGAGAAATAGGAGCAGAGATAATAGATCCAGTAGAAATCAAAACTCTTGATGAGTTAAGAGATCCTGAATTTCAAGTTCTTTTGTATGATTTCAAACATGATTTGAATGAATACATTGCCAAATATGGACCAATTAATTCACTGAAAAATATAAATGATATAATCAGATTTAATAATGAAAATCAGGAGAAGGTGATGCCACATTTCAAGCAAGAATTATTTATAATGGCAAATGAAAAAGGATCATTAACGGATGATGAGTATAAAGAAGCTCTTGAGAAATGTCATAATTTATCTCGACAGGAAGGAATTGATAAAGTTTTGAAAGAACACAATTTAGATGCTATTGCTGCTCCTAGCGGAGGAGCCGCCTGGGTAATTGATTATATTAATGGAGATCATGGTACAGTTGGAAGCTCTTCAGCAGCAGCAGTAGCAGGGTATCCTAATATAACTATACCGGCAGGTTATGTATATGGGTTACCAGTTGGAATTTCATTTTTTAGTGGTGCTTTTGAAGAGCCAAAACTAATCAAAATAGCATATGCCTTTGAACAAGCAACTAAAATTCGAAAACCGCCTATGTTTCCTCAAAAAGTAGAAGTAAAAAGATAAGAGAAAAAATTCAAATTGATGGATTACTACGAAGAGAATTTTCAAACTCCTTTGTTAAATCCTTTTTTGGGATTTAATAGAGGAGGATAATTATCAAGAATTGGGCTAATAAAATAATATAAAAACTTATAGAAATAATTCTAATTATTAGAGAATAAAAATTGTTAATTCTAAGGGATTAAAAAAATGGGTCGTAAAAAGGCAGATTGGACACCTTCCAATAATTATTGTGTAACTTGTGGAAGATATACTAATGATAGGAAATTTCCAAGTGAAAACTATTCAAATATGTTTTTTTCGTGTAATAATTGTAAAAAAGTTTGGTGTGGTTCTTGTATGGGACAAGTCAGTAATTTAGGTCCCAGTAAGGCATTTAGAATGGGTAAAAAGGGACAAGTTACTTGCCCTGATTGTAATCAAACAGTTATTATGGCTAAATTACCTAAGAATTTACCTTTTACTCAACAAAAAAAACATGGAGGAGATCAACCAGTAAACACTAAAGTATCACTTAGTGGGAATTATTGTAAGTTTTGTGGAGAATCCATACCAAAAAATGCGATTTTTTGCCAAATTTGTGGTGCTAAACAAAAATAAATTTATTAAACTTATTTTGAAGTTCTAAAATTTTTTTTTAAGTTACTTGCTTTTGATAATCTTCGACTAATTATTAAAAAAACAAAAACATAAAATCTATAGATAATACAATTAAGAACAGAAATATACAATTAATTAAAGACAGAACCCCAATACTTTTAGACAAAGTTAATAATATACTAAAAAAAAGTAAAAAAATAGCAGGAATCTTTCATACAACCTATTAGAAAAATTACTAAATTATAATCGATTCAATAATAAATCATCTTTCACTTTAACTTGCATACATTCTATAAAATGAAAAACTATGACAATTAAAGTAGGCGATATAATAAAGGTAGAGTATGTAGGTACTTTCGATGATGGTACAATTTTCGATAGTACTGAACGTAATGGAGGTATCCCTTTAAAATTTGAAGTTGGAATCGGACAGATTATTCCTGGATTTGATAAATCTGTGATTGATAAATCTGTTGGAGACGAATTTAATATACGATTAAAGCCTTCTGAAGCATATGGTGAATACAAAGAAGGAATGACTCAATCTATTTCAAAGGATCAATTCCCACCAGAACAAGAGCCAAAAGCAGGATTAATGATATTGGTAATGGGTCCACAAGGCCAACCCGTTCCTGCTACTATTAAAGAAGTAGAAGATAACATCGTAACCATTGATTTAAATCACCCTATGGCAGGAAAAGTATTAAACTTTAAGATAAAGATCATTGAAACTGGTTGTGAACCAGATCCACCTCATATTTGTGGATGTGGGCATAATAGTGACCATGATCATGAATACTAATATCCTATTCAGATAAAAATTTTTTACTTAATTTTCTTTTTTTGCAATCGAACTAGTACGTGTTAAAACAAAAGAATATCCTATTTCTCAATAAATTAAAATTTTACATCTCATTTTAAAATCCATCATTAAGATCTAATATTGCAATTTAAGGAAAATGGCTGAGGAGAAAAAGGCAAATTTACAAAAATCATTCAATAGAGTATTTTGGCCACTTTATTTGTTAAATGGTTTTCAAAGTATAGCATATGGTGCTATGATTGTACTTGTAGTTCCACTTGCTCTAATTATTTGGCCAAATGATCCAGCAGATATTCATGCATTAGAAATGGGATTATTATATACGACCCTTTCATGGACTGGATCTTTTGCGGGATTACTTTTTGGTAGACTTATTGATAAATACTCTCGTAAAAAAATTATCATTATCATTTCTTTATTCAGAGGACTTTCAATGTTTATTTTAGGTTTCGCTGTTAAAGGAGGTGGATTTGATACATGGTTATACTTTTTTATTTTAATAGCAATTTTTGGATTTTTTGCTGGAGGTTCATGGCCAGCGATAAATTCATTATCTAATGATGTTGTTCCTCGAGATCATCGTTCTCGATTTTTTGGTGTTTATCAAATAGTACTTAATACAACAAATATAGTTGGGTGGTTAATTGCAACATTTCTAGTCCAAATTGGTTTATGGAGGTTTTTTTTCTGGAGTATTGGATTACTTATTCTTCTTGGAGGTTTAATTTTTGCCTTTCATAATGAAGAACCAAAAAGAGGCGTTCAACAAGAAGAATTATATCATGTACTTCAAGATGATTCTATAGAGTATGATTTTCAGATAGATAAAGAAATGATGCGAAAAACTATGCTTAGTAAAACTAATAGTGTAGCCCTTATTGAAGGAATTTTTACTTGTATTTTAATGAGTAGTCTTAATTTTATGATTTTGAATTATGTTCAGAATCCTCCTTATAATTTAGCGCCATTTTCAATTGGAGTTTTTATGGTTGTTTTTGGATTAACTGGTGGATTAGTAGGTCAATTATTTTTATCGAGAATTAGTGATAAAATTGCGATGAAAAATCCAGTAAGAAGATTACCAATTATTGTCATTGCTATAATAGGAGGTTTATTTACTTTTGCTCTTTTCTTTTTCATTCCTTGGTTTCCATTAACCCCTGAACAAGGTAAGAATATTGCATTTATTATGACAATACCTACTATGTGGGTTATGGGAGCCTTATTTTTCACTTCAAGAAGCATCTTTTCTCTTTATATTGTCAATCAAAGTCCAGTAATTCAACAGATCAACTTACCTGAAGCACAGGGTCAAATAGTTTCTTGGAATCAATTTTTAGAACAATTTGGAAGAGGAATCGGGCCATTACTATGCGGAATTTTATTAGCTTATACGAATACTAATTATCAAATTACAGTCTTAATAGTTTGCCTATGCATTGTTCCTGGAGTAATACTTTGGATCCTTGCAATGAATTGGTTTCCAAGTGATAGAGAAAATATAAAAACTATATTAGCTGAACGAGCAGAATTTTTAAACTCTAAAAAAGAGAATTAAAACTTAAATCGTTCATATATAGTTAAACACGGCGGACCAATGGTAATATATAAGGATGGATGCGAAGATAATTCATATATACCTGAAGAGAATGTATATCCTGAATTTGGTTGGTTGTTATGATGAACACATACAGGTCCAAAATGGGAACTCAGAATATTTTTAATTGTATCAACTGTAATTATTTTTGAAGGATCTCGTAATCGAGATTCCAAGTAGTTAAATCTATCATATGAAGTGCTAATAAAAACGGGTTTCAGTGGAGGAATTATCACATCATCGTTCTTGATGGGATGATTTGTATGATATACCCTACGAGCATCTTTATATGGTTCAAATTGAATAACTTTATTAGCAGAACACTCCAAAGAAATAACCCTCTCTAGGTCTCCAATAATATAATTCTGTGCTGAAGCGTGCTGAAGATTATATATAAATTCAACAGCTCTTTCTAGTGAAAGTTGTTCCAGAACAGTTCTTATTATAAAAGTAAAGGGTAGCCCATTAGGAGAATTATTTAAAAGATTACTCATCGAATTACAACATATTCCTAGGGGATGATTATTCATTCCAAATTCTCCGAGAAAACCAGCATGAGATAAAACATATGCTTCTAATGAAGAATCATCATGTTTTATTTGAAAAAGTACCTCAGATCCTTCAAAATAATTTGGTAAATCCAAATTTTGAGCTACTAAAGTCGGTTGATTTTTCTCCCTGAAACATCCCAGAGAACTACATTTTTCAGAGTGATCAGATCTTTGGAAAAGCCACCAGCCTTCATCATGAGCGACCATCTGTAATGCAAATATTTCTTTAAAATCAATACCAACTCCCTCAGCGATCCCTTCAATTTCTTCTAAAAGCATCGGAGTCCATTTTTTCACAGCTGAGAGGAAGTGAGTATTAGATAAAAAATAGGTAATTAATTGATCTGGATCTTTATTATAATTAAATTGGAGATAATACTTATACCTCTCAATAATCTCAAGAATCATATGTTTTAGAGTTTCTCCATGAATTCGACCACGTTCTTTGGGAGAGCCTTCGAGAGTTATTACCTTTAATCTATATGGGTCTTTCATGATTTCCACATGTATTAATTGAATTTAGTTATATATATTTCTATAGAGATTCTAAAAAATAATTACAAAAGTCTTAAAAATCTTAAAATCAAATAGATCATAAAATATTTTTAATCCTATTCAGGTATTTTTTGAATAATTAATAAAAAAGAGCGAAAAAAGAATGATATCATTTATTTTATTATTAATTTTTGGTGCTTGGGTTTTAATTAACAGATTTAGTCAAGGAGGTAAAATTGAAGGACATCCGCTTGGAATGCCTCGTGGAACAGTCAGAGCATTGAGTACAATAATGATAGTAGCCTTTCCTTTCGGGTATTTACTAAAACATGATGCGATTCCTAGTTTAATAGTAAATGTCATTTTTGTTGTGGTTGCTTTTTACTTTGAAGCAAGAAGAAGTGAACATGAAAAACTAAAAGAAATTGTTGACGAAATGAGAAAACCTGATATAATAATTCAGGAAAAAAAACAACAGAAATTCCCTTTATACTTACCTAAATATTCCGTTCGCATTCTCTTGGTATTGATACTATCAATAACTTTAATTGTTAATTACTTTGGAGAACCAGTTCCCTTTGAAGTAACCAACACTATATTTGATTTATTAATAATAATTATTCTATTCATTATTGGTGCTTCTTTTAGATCTATTGTTAATTCTAGAGAAAAGAAAAAAATTAAAGATAAAATCCCAAATATGGATGCTTCACTTACTGAAGTTGAAATTATTGAAAAATTAATGTTAGAGGGAACCAGTTGGTGGAAGAGAAAAGGAAGGAATGTGCTTTCAACTATAATGTTTATAATAGTGGTAATATCTTTGATTTGCTTTACTTATGAATGGGATATTATCATATTTGAATTAATAGACTATCAATTAACTGTTGTTGGACTTTTATTATTATTAATCAACGCATATTATGGATTCAGAGATTAAAGTTATTACAAAATTTTTACTTTTTTTTATTTTTGATTGAAGAAAATTAATATTTAAACAAAAAATAGAAGTTTAATATTATGTTAAAACTAAAATAATTCATATGATAACTTTCGAAAAAGATGGTTTTGTTTTTGTTTATAGAGTTGCTGGAGTAGCTATTCATGACAATAAATTACTTGTTCACAAAAATATTCTTGATGATTTCTGGTCATTACCAGGAGGACGATGTGAATTTTTAGAAATCTCTAAAGATACACTCATTAGAGAGATGAAAGAAGAAATTGGTGTAGAGATAGAGATTATAAGACCTCTATATTTTGTAGAAAATTTCTTTAATTACCTGGAGAAGGATTATCATGAATTATCTATTTTCTATCTAATGGAATTTACTCCAGATTCAAAATTAGTTTTTGAAAATGACATTTTTCACGGTAAAGAACATGCATTGGGTACTAAAAATGATGAGATCCATGGAGAAGAATTAGAATTGATTTTTAAATGGGTTGATATAAATGAACTAGATTCGCTTAGATTATATCCTTTATTTTTGCGTAAATCTCTTAAAAATATCAAACCTTTCCCAGAACATATAATCAATTATGATGATTAAATTATAAGGAATTAACATACTAATTTTAAGAATATTAATTTAAAATGATTTAATCATTATAAGCTGAAATTTAAGAAGTTTACATATCCAAGGTGCTAAGAACATAATACCAAACAAAACAAAGAAATATATCAATCCAATCAATAATTCAATAATATAATTTGGCCCACTATTAATCAGAACAAAGGTAGATAGTGAATTATAAAATCCATGATATACAATTGGAGCCGTTAAACTATTTGTTTTTTCATATAGGGTACAACAAATTAAACCCAAGGGAAATGTGTTTACTACTCTCCATATTAAATATGGTAAATCCAAATTTATCGTAAAATCAATGCTGATCAGCCAAGGAAGGTGAAAGATCATAAATACTGTAGAGGAAACAACAGCACTATGCCAAAATGATTTTCCAGCTTTTCTAAATTTCGTAAAAAAATACCCCCTAAAGAAAAGTTCTTCACTAATTCCAACAGCTATCAACTGCCATGGAAATGTGATAAATTGAGATATTTCAAATAATTCTATATTTGAAAGAATATCTGAGCCTTCTACAGCTATGGGGATTGCTAAATTAAAAATAGTCATTATAGAAATATCAATTAGCGCAATTACACAGCCTAGAAGAACATTTTTCAATAGCAATTCTCTTTTTAACCCAAATTCAGTTAAAAGAAGCCCTTCAAGAAGTACAATCTGAGTTACAGTTAAATATAATATTGGAATTTTTTCAAATGTTATACCAAACTTCCAGATCATAAATTGTCTGGGAAACCATATAACAGCAAGATAAACAATAAATAAAAATAATGTATTCCAATAACTTACGTCAGAACTGACTTTATTTAAATCTTTTTTAAATTTGATAAGCTTTAATAGTAATATCAAAAGGATCAGAAAAATTATGGAAAAAATTATAGGCATTATATAAAATCTTGGATATTCAGTAGAACCAGCAATCCAAATATTAAAATCAAAAATTAAGATAATTGTACAAAGAATAAAATAAAAAAATGTAGGTAATAGTTTTATTAATTTATCTCGCCCAAATTCTATCATATTTTTTAATTTTCATCTATGAATTATTTAATTGTATTTCAATTATGTGATTTAATAATATTTATAGTTATATTCCAAAAAAATATACTAATATACTAACTATAATAGATTAAAATCAAAAAATAAATAATATAAAATTAAAACATACTTTCAAATATGATATTACTATGAAAAAAAGGTGTTATAGGTGCGGAATGATTCGTAGTGAAAAGGATCTAGTATTATTAGAAGACGGGAATTATTTGTGTTTCTCATGCTGGAATGCACTTAATAAAGAAAAAACAGAATAAGCTAAGGAGAAGTCGTTTTTTAGCACTAAAGTATAAAAAGATTAGTCATAAGAAATAAGAAATGTATACTTTTCAAGATCAAACTTCCTTATTTTAATCTCGTCTTTTTTTTCTTCCTTTGGAATAAGAGGGATTTTAATAACAATTTTATAATTCTCTAAATAAAGGTTATTATAAAAAATATTCTCACATTTATCCCAATCAATGAACTTTTGTATTGAAATCTGTTCATCTTTTACTGTTGAGAATAATGACATAGCCATTTTTCTAATATTTATATATGTTTATTTTTAATTTAATTTTGGTGAAAATCTTTCATTTTAACCCTTATAGAATGCAACAGCTGCTCCAAAATGACAAAAAAATGAATATTTCTGAATGATCGCTGAAAATGGTACCATTTATATTATAATAAAGTGATTATTTAAATGTTTCTTTAATAAAATTTAAAGCAGTATTAATCGCTTAACTTTAATTATTAACTTTTCATAAAAGAGAATTTATAATCTATTCGATTTAATTATGATGTCGCTCAATAATATTCATATTAATTAAGATCAAAAAAAACTTTAATTTGTTAACCATTTCGATAAACTTTTTAAATCTAATATTCTTTCATTTCAAAAAAAAAATCTAAGTTTATTATGGGAACTGGCTTTTTTGGAAAAGTTTTATGGATTGATCTTTCAGAGGAGAAGTTTAAGGAAGAACCAATCCCTGAAGAGATTTATCGTCAATATCTTGGAGGATATGGATTAGGTGTAAAATTAATTTACGAAAATATGACTGCGAAAGTTGATCCATTAAATCCTGAATCGATTTTTGGTTTTTTCCCAGGATTATTGACTGGAACTACAGCTCCATTTTCTGGAAGATATATGGTAGCAGGGAAATCACCTTTGACAGAGACTTGGGGAGATTCTAATAGTGGAGGAACATTTGGTCCTGAGATAAAGAGGTGTGGATATGATGCTATTCTTTTTAAAGGCGCTGCAAAGACGCCAAAATATATATTAATACAAGGAGATAAGAAAGAAATATTAGATGCTTCAGATATTTGGGGTCTTGATATAATTGAAACTGAATCGAAGTTAAAAGAACAACATGGAAATTTTATCAAAACTGCAGCAATCGGACAAGCTGGAGAAAAATTATCAAAAATTTCTGGAATTGCTAGTGATAAAGGTCGAATTGCCGCTCGAGCGGGATTAGGAGCAATAATGGGGTCAAAAAATTTAAAAGCACTTGTATTAAAGGGAAATAGGAAGATTTCAATCTATAATAGAGAAAGATTTTTAGATATGGTAAAGAATTACAATAAAGGTGGAAAAAAAGGAGGTCCTGGAAAATTTTTTAAGTCAATTTCAAAATCTATTCCAAATCTGGCAAAAACTATGCGAAGATTTAGAATTGGATTCAAAGGTCCACCAAATATTATAAGAAAAATATATCGAACTTATGGTACATGCGTTGGAAATACCATTGCTTCAGAAACCAATGACTCTCCTATAAAAAATTGGAGTGGTATTGGTATGTATGATTTTCCCTTTAAAAAGTCTAAATCCCTCTCAGCAAATAAAATTATAAAGTATAAAATAAGGGAATGGGGTTGTTATAGTTGTCCAGTTCAATGTGGAGGAATTTTAAAAATTCCAGAATTGAATTTAGAAGAGACACATCAACCAGAGTACGAAACTTGCTGTTCTTTTGGTGCTCTTTTACTAAATAATGATTTAATGTCAATTTTCGAAATAAATGAGCTTTGCAATCGAGCTGCTATAGACACAATCTCTACTGGTGCAACTATTGCATTTGCTATTGAATGTTTCGAAAATGGTATTTTAACGAAGGAAGATACTAATGATTTAGAATTAAGTTGGGGTAATTCAGAAGCTATTACTGAATTGGTAAAGATGATAATAAAAAGAGAGGGATTTGGTGATATTTTAGCTGATGGAAGTAAAATCGCAGTAGAAAGAATAGGAAAAGAATCTGAAAAATATGCTATTACTTCTCTAGGTTCAGAAATCGCAATGCATAATCCAAGGTTTTTTCCTTCATTAGCTTTTACTTATAATTATGATCCAACTCCTGGAAGACATACAGCTGCTAGTATAGATTACATTGATATGGGCTCAATAAATAAATTTCAGAAAGGATTTAAGTTACCGAAAGGATGGAAAAAGAATGTAAAAAAGAAGCAAAAAGGTCAAAAATTAGTTACCTCTTTCCATCAAGTTTTAAGTAGTGTTGGACTATGTTCATTTTCAACTTTATTTGGTCCTTATCCTTTTCTTGATCTCATTAACAGTTTTACTGGTTGGAATATTTCTCTTAATGAACTAATAGAAATTGGATTAAGAATCCAAAACTTACGTCAATCGTTTACTTTACGAGAGGGTATAGACATTGCGAATAATAAATTACCTGGAAGAGTTTCTGGACATCCTCCAGATAAAAAAGGTCCAGCAAAAGACATCTCGATCGAATATGAAGAATTTTATCGAGGATTTTGCATTGAAATGGGTTGGAATCCTGAAAATGGATATCCATTAAAAAAAACTCTTAAAGATCTTGATTTAGAATTTGTTATAAAGGATTTATATTGAAGCAGTATTTTTTTTATACTATAAATGCATAGATTAAATATTTCAACATCAGAAGGACTAAAGAGCTAAAAAATGCGTAATACATCTCAAGAAGAATTGAAATCGTTTATCAAAAATGAGCTTATTAAGGATATTAAAAAATTAAGAGGGAAACATGCTCCAATTTCTGAAATTGTCGAAAAAAATCTTAAAATTTTACAAGTAAAAAAACTATATGATTTGAGAAACAAAAATAAACATTGTTTTTTATTTATTGTTAAGAATTATTTGAAGACACCAAAATTAAGGTATTTTCTAGCTATTTCCTTAGCAAATAATAGTTCTGATTTTCTAGTCCAGATAGCAAAGGATTGGGCAGTTAAAAATGATCTCAAGCTAATTCAATATTCAATTTTTCCTAGGATTTTAAGAATTCAGTTGTTATTACTAAAAGAAATTAAACAATTTGAAGATTATACTAATTTTTTAGAAAAATTGATTAATATTAGAGATAAATTCCGAACTAAATTAGAAAAAATTAAGAATTTAGTAGAAAATGAATAATTTTTAAGGATAAACATAATAATATTATTCATCTTAAAATTGATTATGAATTTAGAATCCGTACGACTTTAAATATAAAAAAAGGTTTATAAAAATGTCATTTAGAGAAAATACAGTGAAGATAGTCGCTACATTAGGCCCTGCATCAAGTTCAAAAGAAATGCTTAAAAAACTCATTGATGCTGGAGTAGATATTTTTAGATTAAATTTTTCACACGGAACTCATGATGAAAAAAAAGAATTGGTTAAAAGAATTAGAGAAGTAAGCGAATATATAGGAATTTTGGCTGATATTCAAGGACCAAAAATACGAGTTGGGAAATTTAAAGATGACCAAGCATATAGTTTGAGTATAGGTCAAGAAGTAAAAGTATTTGAAAAAGAAGTTGAGGGTGATCAAAATCAATTTTCGATTCCTCTACCGGGATTTTTAAAGTCAGTGGTAGTTGGAGATTCTTTTTTTGTAAATGATGGAATTATTAAGATCAAGGTAACTAAAAAGGAGGAAGATTATATTATTGGAGAGGTATTAGCTGGAGGAACAATTAGCAATAGAAAAGGTGTTAACATTCCAACTGGCGAATTATCTCAGAAGGTACCCACAGAAAAGGATATAAAGGATCTAGAATTTATAGCTAAACTTAATCCTGAATATGTAGCAATATCATTTGTATCTGGGGGTGATGATGTTCTTCATGTTAAAAGAATTCTTGAAAATTATGGTAATTCTAAAATTAAATTAATTTCAAAAATCGAACGACCTATAGCATTAGATAGATTTGATCAGATCTTAGAAGTAAGTGATGGAATCATGGTTGCAAGAGGAGATTTAGGTGTTGAGATAGATCCCGATAAAGTACCCTTATGGCAAAAGGAAATGATCTATAAGAGTAATCGAGAGGGAAAGCCTATCATTGTAGCAACTCAAATGCTTGAATCAATGGTTTCTAATCCTATTCCTACAAGAGCAGAAGCAAATGATGTGTATAATGCTGTTATGGATGGTACAGATGCTGTAATGCTTTCAGCAGAAACAGCAATGGGAAAGTATCCAATTAATGCTGTTCAATATATGAACCAGATTGCTAAAACTGCGACTGAAAATATGCCTAAAAGGGTTACAGATAAATTTGATTCAGACAGACTAACTCATACTCAAACTTTAGGGCATGCTATCCATTCTTTGGCTTCTGAAATGGAAGAATTAAATTTTAGAGGTAAAATTTTAGTTATCACTCGAAGAGGGTATGGTGCGAGGATGATCGCAAAATATAGACCCCCTTTGCCTATAATAGCTATAACCCCACATAAAAGAACCGCAAGAGAGTTAAACTTAGTATGGGCAGTGAAGGCTGTTCAAATTGAGAATATTGATTTTTTCAATATGGATGCTGAAGAAATAATAGAACAATCTGTTAAACATGCGGTTGAATATAAATTACTTGATGAGAATGAGCATGTAATAATTTTACTAGTTTCAAGAAAATTTGAACGAAGAGGAAATCTAGTAGGACTTTATTATGTAGGGGAAATTCTCGAATCTGAATCATCTCAGTAAAATTCCATTAATTTACCTTAAGTAGCTGATGATTATTTCCCTCCAAAGAATAAAAAATTTTAAATTAATATTATATAGATAAATCTCCATATTGATATATTAAAGAACTTTTTTAAAACTAAATTCTATTATTTAATGTATAAAAATTAAGGTTGAGGTTAAGAATGAGTGAAGAATGGAAACATGCCTCTTGGGTATCAACTCTGGGAAAATGGGCTTGGATAATAGCAATAATAAATGGAATTATAGATATCATATGGGGTATTTACGGTATTATTGTAGTTGGGACTATAACTGCAGGAATAGGTATTGGAATATATGGAATTGGTTCATTTATTTGGTTAATTATTGGTGGCATTATCACAATCTTAATATCATTTTTAATTATAAAACTAAAATTTTCTAGCAAATGTGCTATTAAAGATTGGGATAATTTATATAATTGGGTTCTTGAGATTGGAAATATAAGATTACCATGGATGCTTTTATGGGGAATTATTTTAGAAATTTTTGGATATGGATGGGCAGGTATACCAGTTATAGTCTGTTCTATATTTTTATTATTTGCAGGTCCAATAACATATGATTGGAAAGCCAAAGAATATTAGATAATTCTTTTCTCTTTTTTTTTATATTAGTAAACTTTGAGTGTTATATTCTATTTATAAAAAGCTACTTTTTAGAATATGGAATAATCAAAAAAATTTGAATTAGTAAACTAAGATGTATAATAGCCTAAAAACGTATAATAATAAAAAATATTCTGGTATGAGAGTAGGAGGCTCTCATCATTGGAATTATAATAATGGTAAATGGTATGAAACTAAAGAAGCACCTGATAAATGGAGCTTTAAGTTTAATTCATTAAAAACTAGAGTAAATCCTGCTCCAAATAATACTGGAGCAAGTATTAATACTAAATTTCATTGGTACATTATAGCTGACCAAATTGCTACTAAAGTTGATTGTAATTCATATATGACTTCTATGAATGGAATCAAATTTAAAATAGGGCATAAACGTCCCTATTGGAAGGCTTTTAGTTATACTTATCCTGAACAAGTTCCATATAAAGAAAGGATAATAAAAATATTAGAAGAGGTTTTAACTGAGTTAAAAAATAAATAATTCTTAACTAATTTTCCCTTTATCTTGAGATTTTATATGCTTAATAATTCTTGAACTTAGTTTATTAACGAATATTTTCCTACCAACCCGATGAATAATAATCTCTATTATATCACTTTTTAAAATTGGAGAATTATATTTTTCCTTAAATATCAGAAAATTATTTGGATTCGTGGAGAACGTTCTTAACTGAGTTTCATCAATTGTTCCTATTCGAGTCGTTAGGACCCCTAATTTGTGATCTTGGAAGATTATTTCACATAAAACTTGATTTTCATTTTTCATGAAATAGTTTCTGGATCTAATTATTTAAAGAAAAAGTATTCAAAAAATATAATTGAATTAAAATTTCTCATAATGGACTATCTCATCAAGAGGCTTTCTATCTTTTACCTCACCTTTAGTTTTAATAGGATATCCTAAAGGTGTTAAACCCATAACTTTATATTTTTTTGGAATATTTAGTATTTTTTTCATCTCATTTTCATCAAACATCCCAATCCAACAAGTTGCTAATCCTTCTGCTGTTGCTGCTAATATTAAATGTTCGAAACAAATTCCAAAATCTACACCATAATATTTTTCACCACTTTTATTAGTACCTGATCCTCTTTCACTTATTACACCAACGATAAATATAGGGGCTTCGATAAACTTTTTTTCTTGTCTAATCGCTTTCCAAATAGCTTTAACATTTTTAGACTCTCGCACTACTATGTAATGTACACCCTGCATATTAGCCCATGTTGGAGCCAGACGAGCAGCTTCTAATATTCTTTCAACTTTTTCTTTTTCTGGCATATCTGGTTTAAAAAATCGTTGACTCCTTCTTTTTTTCACTACTTGATAAAAATCCATTCTAAATCTCTTTACTTAATTTTAAATGTGTTTATATTAAGTTGTTCCGAAATTTTTAATTTTTCCATGAAGAAATATTTTAATACTAAGTAAAATACAAAATCCTATTTTTGATCCTTGCCAATCTAATTTTTAACCAAAGTATTTGAAATGTTTTTAAATTTTTCTTCTTCTTTAACACTATTAAATAATTCATTTCCACATTTTATACAAATATCTTCATACCAAGAAAAAGGAGTGTTACAATTGGAACATAACCAACGTTTTTTTTGTTCTTGTAACCACTTTTGAACTCCTATCTCTTTAATTGTTTCAAAACTATAAACAGTAACATTATGGTGCGCTAAATTATATTCTTCTATTCTCTTAATATTCTCACACGGATATTCAGAACATTCACTGCAAAAATCAATATTTTTAGATTGAGCACATTTACGAATTCTACATCCACGACAATTTTCAAATAATATCTCACTTTTGCATCCATGACATTTTAATTCCATTTCATGAATTGCACTTACCCACTCATCTGGTATACAATTAGTACGGTTCTGTGTATAGCCAATCATAACAAAACACGCCCCACAATAAAGTCCGCAATATGCATCTAAATTGAAGCTCTTTTGTTCGATTTTTATTCACCATTTTTTAAAATTATTGAATTAGATTAGTAAGAAGAAGGTCTATTTTTAAACATTTGGTTTTAAAAATGATAATTCTAGATATATCTTGAATCAACCTTTATCTAAGGGGAATTTTTTAAGCAATAGAAAAGATTTATTTTTTTCTAATTATCGTTTTATTCCTTAAATTATACAGGATCCAGTTTTTTTCTTGCCTTGGTTTAATATAAAATATCTTTCCTATAAAATCATAGAAAAAATAATTATTTGGACTAGATTCAATTCTCCCTAAGATATATCTAAAAATTAAACTAGATATTAAAAATAAGAAACCAAAACTGATTATTTGAACACCAATATTATTTTCATTTCGAGGATTCTTTTTATCAGAGATGCAGGGTCCTAAACCATTGAATATCCATAGGACATAAATATTTTTATGAGTGTATTTTTTTGTCCGTTCAATTAATTTTCTTTTGCTTATTTGAGAATTTTGGCATTCAATTACATCCTTCTTTCCGTTGGTCAATTCAAAATATAAATCGGCTATTTGGTCTCCTATCTTATATTCTAGTTTCTTTATAGAGATGGGATTGAATTTTGGAAACATTAGATACCAGAAAACTTTCATAGTTTTATGTTCTATCGTCTCTGGCTCAAAAAAATAATTTCTATTTCCCTTATGTAAAAAACAATCTAAAGCATTATTGTAAAATAGCCGCTTTCTACAAATAGTACATAACCAAGTAAAATTTTGATAATTCTCTGGCAAACCCTCTATCGTATTAAAAATCTTGCCTAACTCAAAATTGTACGCAAGAATATTTTTTTTGTCATTTTTCATTAAATCTTCATTAAGTTATGGTTTAAAAAAAGCCACGGATTTTATAAATTAAAAATCTTGAATATTAATTATAGCATATCTTTTCTAATATCATATTTCTACTTTTTACCCATACATCATCAATATAATAATGATATTGCAAATCTATTTTTTAATAAATCATATTATAATTATGAAAGAAAAGATCAAGCGAATCTATAATATAAAAGTTAAAAAAATATCGATATTTTTTAAAAATTTAAAAGTAAAAATCCCCATTTATACCCATTTCATAAGATTTTTCTTTTATTTTGTAAAAACGTAACCTTTTTATAGGCAAATTAATATTGTTATATTAAAGTATGTAAAGTTTATGTTGACAACAACATATTACATATTATAAAAAAATGGGTTTAAAACTCAATAAATAAAAAAATGACATATAATGTTAAAAGTAGAATGGGAGATGTAAGATTTATGACATTTGAAGATTATTTTGATAGATTTATCAACGATCGAGGAGTTCCACGAGGGGACTCAAACCAAATTTCAATATCTAAAGGCGTCTATAATCAACTTAAAGCAAAAGCAGAGAAGTATGATGCTTTAGTAGAAGAACATAAAAAAGTTAAGACTCAGAATGACCGTTTACTAAAAGAACTTGATGACATGAAGGATGATGGTAGGAAATTTAAAGAATTAATGGAAGAAAAGGAGAAATATTTGAATTCTCTTTTGAGAACACGTGCAGATTTTGAGAATTACAAAAAACGTTCAGAACGAGAAAATAGTATGTATAAATCATATGTTTTAGAATCTATCTTAAGAAAATTAATTGATCATAAGGATGATTTGGAACGAGCACTGAACTTAATAAAACTGATTGAAAATATGGATGGTATTAAAAAAGGATTTGAAATTATAGTAAAGAATTTTGAAAAGATATTAGATGAAGAAGGAGTAAAACCAATGAATTCAGAATGCGAGAAATTTGATCCTTATAAGCATGAAGCTGTACTAATAGAAGAAGGTCAAGATGATCTCCCTGAAAATACAATATTAGAAGAAATAACTAAAGGTTATTATCTAAAAGATAAGATTTTAAGACCTGCAAAGGTCAAAATCTCAAAAAAATCAAAATTAGAAAATTTAAATGAAAATTAGAAAAAATCAAAATATGAAATATATAAAAAAAAGAGTGATGAAATATGGGAAAAATAATAGGAATTGACTTAGGAACATCAAACTCAGCGGCAGCTGTACTAATTGGTGGCAAGCCAACGATTATTCCAAGTGCTGAGGGCTTAACCTTAGGTGGTAAAGCATTTCCGTCGGTAGTTGCATTTACGAAGGATGGTCAGAGATTAGTGGGAGAACCTGCGAGGAGACAAGCTATTTCCAATCCAGATCGAACAATTACGGCGATAAAAAGAAAAATGGGTACCTCCTATACTGTAAAAATCGATGGTAAAGATTATACTCCTCAGGAAATTTCTGCAATGATTCTTAGGAAAATTAAAGAAGATGCTAGTGCCTATTTAGGTGAAGAGGTAACTGATGCAATAATTACCGTTCCAGCCTACTTTAATGATAATCAAAGACAAGCTACTAAAGATGCGGGAAGGATCGCGGGATTGAATGTGAAACGTTTAATTAACGAACCCACTGCCGCAGCCGTAGCTTATGGATTGGATAAAAAAAATGCCAGACTGAAAATTGCCGTATTGGATCTTGGTGGTGGTACTTTTGATGTTACGATAATGGAAATGGATAACCAAGTCTTTGAAGTAATATCTACTGCAGGGGATACCCAACTGGGCGGTACTGATATGGATAAAATTCTTGTAGATTATCTAGTTTCAGAATTTAAGAAAGATCAAGGTGCAGATTTAAGAGGAGATTCTATGGCAATGCAGAGAGTTCGGGAAGCAGCAGAAAAAGCGAAAATAGAATTATCTACATCAATTACAACTGACATTAATTTACCTTATATAACTGCGACAAAAGAAGGACCTAAACATCTCAATATGAAACTTACAAGAGCTAAATTGGAGCAATTAATTGACCCCGTATTAAAGAGACTAGATACTTCTATATTGAAAGCTTTGCAAGATGCTGGTATGGCTAGAGGAGAAATAGATAAGATTATTTTAGTTGGAGGACCAACAAGAATGCCAATTGTACAGAAGAAATTTGAAGATTTGCTTGGTAGAGCTCCAGAGCGTAGTATCGATCCAATGGAATGTGTTGCGATGGGTGCTTCAATTCAAGGTGGAGTATTAACAGGTGAAGTTGAAGACTTATTATTACTTGATGTGACACCTTTATCATTAGGAGTTGAAACCTTAGGCGGAGTTTTTACAAAACTAATTGAAAGAAACACTACAATTCCAACGAAAAAGGCTGAGATATTCTCAACTGCAGCTGATAATCAACCAGCCGTAGAGATTCATGTTTTACAAGGTGAAAGACCAAGAGCAGGAGATAATATAACATTAGGAAGATTTCATTTAAACGGTATTCCACCTGCTCCAAGGGGAGTACCACAGATAGAAGTAACATTTGATATTGATCAAAATGGAATCCTAAATGTTTCTGCTAAAGATAAAGGAACTGGAAAAAGTCAATCAATAACAATAACTGCATCCACTAAGATGTCTGATGATGAAATTGAACAAAAAATTCGAGAAGCCGAACGAAACGCAGAAGAAGACCGAAAATTCCAAGAGTTGACTGAAGCTAAAAATCATGGTGAATCATTAATATACCAAACTGAAAAGTTATTAAAAGAAAATGAGGCTGTTATTGGAGACTTAAAATCAGATATCCTTAATAAGATATCTGATTTAAGGAGTGCGATGGAATCTGAAGATGTAAGTAGAATTAAAAAGGCCATGGAACAACTACAGAAATCTTTGCATGAAGTATCATCTCGAGTTTATGGACAACAACAAAGACAATATCAAGGAGCTCCACCTGGAGGAATGGGAGGAGTACCACCTGGAGCTAACTATGGATATCAAAATAAGACTCAAGATGAAATTGAAGAAGAACAATTCCGAAAAGCAACTGGCCAAGACGATGTAGTTGATGCTGAGTATGAATAAATACTTTTTTTAAAATTTTTTTAATTTTTTTGAATTCACGTTTATAGAGTCATTAATTATAAATATTAAGAAGGGGTTGTAAAATTTGGCTAAAGATTATTATAAATTATTAGGAATAGATAAAGGAGCTTCAAAAGAGGAAATTAAAAGAGCATTTCGTAAAATGGCTAGGAAATATCATCCAGATGTTAACCCAGATGAACCAAAATCGGGAGAAAAGTTTAAAGAAATAAATGAAGCATATAGAATTTTAAGTGATGACAAAAAGAGAGAAATGTATGACAGGTTTGGAGTTGTAGAGGGGGAACCATCGACATATCAGCAAGGGGGTGGTATTCCTGGTGGTTCAAGAGTATATCAAAGTCCAGATGGTACAACCTATTATTATTCAACTTCAGGCTCTCCTGGAGGATTTGATTTTAATGATATCTTTAGTAATTTTGAAAGATCAAATGGTAATGGAGGTTCACGTGGTTTTGGAGGATTTGATTTTTTTAATGATCTTGGAGATATTTTTGATGTATTCTCAAAAAGAGGAAGAAGTTCCCGAGTTAGTCCAAGCGGTTTTGGAAATAGTCCAGTAGAAGGCGATGACTTAAGATATGATCTGGAAATTGATTTTATAGAAGCTTTCAATGGAGGAGAAAAAAGAATATCATATAAAGATCCTAATACAAACCAAATGACCACATTAAAAGTCAAAATTCCTAAAGGAATTAAGGATCAACAAAAATTACGCCTTAAAGGTAAGGGATTACCTGGAATAAATGGAGGTGCTCCAGGAGATCTATATATCAATATAAATATAAAACCTCATCCTATCTTTAAATTAGAGGGGAATAATATCTATGTTGAGAAAGAGATTCCTTTTACAACAGCAGTTCTTGGTGGAAAAATTCAAGTTCCAGGAATTGAGAAAAACCTAAATGTTACTGTACCCCCAGGAACTTCAGATGGATCGATTTTAAGGTTAAAAAACCAAGGATTCTATATTACAGGTTCAGAACAAAGAGGAAGTGAATTGGTTAAAATTAGTATTAGCATTCCAATGAAATTGAATAAATCCCAAAAAGAATTATTAGAAAAATTAAAGCAAACCGGAATATAGGTGTGATTATAAAAAATGATGAAATTTGATAAATTTACAATAAAAGTTCAAGAAGCCTTAATGGGGGCAAGATCTTTAGCTCAAGAAAGAGATCATCAAAGAATTGAGCCTGTTCATTTATTAATTGCTTTGATAGATCAACAAGATGGGATAACAACTCCCCTATTACAAAAATTAGGAATAAACATAAGAAATCTATTAAGTGATCTATATAATGAAATGAGTAGAATTCCAAAGATAACTGGTTCAGGAGCAACAGATTTAGTGCTATCTCGTGAATCTAGTACATTATTTGATGCTGCTTGGAAAGAAGCTGATATGTTACGAGATCAATACTTAAGTACTGAACATTTATTAATAGCGATGAGTTCAAAAGAATCCTTATCAATATTTCCAATTTTAAATAAAAATGGTATAACAAAAGATAGAATTTTACAAGCATTAAAAACCATCAGAGGGCACCAAACGATTACTGATCAAGATCCGGAGGGAAAATATCAAGTTATTGAAAAATATAGCCGAAATTTAACAGATTTAGCAAGAATTGGTAAATTAGATCCCGTAATAGGAAGGGATGATGAAATTAGAAGAGTAATGCATATTTTATCGCGTAGAACAAAAAATAATCCTGTATTAATTGGAGAAGCAGGAGTAGGGAAAACAGCTATAGTAGAAGGATTAGCGCAAAGAATAGCAAGTGGAGATGTTCCAGAATCATTAAAAGAAAAAGATATTTTAGCTATGGATTTAGCGGCAATGGTTGCAGGAGCAAAGTATAGAGGTGAATTTGAAGATCGTCTTAAAGCATTTATAAAAGAAGTTGAAAAAGGATCGGGAAAATATATTCTATTTATTGATGAGCTTCATACATTAGTTGGCGCAGGAGCAGCACAAGGTGCAATTGATGCTTCAAATATGTTGAAACCAGCATTAGCTCGAGGTGAATTAAGAGCTGTAGGAGCGACAACTCTAGATGAATATAGAAAATATATTGAAAAAGATGCCGCCTTAACACGAAGATTCCAAACTGTGTATGTTGATGAGCCTTCAGTAGAAGATTCAATAGCTAT
>Ga0209635_10000281_pt1 | contig 33748 bp, 23 predicted proteins | sample DeeMarSWOR230_32_FD_187463 | JGI IMG/M metagenome (GOLD analysis project Ga0209635, IMG submission 187463) | Marine sediment microbial communities from White Oak River estuary, North Carolina - WOR-2-30_32 (SPAdes) (version 2) | ecosystem: Environmental > Aquatic > Marine > Intertidal zone >...
CCGCCTGCCAGATGACGAAGGCGACGGCGGCGTAGACGATGGCGACGCGGAAGACCTTACGGCGCCTGAGCTCCGCCAGTAAGAGCTGCAGTCTGGAGCCGCCCTCGTCCATGGTTCCGTCAACTCGACCCTTGAGGAGTACGGGCGATCGGGAGGGTATGCCCCAGGCAATATGCCGTGCCTGCGGCGCGGCAGCAACGAATGCCGCTCGAGGCGGGCCTAGGCCAGCCGTAACCGGTCACCGGTTGCTGCCCGCCACCCCTTGGAGGGCCCCTCGACGTGCCCTAGCTTGTCACCTGACAACGTTTCGGCGACCCATCCCTGACGCGGCAGCGCGAGGAGGAGCCCGACTCATGCTCAGCCACAAGCGCACGTTTCGATTCGCCCTTGCCCTGCTAGCCGCGGGCACTGTCGCGCTGACGAGCTGTCGGCGCGCCGCGGAAATCACGCAGGAGCCGATCGTCTCGACCGACTGGGTCGCCGAGCACCTGGGAAGGGACGAGCTGGTGCTGATCCACGTCGGGCCTCCGGAAGGCTACCAGGCCGGGCATCTCCCCGGCGCACGTTACCTCGACCTTCAGATGATCTCCACGGCGCCGGAAGAGGGACTCACACTGGAGATGCCGCCTGTCACCGAGCTCGAGCGAACGTTCGAGGCCTTAGGCATCTCCGACGACTCGCGGGTCGTCGTCTACTTCACGGGCAACTGGGTGGCGCCGGCGGCTCGCGTCTTCTTGACGCTGGACTACGTAGGCCTCGGTTCGCGGACCTCGGTCATGAATGGGGGCTTATCCGCCTGGATGGTGGAGGGCCGGCGCGTCACGACCGAACTCCCGGCGGTGGCGAGTGGCGACCTCACACCGCACCTTCGCACGGATGTCGTCACAAAGGCCGATTGGGTGATCGCACACCGTGAGGACCCGAACGTCGCCATCCTGGATGCGCGGCCGGCGGAGTACTACACCGGCGCCAGCAGCCGCCCCGATATGCGGGCGGGCCATATCCCCGGGGCTCACAGCCTCCCCTTTACCTCGCTGGTCGGGCCGACGTTAGAGTTCAAGGATCGGGAAACCTTGAGCCAAACGTTCCTGGCCGCCGGCGTGGAGCCCGGCGACCGGGTGGTGAGCTACTGCTTCATCGGACAGGCGGCGAGCGTCGTCTACCTCGCCGCGCGCCAGCTGGGCTACGAGGCGAGCGTTTACGACGGCTCGTTCCAAGAGTGGAGCGGCCGCACGGACCTCCCGGTGGCCGCGCCAGCCGCCGTGGCCGAGTGACCGAGTCAGTCCAACGTGTAGCGTGCGAAGGCCGACTGTGACCGGTCGCCGTCACTGGAGAGAGCTGTGTGGCGCCACTCCCGACCCACCCGGCACCTCTTGGAGAGCTGCGAGACGCGCCCTAGCTTGTCACCCGACGCCGCTTCGGCGACACAACATCCCTGACGCACCACAGCGAGGAGGAGCTCGACTCATGTCCAGCCACAGGCGCACGGTTCGACTCGCCCTTACCCTACTGGCCGCGGGTACTGTCGCGCTGACCAGCTGTCGGCGCGCCGCAGAGATCACGCAGGAGCCCATCGTCTCGACCGAGTGGGTCGCCGAGCACCTGGGGAGGGACGAGCTGGTGCTGATCCAGGTCGGGCCGCCGGAAGAGTACCCGGCCGGGCACCTGCCCGGTGCGCGCTATCTCGATTTCGAGATGATCTCCACCTCGTCGGACGAGGGGCTACAGTTGGAGATGCCGCCCGTCGCTCAGCTAGAGGAGACGTTCGAGGCTCTGGGCGTCTCCGACGACTCCCGCATCGTCGTCTATTTCGCCAGCAACTGGATCGCGCCGGCGGCTCGTGTCTTCCTCACACTGGACTACCTGGGCCTCGGCTCGCGGACCTCCGTGATGGACGGCGGCCTGAACGCCTGGACGGCGGAGGGAGGCCGGGTAACGAGCGAGGTACCGCTGGTGGAACGTGGAGATCTCACGCCGCAGCCCCGCACGGATGTGCTTGCCACGATCGATTGGCTGATCGCTTACCGTGACGACCCGAGCGTGGCCCTCCTGGATGCGCGACCGGACGGCTACTACTTCGGGACCCGCAGCCGCGCCGGTATGCGGGCGGGTCATATCCCCGGCGCTCAGAGCCTGCCCGCGGCCTTGCTGCTCGAACCGACGACCTTGAGGCTGAAGGACCGCGAAACCTTGAGCCAGATGTTCCTCGCCGTCGGCGCGGACGCGGGCGACCGCGTCGTGAGCTACTGCTTCACCGGGGGGGCGGCGAGCGTCGTGTACCTCGCCGCCCGCCACCTGGGCTACGAGGCGAGTCTGTACGACGGCTCGTTCCAAGAATGGAGTGGCAATGCCGATCTGCCGGTGGAGGTAGCGGAGGGCGTGGCCGAGTAGTCGACCTGCAATCGAGAACGAAACGCGGCTCTAGAGCACTGAGGGAAGGTGAGCGATGCTAGAGAAGGTCAACCTGGCGCAAAAGCTCTCGCTCTTCGACGACATGTGGAGCCCGAAGATCGTTGGCGAGGTCAACGACTTCCACGTCAAGCTGGTCAAGCTGAGGGGCGAGTTCGTCTGGCACCACCACGACGAAGAGGATGAGCTCTTTCTGGTCGTCAATGGCAGGCTTCTGATCAAGCTGCGCGATCACGACATCTGGCTGGAGGAGGGCGAGTTCGTGATCATCCCGCACGGTGTGGAGCATCTGCCGGTGGCGCCAGAGGAGGTCCACGTGCTGCTGCTCGAGCGGCGTTCCACTTTGAACACCGGGAACGTGCGGAGCGACCGGACCGTGGAGAAACTGGACCGCATCTAAGCGGCGTTGTGTTCTGAGGTAATGCCGGTGCGCACTAGCAAGGAGGGACCATGTTAGTCAGACGACCTGTGATGCTGCTCGCCGCCGCACTTATTGTCGGCGCCCTGACCCTCACCGCCGCCACGTCGGTCAACAGAACGAGCAGCGGTGACACGAGTCCGGCTGCGAGCCCGGCAGCAACTGCCAACGCCTTTCTGCGGATCGAAGGCATCGAGGGTGGGGCGACGCGAGCCGGTCACGAGAACTGGATCGAGGTCGTGAGTTTTAACTACGGCGTGGCCAGTACCGCCGGCGCTGTCACGGCCGGTGGAGCACGCACCGCCGGTCGAGCTCAGTTCCAGGATGTCACGGTCACGAAGCCGATCGACAAGTCGAGTCCCCTACTCGCCGTCGCTTGCGCCGAGGGCAGGCACTATCCGGAAGCCGAGCTCGTGTTCTACGCACCCGGCAGCACCTCACCGATCGGTAGCGTCAGACTCAGCGACGTGATGATGACGAGTGCCATGACGGGCAGCGAGTCGTCCGGGCCGGTCATGGAGGAGGTGCGGCTGAGCTTTGGGAGAATCGTCTGGAACTATAACGACATCGACCCACGAGGGCGCTCGCGCGGTACAGTCAGTGCCGGCTGGGACCTGCTGGCCAACAGGCGGATGTAGCAGACATAAGGGCTGCGACGGAGCTTGCGCCTGCAGCCTATAGGTGGTCGGGGCCGGTCTAGCAGACGCCGGCCCTGTGCCACACATCTTCTAGTCCGCAGCGCTCCCCGCGATACCCTCCCGTGGCGCCTCGGGACGACCCACGCGCTCGGTATGCGCCGCGCCGGGCAGCGCGGCCCGGCTGATCACGGCGACGGCGAGTGTTCCGGCGACCACGAGCAGCGAGCCCGCAGCGCTCCACAGGTCCAGGTACTCGGCGAAGAAGAGTATCCCCCAGAGAGTCACGAAGACGATCTGGGAGTAGCCGACGGTCATCGCGCGGCCCGCCGTCTCGAGGCTCAGGCCGCGCGTGAGATAGACCTGGCCGATCTGCGTGCTCACACCGACGCCCAGCAGCAAGGCCCAGTCCCAGCCCTGGGGCCAAACGAAGCTGGAGGCGAATGGCAGGGTGGCCGGCACGGCGACCATGGGAAAGTAGAAGACGATCACGAGCGCGTGCTCGGTCTTGCTCGCCTCGCGCACCGCTACGTAGGCGCCAGCGCTCAACATGGCGCCGAGCAGCACCATACCGACGCCCAACGGATCGATCTGTGCCGCCGCGCCACCGAACATGAAGGCCGGCCGCGTGATCAGTATCACACCGACGAAGCTCACGAAGATGGGCCCGAGCACCCGGGTAGTGAGCCGCTCGCCAAGCAGCAGCGCGGCGAAAAGCGCTGTCCAGAGTGGGTTGGTGAAATGGAGGACCGTCGCCTCGGTGATCGGTAGGCGAGTGAGGGCGAAGTAGAAGCAGCTCATCGCCGCGAAGCCGAGCAGTCCGCGGAGGATGAGGATCCAGCGGCGCCGGCCCCACGGCCATATCCCGGCCCGGCGTACCAGCCAGTAGCTGAGTGCGAGGCTCACGAGCCCGCGCGCCAACACGATCTCCTGGCTGGGCAGGCCGCGGCCTGCAGCCTTCACCTGCAGGCTCATGAGGCTGAAGAAGAAGGCGCTGGCGAGCATATAGCGGACGCCCGTGGGCAAGAGGGCTCGCGCGCCGGAAGAGCGAGCGGCAATCATGCGCCCAATGTATCCGCAGCCTGATTTCCCGGAAGGTGCTTGGCAGACTCAGCCACCTGTCTCACGGCGTCTTCCCACGTCCTTGTCCATGCTCCCGCCCACATCTTAGCTTGATGCCCGGCACAGCCTCGGCCGGGAGCATCGCTGATGGGAGCACTAAGCGGAATCAAGCGTTTCATCCGGTTCGTCGGGTCACAGGCTCGGGGACGCCCCGGCTGGCTGCCCAACATCATCTGGCACATCACGAGCTACCTGCTCGTGAACATCACCGTCACGTTCGCCTCGTTCTTCTTCTTTATACTGAACCGGACGACGGTGACCGGGCGCAGGAACGTCGGCGAGGAGCCGAACACGCTCCTCTTGTCCAATCATCAGTCGATGATCGACAGCATGCCGATCGGTATCGGGGCGTACTACCCGAAGTCGTGGATCAAGCCGTACCTCGTCGCCTGGCATCCAGCGGCGCGCGAGAACTTTTTCCGGAACCGATTGATCGCGTGGTTTTCCACCCACACACGCTGCATCGCGGTCCGGCCAGGACGCCGGGATCTGCACGCGCTGCACAAGATGATCGAGGTGCTGCCTCAGGGGACAGTCATCCTCTTCCCCGAGGGGACGCGTAGCCGCAGCGGCGATGTGGAGGAGGGAAGGCCAGGGGCGGGCCTGTTGATCCTGGCGACGCGGCCGCGCGTGATACCGGTGGCAATCGAGGGGATGCGGGAGGTGCTACCGATCGGCAAGATCGTCCCGCGGATCGGGAAACGAATCCATATAGAGTACGGGCCACCGCTCGACTACTCGGAGTTCCTAGATAAACCGCGCACTCGCGAGACGGCGCAGGCGATCGTGGACAAGGTGATGGAGGCCATCCGCGCGCAGCACACCGAGATCCGCCGACTGCGGGCCAAGCGCCAACGCAAGGCCTGAACCTCCTACGCCAAGACCCTTCCCTTCCGAGCAGCGACCACTAGCGTCGCAGACTCAGCGCCAAGGTTGCCAACAGGATGGCGACGGCCAGCACCGCGGTCACCGTCAGCTTGCCTGTGGAGATGATTCGCATCGACCTATCCAACTCGTGCGCTCTGCCAAGGGCCGCACCTGTGACAATCACCCGGAAGACCTCGTCGCGCTCCTCGTTCGTAGGGCGTGGCCGCGGCGATCTGCACCCTTTAGCATAAGGCGGCCCAATCCGCAACGAGGTGAAGGAGAATGCGTAAGACCGTTCTCTCCGCCGCCCTATCGGCCGCGGCGGTGCTGGAGCCGATGCAAGGCGACATGGACATCATCGAAGACGAGAGCTACCATCGACTCCTGCTCATGTACAAGGGCGAGCTGACGGCGGACGCGCTACTAGCGGAGGCGGGGTCCGGCGATCCAGTCGCGAACGCCACGCTGGGCTACGGGATCGGGAACTGGCACGCGTACAGCGGCCGGCCGAAACAGGTGGAGCGCGTTCTGCGTAATGTGCTCAAAGGACCACAATGGGCGGCATTCGTTTACATTGCCGCAGACGCGGGTGTACGGCGCGGCGTGACTGGCCCGCTGGCGCCGCCGAAATGAGCCACGCGCCCGGCTGGCAGCCTTTTCGGTCGTCGCGATGTCTAACAGGCAGACATGACAGTTCCACAAGCCCTAGGCCTCACACAACTCAAACCTGAATCGCGAGGTCAGAGATGCGCCACATTCGGTTTCTCTGGACCGTAGCGTTCCTGGCACTCTCCGCCGGAACGCTCCAGGCACAGGTGGACGCCCGGATGCTGAGGCAGCCGGACGTCTCGCAGACGCACATCGCCTTCGTGTATGGGGGCGACATCTGGGTCGTGCCTAAGACGGGCGGCATGGCCGTGCGACTGAGCTCGCCGCGCGGCGAGGAATCGTTCCCCAGGTTCTCGCCGGACGGCTCCACGCTCGCTTTCAGCGGGAACTACGACGGGAACACCGACATCTACACGGTCCCGACGATGGGTGGCGAGCCGGTGCGGATCACCCAGCACCCGATGGACGACCGCGTGCTCGACTGGTATCCAGACGGCAACGGTATCCTCTACGCGTCGTCCATGGAGGCCGGTCGGCAGCGCTACAACCAGTTCTTCCGCATCGCGAAGAACGGCGGCCTGCCGCAGAAGCTGCCGGTCCCCTACGGCGAGTTCGGCGCCGTCTCGCCCGACGGACATTGGCTGGCTTACATACCGATCAGCCGCGACTTCCGCACCTGGAAGCGCTATCGCGGTGGCATGGCGCCCGACATCTGGCTGTTCAACCTCAGCGACTACTCATCCAGGAACATCACCAATAGCAGTGCCAACGAGACTCAGCCCATGTGGCACGGCCACACGCTGTACTTCCTCTCGGACCGCGGGCTTAACCAGCGGTACAATATCTGGGCCTACGACCTCGACTCCGAGGCTTTCCGCCAAGTCACTGACTTCAGCGACTTCGACATCCACTTCCCGGCCATCGGGCCGTCGGACATCGTATTCGAAGCCGGCGGTCGGGTCTACCTGCTGGACCTGGCGACGGAGCGATATCGCGAGGTCGAGGTCGATGTGGTAACGGACCTGGCAACGTTGAAGCCGCATACCGAGAACGTTGCCCGGCGGATCGCGACCGGCTGGATCTCGCCGAGCGGCAAGCGCGCGGTGTTGGAGGCGCGCGGGGAGATCTTCACGTTGCCCGCTGAGCACGGCCCAGTCCGCAACCTCACGGCCAGCTCGGGGGTGGCGGAGCGCTACCCGACCTGGTCACCGGACGGGGAGTACATTGCCTACTGGAGCGATCGTTCCGGTGAGTACGAGCTGACGATTCGACCGGCGGACGGCTCGGGCGCGGAACAGCGCCTCACCTCGCTGGGTCCGGGGTACCGCTACCGACCCTACTGGTCGCCGGACAGCAAGAAGCTCGCTTTCGTCGACCACGCGAAGCGGATCTACGTCCACGACGTGGAGCGCAAGCGCACGACCGAGATCGACCGGGACATGTGGATGACGCACGGAGGGCTCAACGGTTTCCGGGTCAGCTGGTCGCCGGACAGCCGCTGGCTGGCCTACTCGCGTGGGGGTCCGAACCGTTTGGGTACGATCTTCCTGTACGACACGCAGGAGGGCAGGCTACAGCAGGTGACCGCAGGCTATTACGCGGACTTCGCGCCGATCTTCGACCCCGACGGCAAGTACCTCTACTTCCTGTCGAACCGGACGTTCCGCCCGTCGTACAGCGACGTGGACAACTCGTGGATCTACCCGAACACGACCAACATCGTCGCCGTCTCGTTGCGCTCCGACGTGCCGTCGCCGCTAGCGCCGCGCAGCGACGAGGAAGCTGCGAAGAAGGAGGGCGAGGAGGAGGAGAAGGAGAAGGAGAAGCAGGAAGGAGAGGGCCAGGAGCCTGTAGGGATCGAGCTCGAGAACTTCGAGCACCGGCTGGTCGTGCTGCCCCCGCAGGCGGGCAACTACACCGAGCTACAGGCGATCTCCGGCAAGGTGTTTTTCCGGCGCCTCCCCAACACGGGTTCCGCTGACGAGAAGAGCCCGATCGTCTTCTACGACCTCGAGGGGCGTGAGGAGAAGACGGTTCTCGAGGATGCGGACGGGTTCCTGATCTCGGCGGACGGCAAGAAGATGCTGGTGGTCAGCGACGACAGAATGGCCATCGTGGAGCCGAAGCCGAACCAGAAGATGGAGAAACCTCTGCGCACGGCGGAGATGGAGATGACCGTCGATCCGCGGGCGGAGTGGCGGCAGCTGTTCACCGACGCGTGGCGGCTGGAGCGGGATTTCTTCTACGATCCCAACATGCACGGCGTCGATTGGAACGCCATGCGCGAGCAGTACGGTCGTCTGATCGACAACGCCGTGACGCGCTGGGACGTGAACTACGTGCTGGGCGAGCTGATCGCGGAGTTGAGCGCATCGCACACCTATCGAGGCGGTGGCGATACCGAGTCGGCCGAGCGGCGCGGCGTCGGTCTCCTGGGCGTCGACTGGTCACTGGAGAACGGCGCTTACCGGATCAAGAAGATCATCGACGGCGGGCCCTGGGACAGTGAGGTCCGCTCGCCGCTGGCGCTGCCCGGCGTAGACGTGAAGGAAGGGGACTACGTGCTGGCGGTGAACGGTGTGCCTCTCGATACGTCGAAAGACCCCTGGGCCGCGTTCCAAGGGATGGCGGGCGAGACGGTGGAGCTCACGGTAAACAGCCGGCCAAGCCCGAATGGCGCGCGTAAGGTACTGGTCGAGACACTGTCGAGCGAGACGCGGCTGCGCCACTTGGCCTGGATCGAGGCCAACCGCGCACGCGTGGATGAGGCAACGGACGGGCGTGTGGGCTACATCTACGTGCGCAGCACGGGGACCGACGGGCAGACCGAACTAGTCCGCCAGTTCGCCGCGCAGTTCCACAAGGACGGGCTGATCGTCGACGAGCGCTTCAACAGTGGTGGCCAGATCCCCGACCGCTTCGTCGAGCTGCTGCACCGGCCGCCGCTGGCCTTCTGGGCGGTACGCAGTGGCGCTGACTGGCAGTGGCCGCCCGTCTCTCACTTCGGGCCCAAGGTCATGCTGATCAACGGCTGGAGCGGCTCGGGCGGCGATGCTTTCCCGTACTACTTCAGGGAATACGGCGTCGGTCCGCTCATCGGTAGCCGCACGTGGGGCGGGCTCATCGGTATGAGCGGCGTGCCACAGCTGATCGACGGTGGTGTCGTGACCGTACCGACCTTCCGCATGTACAGCACGGACGGCGTATGGTTCGCTGAGGGCTACGGTGTAGACCCCGACATCGAGGTGCCCGAGGATCCCTCGCAGCTGGCCAGAGGTCGCGACCCGCAGCTCGAGCGGGCGATCCAGGAAGTCATGCGGCTGCTGGAGGAGAACCCGCCGGTCAGGGGCAGGCGACCGGCATACGAGAGCCGCACCGTGCACCACTGAGCGGCGCGCGCACAGCCGCAGGTATCCTCAAGCAAGCCGGGGCGTGTCTCACTGCAGACGCGCCCCGGCTTGCTTCTGCGGCCTCCGGCGGCGCCACTGCAGTCGCTGAGCGAGCTTGCTAGGCTCGCAGCGAGGCGATAGCCTGCAAGCTCACGATTCGTAGGAAGCGACCACGGAACCGCTAGCGGCGATGAGCGATAGCACGGGTCACCACAAGCACACCAACCGGCTGGTTAACGAGACGAGCCCCTACCTGCTACAGCACGCCCACAACCCGGTGGACTGGTACGCCTGGGGCGAGGAGGCGCTGGAGCGCGCGAGGCACGAGGACAAGCTGATCCTGCTCAGCATCGGTTACTCCGCCTGCCACTGGTGCCACGTGATGGAGCGCGAATCGTTCGCGGACGAGGGCATCGCCGCTCTGATGAACGAGAACTTCGTGAACATCAAGGTGGACCGTGAGGAGCGGCCGGATCTGGACGAGATCTACATGGCGGCGACCGTGGCGCTGAACCGCGGTCAGGGCGGCTGGCCGATGACCGTCTTCCTTAGCCCCGACCTGGAGCCGGTCTTCGCCGGCACCTACTTCCCGCCCAGCGACCAGTACGGGCGGCCCGGTTTCAGGACCGTGCTCAGGGAGATCGCTCGCACCTGGCACGAGGACCGCGAGACCTTGCGCCAGCGGGCGCGTGAGTTCGCCGAGCAGCTGCGGCAACGCCGGAGCCTGGGGCCGCCGCTGGCCGTCGGCGAGGCGGAGCTGCGCCTGGCGCTCGAAGCTTACAAGCGAGATTTCGACCCGGAGTACGGCGGCTTCGGTTCCGCGCCGAAGTTCCCACCCTCCGTCGGGCTGCAGCTTCTGCTCCGCTTGCAGCGACGCTTCGGTGACCTGCAGGCGCTCGCGATGACACGTAAGACCCTGGACGCGATGGCCCGGGGCGGCATGTACGACCACATCGGTGGCGGCTTCGCCCGCTACTCGACCGATCGCCGCTGGCTGGTTCCCCACTTCGAGAAGATGCTCTACGACAACGCGCTGCTGGTGAAGGCGTATCTCGAAGCGTACCAGGTCACAGGCGATCCGTTCTACCGGCGCATTGCGGTCGAGACGCTCGACTACGTGCTTCGGGAGATGACCGGGCCGGAGGGCGGCTTCTACTCCTCCAGCGACGCCGACTCCGAGGGCGAGGAGGGGAGGTTCTTCGTCTGGACGCCGGAGCAGATCGCTCGGGTGCTGGGCGAGGAGGAGGCACGCCGCTTCAACGCTTACTACGACATCACGGTGAGCGGCAACTGGGAAGGAAAGAGCATCCCCAACACGCCCCGCCCGCTGGCTTTCGTCGCCGAGCAACTGGATATCACGCCGGAGGAACTCGAGCGCAGGCTGGAGGCCGCACGCCGCAAGCTCTACGCGGCTCGACAGAAGCGCGTGAAGCCCGGACTCGACGACAAAGTCATCACGGCCTGGAACGGCCTCATGATCGGCGCGCTCGCTGAGGGCCACCGGGTGCTGGGCAACGCTCGCTACCTGGAGGCCGCCGAGTGTGCCGCCGATTTCGTGCTGCGCACACTCTCCCGGGAGGACGGTGGTCTGCTGCGCACCTATCGCGCAGGGAAGGCACACCTCAACGCCTATCTCGAGGACTACGCGTACCTGAGCGACGGGCTCATCGATCTCTACGAGGCGAGCGGCAAGCTCCGCTGGCTGCGCGAGGCGGAGCGTTTGCTGGAGCGCACGTTGGCGGACTTCATCGATGAGGAGACCGGCGCGTTCTTCAACACCGCGCGCGACCACGAGAGCCTGTTTATACGCTGCCAGGACGGCACCGATGGACCCACACCGTCCCCGAACGCGGTGACCGCGTCGGCGCTGGCACGCATCGCTCATCACCTCGATCGGCCGGACCTGCGCCACGCGGCGGCGCACGCCATCAAGGCCCACGGCCCGACGATCGCCCGCTACCCGCGCAGCTTCGCCAAGAGCCTCTGCGTGGTGGACTTCCTGCTCGAGACTCCGGTGGAGCTCGCCTTCGTGGGCAGGCCCGGCTGCGACGATCTGGATGCGCTGCAGCGCGAGGTCGCGAGGCACTACCTGCCGAACCGCATCCAGGCCGTCCTCGACCCCGAGGCGCCTGCCGGTGCGGACGAGCTGCCGCTACTCGAGGGCAAGGGCCGGGTCGACGGCAACGCCGCCCTCTACATCTGCCGCGAGTTCGCCTGCCAGGCGCCGCTGACGGAGCCGGCCGCCGTGGCGGATCGGCTCGCAGCGCTGGCCGCCGGCCCGCCGCCCCTGGCGGCAACGACCATCGCGATCCGGCTAGGCGGCCGCGCCGACGCGGAGGGCACGCGCCGCTACGCCTCCCGTTTCGAGGGCCAGGGCTACACTGACCTGGGATCGACCCGGCTCACGGTCAGTCGCCTGGGGTTCGGTGGCTATCGTACACACGACGGGTCGTCGGAGCACCGTGCGGCGCTGCGGAAGGCGCTGTGCTCCGGAGTCAACCTGATCGACACCTCGACCAACTACTTCGACGGTGCCAGCGAGCGTCTGATCGGCGGCGTTCTCCGCGAGCTGATCGATGCCGGGGAACTGAGCCGCGATGAGCTGGTCGTCGTCTCCAAGATCGGATACGTGCAGGGTGCGACATACGAGCTGGCGCGTGAGCGTGAGTCGCGCGGTGCTGGCTTCCCGGAGCTGGTGAAATATGAAGAAGGACTCTGGCACTGCATCCATCCCGAGTTCCTCGAGGATCAGCTACAGAGATCACTGGATCGGCTCGAGCTCGAGACACTCGACTTCTGCCTGCTTCATAACCCAGAGTACTTCCTGTCCGATGCCGCGCGCCGGGGCGTGCCGCTGCAGAAGGCCCGGGATGAGTTCTATCGACGCTTGCAGGCCGCGTTCGCCTATCTGGGAAGCCAGGTGACGGAAGGACGGCTGGCGGGTTACGGTGTCTCCTCCAACACGCTGGTCTCACCGGCCCATGCCAGTAACGCGACATCGCTCGCCCGCATGCTCGCCGCCGCGCATGAGGCGGCCGGGGCGGATCATCACTTCCAGGTCATTCAGCTTCCGCTCAACCTACTGGAGAGCGGCGCCGTGTTCGAGCGTAAGGACGGGCCCGACGGCAACCAGACGGTCCTCGAGGCGGCGCAGAGCGCCGGTATCGCCGTGCTGGTCAATCGGCCGCTAAACGCCTTCGCTGGCGGCGCGCTCGTACGGCTCGCCGATGCACCCGTCCAGGACACGGACATCGACTTCGATGAGCAGCTCGCGCGCGTGGCCGATCTAGAGCTGAGCTTCCGTACTGAGATCGCGCCGCAGCTCCAGCCGGCTCCCGACGCGCTCGATCCCGGTGAGTATTTTCGCCTCGCCGAGCGATTGAAGGAGCTCCAGCCCTCGCTGGTCGGACTGGCACATTGGTCTCAGGTGGAAGCTCAGATCCTCTATACCGTGCGCACGATCGTCATGGTGCTCGATCAGCAGTTAGAAGGTGGACTTGCGGCCCGCTGGATTGATTGGCGTGACAGCTACCTGCCCGAGTTGGAGGACTTGCTGCGTGAGCTGCGCCGGCAAGCCGCCGAGAAGTCGGAGGCTCTCAACGCTATACTGAGGGCGGCGATCGATCCGCTGCTGCCGCGGCACCGCCGGTCCGAGAGTCTATCGCGCAAAGCGCTGTGGGCAGTGGCTAGCACGCCCGGCGTCACCTGTCTGCTCAACGGCATGCGCAGCATCACGTACGTTGGTGACTCGTCAGGCGTTCTAGGTTGGCCGAAGCTGGAAGCTACAGAGGCGGTCTACCGAGCCGCGCGAGGCGCGCTGACGGGACTGGAACCGACAGCCTAGACCGCGCAACCAGCCAGAAGATCCAGACCCGAGTCCGCTACGGTCAAGAGGACCTGGGAAATTCGAGACTGCGCTCCGGCGGCTGGGCATCGGCACGCCCGGCAGCTGCCGTCATCCGATCCACGGCCGCCAGCATCTCCTGTCTGATCTGCTCGACGACAGCCGTATCTCCTACCAGCGCGTGCTGGTTCAGTTTGCGGACGAGGCCGATGAAATGATCGACCTCGGATCGCAATCCGACATAGACGCGCCGATTAGGGAACAAGCGACTGCCCAGACCCCAGACACCCACGGTGATCAAGGCGATGCCGACGAGGTCGGCGGAGAACAGAACCCAGAACTGCTCCTGCAGGCTCGATGGCACCACGATGACCGCCACGCCGAGCAATGCCAGGATCTTATTGATGAGTGTGCGCATGCGATTCTCCTTCAAGGGCTCTCGCTCGTGCTGGCAGGGCCGACCCGGCGCCAAGCCGTGCGCCGGTCGCTGGGGGCGAGGTCGCCCATACGCTCGCGCTGAACGGCGGCAGGCGCAAGGGCTTCCGCAGAGCAGTGAAAAGACAGGGAGCGCCGGCGTTTACGACCGCGCCAGCGCTCCCTTTTGCCCCGGCACTTATCGAAGGACACTCACCATCTACGGGTAAAACGCCTCACCCTGGGAAGGTAGAGGCGCGCCACGATGCCGGCGTGATCCGACGGCCACAGACCGGAGCGGGTCCGGTCACGCTGCGCGTCGCCGACCACGGTGGCGACGACCGGGCCGATCGCCGGCTCGTCCAAGAAGGGGATGTTGTTGCGGGCGAAGATGAAGTCGATGCGCTGGTCGAAGACCCGCGTCGGGTCCGTCAGGTCAAAGTAGCTCTCGGCGTTCGTCAGGCCGTTGCCCTCGAAGGGGTTGATGTTCCGTGTCCAGGTGTCCACGTAGCCAGCGCCGAGCATGAACTGGTACGTCTGACGCTCGTACTCTTCGCCGCCCGCGGCCTGGCTGTTGAAGTCGCCCACGACGATGACGGGGAGCTTCTCGTCCTCCAGCAGGGCCGTCAGCTCCTGCGCCTGGCCCAGCTGTACGAGAACAAGGTCCGGAACCCACAACGCCTGGAGATGGGTGCTGACGAAGCGGTAGCTCTTCCATCCGATCCGGGCATCCAGAGCCACGTAGCCGCACGGAAACGGGATTCCGGGAACGGGATCAGGCACCTGCGCCATGAAGTTCTTCTCGAGTACCCGCGAGACTTCGACATCCCCACGGGCCAGCACGACCTCCCAGTCTTCAAGCCGCACATCATCGAAGGGAATCGGGTCGTTGCCCGTGTACATCGGCATCTCGACGTTGAAGTTCCTGACCTGCCCGGCCACACGGTAGTCCAGGCCACGGGCTTCCAGCTTCACCTGCAAGGTGTCCAGGTAGTCGAGGAAGATTGCTTCAGCCGGGATGGTACCCCCGCCGATGGCATCCCCGGGCGACTGGATGTAGATCTTCGAGACTTCCTGCAACCCGATCAGGTGCGGCCGGAAGCGCGCGACTTGGCGCGCGATCGCCTCAGCTCGCTCGGGGAAGTTGTTGGCCACCACCGTCTGGAAGGCTTGGGCCACAGCCAGCGGGATGTCCTTCGGCGCCGCTCCAAGCACGCTCTCGAGATCCGCGCCAACATAGACGTTCCAGGTCATTACGGTGACCCCCAGGCCGTCCCATACCCGCAACTCCTCCGCCGCCGGGTCCGGGACCTGGACTTCGTCCACGCCTGTGATCGAGTCATCGGTACATGCGACCGCCAGCGCCGCCAGGAGCGCGAGGCCGAGGTAGGCCCAAGCTACACGTCTCCTGGATAACAATTCCTGCGTTCTCATGCTGCACCTCCTAGGTAGGGACGTTGCCCCGGCCGGGGCATAAGTCAAACGCGGATATTGTGAGGTGAGGCAGTCAAGCAGGAGTCAAGAGCCAACTATGTGTGCGAGACCGGCACGGACAGCCGGGCCGCGTTCACCTGTCGATCCGGGTTTTCAGTCCAGCTTCGGTCCGGCCGCACGGACCTCCGGACCGGCCTCCTCCGCGTACTCCGCGAAGTTCGCGGCGAACAGGCCGGCCAGCTTCCGCGCCTGCGCGTCGTAGGCATCCGTGTCTGCCCAGGTTCGGCGCGGCTGCAGAACCTCGTCGGGAATGCCGGGGCAGCGTTCCGGCACCGCGATGCCGAACACCGGATCCGGCTGGAACGGCACGTCACGCAGAGCACCCGAGATCGCCGCGCGCACCGCGGCGCGCGAGTAGGCGATGCGGATCCGCTCGCCGACGCCGTAGGCACCGCCGGTCCACCCGGTGTTGACCAGCCAGCAGTCCACGCTGTGCTTAGCGATGAGCTCGCCCAGGAGCTTCGCGTACACCCTCGGGTGAAGTGCCACGAAGGGAGCCCCGAACAGCGCCGAGAACGTCGCTGAGGGCTCCGTGACGCCGCGCTCCGTGCCGGCGACCTTGGCCGTGTAACCGGAGAGGAAGTGGTACATGGCCTGGGCCCGGCTCAGCCTGGCGATCGGCGGCAGGACCCCGAACGCATCGGCAGTCAGCATGATGAGGTTCTTCGGGTGACCACCCATCCCATCGCGTACGATGTTGGGCAGGTGGGTGATCGGGTAGGCGGCCCGGGTGTTCTCCGTCAGCGAGGCGTCGTCGAGATCCAGGCGGCGCGTCTGCTGATCGATGGCCACGTTCTCGAGGATGGTGCCGAAACGCCGGGTCATCTCGTAGATCTCGGGCTCGGCCTCCTGCGACAGCCGGATCGCCTTCGCGTAGCAACCGCCCTCGAAGTTGAAGATCCCACGCTCGCTCCAGCCGTGCTCGTCGTCACCGATCAACGCGCGCTCGGGATCGGCCGACAGCGTCGTCTTGCCGGTACCTGACAGGCCGAAGAAGATCACGGTGTCACGCTGCGGCCCCTGGTTGGCCGAGCAATGCATGCTCAGCACGCCGCGCTGCGGCAGCAGGTAGTTCATCACGGTGAAGATCGATTTCTTGATCTCGCCGGCGTAGCTGGTGCCGCCGATGATCACCAGGCGCTTGGCGAAGTTGAGAACGATGAACGCCTCGCTGTGGGTGAAGTCCTGCTCGGGTATCGCCTGGAAGTTGGGGCAGTGGATGACCGTGAACCCGGGCTCGAAGCGCGCCAGCACTTCCCGGTCGAGCTCGCGAATGAACAGGTTGCGGACGAACAGGTTGTGCCAGGCGCTCTCCGTGATGACGCGCACCGGCAGACGGTACTCCGGGTCGGCACCGGCATAGCAGTCCTGCACGAAGATGTCACGACCCTGCAGGTAGGCTTGGAGGCGGATCAGCAATCTGTCGAAGTGCTCCACCTCGATCGGCCGGTTCTGTTCGCCCCACCAGATCTTGTCTTCGCTCGACGGCTCCCGAACCATGAACTTGTCTTCGGCAGAGCGGCCGGTGTACTGGCCGGTCCGCACGACAAGCGGGCCGAGGTGAGCGATCCAGCCCTCACGCCGGCGGATCGCCTGCTCGTAGAGGGCCGGGGTCGACAGGTTGTGATGGACCGCACCGAGGTTCCTGAGTCCAAGGTAAGAGAGATCAGGCATATCGTACCCTCCCGAGATTCGGGCCGGTCAGTCTCCCAGTGTCGCTACCAGGATCGCCTTGATGGTGTGCAGCCGGTTCTCCGCCTGGTCGAAGACGATGGAGTGCTCGGACTCGAACACGTCTTCGGTCATCTCCATGCCGTCCAGGCCGTACTTCTGGTAGATCTCCTCCCCGACCTTGGTCGCACGGTTGTGGAAGGCGGGTAGACAGTGCAAGCACTTGACGGAGGGGTTACCCGTCAGCCCCAACACCCGCTGGTTGATCTGGTAGGGCTTCAGCAGCTCGATCCGCTCCGCCCATCTCGCTTCCGACTCGCCCATCGAGACCCAGACATCGGTGTAGAGGAAATCCACGCCCTTCACGCCCTGCTCCAGGCTCTCGGTCGTCAGGATCCTGGCACCGCTCTCCTCAGCGGAGGCGCGACAGCGCTCCACCAGCTCGGCCGCTGGCCATAGTGAGCTGGGGCCGGCCAGGCGCACGTCCATCCCGAGCTTCGAGCCACCCACCAGCAACGAGTTCGCCACGTTGTTGCGGGTGTCGCCTAAGTAGCAGAAGGCGACCTCGCTCAGGTCCTTCTCGGTGTGCTCCTCCATGGTCATGAAGTCGGCGAGCACCTGGGTGGGGTGATACTCGTCGGTCAGACCGTTGTAGACCGGGACACCCGCGAAGGCGGCAAGCTCCTCGACGACGGCCTGGCCGAAACCGCGGTACTCGATGGCGTCGTACATGCGTCCGAGGACGCGTGCCGTGTCCCTCACCGATTCCTTGTGACCGATCTGCGAGCCGGTGGGCTCGAGGTAGGTCACGCGGGCGCCTTGATCGTAGGCCGCGACTTCGAAGGCGCAGCGTGTCCGCGTCGACGTCTTCTCGAAGATGAGCGCAATGTTCCTGCCCTGGAGCCTCGGCTCCTCGTAGCCGCCGTGCTTCTCCGCCTTCAGCGACATCGCTAGATCCAGGAGATGGTAGATCTCCTCTGCCGTGAAGTCCTCCAAGGTGAGGAAGCTGCGACCGCGCAAGTAGACAGCCATTTGACGCTCCTCTATTCCTCTGTTCCCGTGCTCTACGCATGGAGATGGTCCAGCCGGACCTGCCAACACCCCAGGGAAGAGCCGTCCAACGACCGTCGAACCGCCCCGGCGATCCCGCGCCCGGCGCCGTTCCTCGGGCTAGGCGGGGCGAAGTCTCGCCGAAGTTAAGGGAATGCCGGGAGGTCCGGAAGTCGGCGGAAAGACCTGGGGTTTCCCTGGCTTACGGCCGGGACCTGAGCAGGCATCACCACGCCAGGAAAAACCGGCCGAGATTGCGCTGCAACTGCAGTTATTCTAGTTTATTAGGCCGCCGGGGACGACCGGTAGAGGATCCCTCGCCTATCCTGCCCGTCACCCTTGTGACTTGGGCGTTTGTACGGGCTCCGCGCTCTGTTCTCGACAAGCCCCGCCTCGTGCCCCGTGCATCACAGAGCTCCCCGGCCACAGGTGACCGTGCCTGGCTGGGCACTCTGGCGACGACAAACGACGGACGGAGCATTAGCTCCCGGCATTAGCTGCTGGCATGCCCTACAGCGACTTCATCGAACTACTCGAGTATGTAGGCAAGGACCCCTCGCGCCTCATCTTTGAGGACGAGCTGACCGGCATCCACAATCGGCGCTTCTTCCTGAGCTATCTGGAGCATAAGGTCCACTGGGAGGGCGACGGTGACTTCCCCCTCTCCTTACTGATGGTCGACCTCGACCAGTTCAAACAGATCAACGACAACTACGGGCATGAGACCGGCGACCAGGCGCTGACCTGGATGGCGACGCTGCTCCGGGAGGTCGCCGGCGAGCACGGCTTGCCAGTCCGCTACGGCGGCGACGAGTTCATGCTGCTCCTGCCCAAGATCGGCCGTCGCGAGGCGACGGACATGGCGCACCGGCTACTGCAGCGGGCGCGCGATCGCCCCTTCCGCCTGCGCCAGATGGAAGCCACCGTGCCCATCAACCTGAGCATCGGGTTCGCCACGGCGCCGGAAGATGCGAGCAGCAGCAGCGGGCTGTTCCAGGCGGCGGACACGGCCTTGTTCCACGCCAAGCAGTCCGGCCGCAATCAGGTGGCGAGCGCCTCGGAGATCGACCCCCAAAAGGTCTTTCCAAAGACAGCGCTCTACCGGCTGAAGGCCACAGGCATCGCAGGACGCGACGAGGAGATGGCGCTCATCTCCGAGGCGCTGGACTGGGTCACCCGCGGAGACAGCCAGTTCCTGATCCTCGAAGCAGCGCCGGGAATGGGGAAGACGACGTTTTTAGAGGCGGTGCGTCTCAACCTCGCCGGTGACGACACCTTCTGCGTGACCAAGGTGGCCGGCGACCAGCAGGAAGCCTATCGCCCCTACTACCTGGCGAGCCGGATCCTGATCGGGCTGCTCAACCAGCGTGACGACAAAGGGGCAGAGCTTCTGGACGGGCTGACGCAGGAGCAGGCCGGCTACCTGGGACGCATCCTCCCGCAGCTCGCGGAGGCAGGCGCACCTCTAACCGATGGGGGCGACCGCACTCTGCGGCATGGACTGTTCGCAACGTTGACGCAGATCTTGCCCCCGCTGGCCGACTATCGGCCGCTGGTCCTCATCATCGACGACCTGCATTTCGCCGACGAGGCCACCCTGTTGCTCCTGCGCGTGCTGGCGCAGCGTCAGGAGCATACGGTCTTCGTCTGCGGCTCAGCGATCGAGACTCTGAGGCTGAGCGGCGAGGAGGAAGCCTCACCGCTGGAGCGCTTCTGCTCCGCCTACCAGCGCAGCTTGGGGATCCGCAACGTCAAGTTGCGACCGCTGGGTCGCGAGGGGATCGCAGAGTACCTGAAAGCCGTGTTTCCCCGTCTGAGAATGCCGGAGGGGTTCGAGCGCGATCTGGCCGAGATCACCCAGGGCAATCCGCTCTTCCTCAGCGAGGTCATCCGCAAGCTGGTGACGGACCGTAAGGTGACGCTGGCCGGCCAGGAATGGGTGATCGAGCCCCTGGAGGAAGGCTACCTGCCGCGCTCTCTTGAAGAGATCGTCATGCAAAAGATCGCCGCCCTGGACGAAGAAGGTCGGGCGCTGCTCGAGCGCGCCTCCACCCTTGGGGATGGGATATCGGTCAGCGTTCTGGCCGGCAGCTCGGAGGTAGACGAGAGCAGGATCCTGGAGTTCCTCGATCGCGCGGAGGCACTCGGCCTGGTGAGCCTCGACTTCCAGGTCAACGACGAGATCATGCGCTTTCTCAGCAAGCGTGTGCTTGAGATCACCTACGGGGCGATCGACGGTGACCGCCGGCAGGCACTGCACGAGGAGGTGGGTCAGTACCAGGAGAACCTCTACGAGAGGCGCCTGCTCCCCTCTGCTTCCCTGCTCGCCTACCACTTCAAGCGCTCGGCGAACCAGGAGAAGGCCCGCCGGTACGAGCAGATCCAGCTGGCCTCCAACGAGGCGGTCTTCGACGCCGATGAGGCGGTCGATTTGAGCGGCGAGCTACTGGCGGAGGAGCTAGAAGCAGAACGGAAGCTCGAGGCGGAGAGCATCCCCAGGGTTCCCTACGTACTGCGCACCTTCATGTCAGCGGTGCGGAACATCCAACTCTACCCGCCGGATAGCAGGCCGATCGCGGAGGCGCTGCGCGAGGTGAGGCAGGCGATCGAAGCGATCGTGGATAAGAACGAGTATCTGCACCTCTCGCATGCCCAACGCTTCCTGCTTGCGAACGGCCAGAGGCTCGATGTCTCGAGGTACGGCATGCTGGCCGGCTCGTTCCTCGAACTGCTCACTCGCTGCGAGCTGCAGGGCATCGTCTTTCGCCGCGCCCTCACGGCCGATGAGCTGCGCACGTTGTTGATGGCGCTGGGCAAGCTGCGGCCGGAGACGGTGGACCAGGGATTCTGGAGGGACTTCTCTCTCGAGCATGGGCTGCGTCACATCGAGCTGCGGCAAGTGCGCTACTCGCGTCTGCGCAGAAAGAAGGGACGGGCGGTAATTCGACCGCTCGTCGTCGAGGAGGAGCACCTGGGACCGGCAGAGCTCGCCGAGATCCCGAAGATCCTGCGTACTCTGCAAGGCGCGGCCCAGAATGCCAGGCTGTATCCTCTGGACAGCAAGCCGGTGTCACGCTCGCTGGAGCAGCTGCACACCGCGTTGCAGGGCGTCTTGAAAACGCACGAGTCGCTGACCCTGGCCGCGACTGACAAGTCACTGCTGGTAAACGGCACGAAGCTCGACGCGACAGGGTTCGCGCCGCTGGTCACCAGTGTGGTCGACTTCATGGATTCCGTGGGACTGGCCAGCATCACCTTCACCAGGAACATCCCGCTGGCGGAGCTGTTCAGCTTCGTCGACGCGCTGCGCGAGCCTCCCGCCTCGGGCACGGAGGCGGACTTCTGGGACAGCCTGGCCCGGCAGCGGGGCCTCCAGCACCTCGGCTTCAACCAGCGGCAGTATGCGCTGGGAGTGGTGGAGAGTCTATTGAGTTCGATGGAGCTGGAGATCGAGGAGGAAGCGGACGAGGACGCCACGGCCGAGCTCGCCGAGCAGATGTTGGAGGCGCCCGAAGAGGCGCTGCGCGACGCGCTGCCGAGGTTCGGCAAAGAACTCCTGATCAAGGGTGAGCACAAGCTGGTCACGCGCGTCCTGCGACGCCTGTTCGAGGGCCTCCATGAACAACACCCTGACGACCGGGAGATGACAATCCTGGCGTGCCGCGCGCTGTACGACGGCTTGATTCTGGGGTTGCAGCACAAGTTCAGCGAACTGGCTGTGGATCCCTTGCTGACGGCGTTCGCGACCGAGATGGATGCGAGAGTACTGCAGGAACTCTCCACACTGCTGCACGACATGGCCAGCTCGGCGGTACAGTTCGCCGACTACGGGCTGGCCAGCCGAGTTCTCTTGGAGCTGAGGGCCCGCCAGGCCGAATTCGAACGTGCGGGCGGTACCGGCGAGAGCCTCGCCAAGATCCTCGACCACAAGCTCGACCCCACCGCACAAGAGCTTCTGAAGGACGACCTCAGATCAGGCCAGCACGACCGCCAGGGCAGAGCCGCCCAGGTCACCGGTGGCCTGGGCCGGTCGGGGATCCCTCTGCTCGTCGACGTCATCAAGGACGAAAAGAACTTCAGGGTCCGACTGCTGGCCGCCCGGTTGCTCTCCGAACTGGGCGCGGGCGCCGGCCCGCAGCTCAAGCGGGCGCTGGCGACGGAGGTCACCGTCGAGCAACGCTTCCGCATCCTGGAGGTCATTGATACGGTCACACGGAACGTGCGGGACGAACTGGCCCACAGTCTCGGAGACGCCAGCCCGAAGCTCCGCCGCGCCGCCTTCCGCTTGTTCGAGCGGCTGCGTGACGACTCTCTGATCGACATCATCCTGCCCCTGGTCAGCGACGAGGAACCGACTGTGTCCAAGGGGGCGATCCGCAGCCTGGCGCACTTACGGTCTGCTGCCGCGGTGGATGCCGTCGTCGCGATCCTGGAGGAGACCGAGGAACCGAAAGTCGCCATCGCTTGCTGCCAGGCGCTGGGCGAGCTGGGACAGGCTTCGGCCATCGACGCGCTTGCCACAGTGCTCAAGCAAAGACGAGGTCTCTTGCTCCGCCGACGCTGGGACGAGCAGGTCCGGGCCACAGCGGCCCTGGCTCTGAAGCAGATCGCGGATCCCGAGGCCGCACAGATCCTCTCTCGTTACGCGAAGGACCGTCAGACGCGGGTCCGGCAGATCGCCGAGTCATCTGGCCGGTAGGAGGCAACCTGAACTCATAGGTTCGCGGAAAGTGTGAAAGGAGGGACGAACATGCCGAAGCTGGATCGCTGCTCGAGACTGGCGCTTGCACTGCTAGTCGCGCTGGTGGCGCAGGTGAGTGTGGCCACCCAGTCCGGGGTGGCTCAGGAGAAAGGCGCAAAGGAGGGCAACGCTGCCACAGAGCCGACCGAGACGACACCTGAGGTACTCGCGGTGCAGGACGTCGCGCTCGCCCGTCAGCTCGCGGTGTACGGGCACCGCACGCAGACGGCCGAGCCGTTCCTGGCGGCGGCTCGCATCCTCGTGCAGACGCCGTACCGGGAACCGGCACTGGAGCGCCAGCAGAAGGCTGATGAGGGCGCCGAGGCCGGCGACCCGTCGCTCGAGAAGTCGACGCCGCCCAGCCTCACGGTGGCCGGACTCCTCTCGGCAGCGCGGCAGCTGGCCGGGGACGACGAGAACGTTCTGGCGATGATCGCCGAGCTGGAAGGGTCGATGGAGAAGGGCCGCGCCGGAGGTCCGGCAGTGCACCCCGACCGGGTGCTCGCACACACCACGGACATCTACGAGATCACCTTCAGTGGCGGCGAGTCCGCGATCATCGAGGTGGTGGGTGACGGCGATACTGATCTCGACTGCTTCGTCTACGACGAGAACAGCAACCTCATCGACTCCGACACCGACTACACGGACCACTGCATCCTGATCTGGACGCCGCGCTGGACGGGCCCGTTCCAGCTGCAGATCAAAAACCTGGGCAGCGTCTGGAACGCTTACGTCCTGACCACGAACTGAACCCCTGCCACGTCTGGCTTTGGGCTGGGGAGCCGAGCTCGGCTCCCCAGCCCACGCCAGCTTCCGTTGAAGTCGTCCCCGGGAGCGGCTGGTCCTCAGCGCTTGAGCAGGGCCAGCAGGCGATCGATCAGGACTACTGGAAACGTCTCGCCGAACTCGAGGGCGTCCCTGTATCGCTCAAGGGCATCGGCGACTTCGGCGAAGTTGCGCGGCAGGCGTGTCGACCGGTCTCCACCGGCGGCCGCCTCCACCGAGGTTCGCTGCAGCAGATCGTCCAGATCGCCGGTCTCGCGACCGTGGATCATCGCCAGCGCTGCTCCGGCCAGAAGCAGGTGGGGCAACGCGGAACCGTCCGGCAGCCGAAACTCGACAGTCGGCGGCGTGACCACGCGGCCCTGGGCGTCAGTGGCCACCACGGGGAGCCGAACCAGCGCGTTGCGGTCGTACTTCCCCCACACGATGCTGCTGGGGGCTTCCTTGGCCTGAACGATCCTGGCGAACGAATCCTCGACCCGATTGCCGAAGGCCATCAACGCGGCGCCCATCTGCACCAGGCCGGCGATCAGCCAGCGCGCCGGCTCGGACAGACTGCCGTCCTCGCGCTCGATCTCCAAGGGGCGGCCATCCCGCACAGGGGCGAAGTGGAAATGCAGGCCGTTACCCGGATGCCCCTCGAGCATCATCGGGCCCATCGTGCAACGCATCCCACTGCGTTGCGCCAGATTGCGCAGCACCCACTGGGTGAGCAGGATCCCGTCAGCCGCCTCGGGCAAGGGGCTGAGCGCCAGCTCGATCTCGTGTTGCTCCCAGATGACACCCTCGGTCTCCTTCGCCTCGATGTAGCCGACCTCGCTGTGTCCGTACTTGACGGCCACCCCGACATCGGCCAGAAGAGCGAGCGCCTCACGCCGGAGCGCCTCGCCGAAGACGAACGGCGAGCTGGCATGGTAGCCCCGGTCGTCGGCACCGTAGATGTCCGTCTCGTCCCAGCGCTTACCCAGGAAGTACTCGACCTCCCCCAGCGCCCACAGCTCGACCCCCGTCTCCTCCCGGACCCGCTCACTGGCACGCCTGAGGATCGTGTCCGGCGACTGCGGCAACGGCTCGCCATCGCGACCGGCGTGTCCGCACCTCAACACCAGCGTCGGCTGCGCAGCGAACGGATCCAGAAAGGCCGTCTGCACCCGCGGCTGTAAGACGATATCCGAGGCCGTCGCGGGGATTCCCATACCGGCGAACACACTCGAGCCGTCGGCCCGCTCGCCGGCCTGCACGATGTCCCGGAAATGGTCGATGCTCTGAGGCACGAAGTCGAGCGTCTTGAGCCAGCCGTCGCCGCCCACGTGCATGAGGCTCACCAGCCGGATGCCCTGCTCGCTCACCACGTCCACCAGATCGTCGAGCGTCCATTCGGAGCGTGGCTTGGCCAGCTCGCTCTCGAGCCCGGCGCCGGCGAGTGGCGAAGCCCCTTGCCGTTCCCCTTTGGTCATCTCCATACCTTCCCCAAGTACTCCTGTACCTCCGGGACACCGCCCTGGAAGATCAGGTATCCGTCGTGCGGTTCCCGGTCAGTGATCTCACCAGCGATGGAAGTAGTCATGGACTCGCGAACCGCCTCGGGGTTGTCAGGGTGCACACCCATGGCCCAGCCGAGTTTGATGTAGGCCACCTCGGGCAACATGTTGGCCAACGGGATCACGCCGAGCCCGAGGATCTCCCGTCCGGTCTCGTACACGTTCATCTGAACGAAGCCCCAGAGAGTCTGCAGCGTCATATACATCTGCACCCCGGCATCGCGGGCCCGCTTCAGTGCCGGGTAGATCTTGCGGTTCACGTGGCCGAGCCCTGTGCCGGCAATGACGATCCCCTTGTACCCGCAATCGACTAGCGCATCGATCACGTCGGGGCGCATGCCGGGGTAGTAGAAAATCAGGATGACCCGCTCCTCGAAAGCCGGCTGGATCGTTACCTCCCGGTCGTCACGCCGCGGCAAGTAGTCGTCCTTGAGCGGTGTGATCTTCCCCTTCTGCACCATAGCGATGGGGACGTCACCGAGGGTGCGGAAGGCGCTCCGGTAGGAGCTGTGCATCTTGCGGACGCGCGTGCCGCGGTGTAGCAAGTTGTACTGGTCCGAGGTGGGCCCGAACATGCACACCATCACCTCGGCGATGGGTCCGTGCGCCGCGGTCCAGGTGGCGTTGATCAGGTTCCGGGCCGCATCGGAGGAAGGCCGGTCCGAGGAGCGCTGGCTCCCCACCATGACGATCGGGATCGGCGGCCGCTGCACCATGAAGCTGAGCGCTGAGGCCGTATGATGCATGGTGTCGGTCCCGTGGCCGATGACGATCCCCGCACAGCCTTGGGCGATCGCTTCGCCCACCTTCTCCGCCAGGATGAGATAGTGTTCCGGCCCCATGTTCTCCGAGAAGACAGCGAACAGCTTCTCGGTCTCCAAGTTGCAGATATCGGCCAGCTCCGGCACCGAGCCATAGAGTTCGCCCGGGCTGAAGGCCGGGATCACCGCGCCGGTCCGATAGTCGAGCCGCGACGCGATGGTGCCGCCGGTGCCGAACAGCTTCACGCGGGGAAGCTCGGGATCAACGGGGAACTCCTTCTCCGGGATCTTGTAGTGCGCTTCGCGGTAGCCCGTCTTCTCCAGCGACTGGATGGTGTCGTAGCGCAACCCGATGTTGTAGCCGCTGTCTAGCTTCAGGACGATGTGGTTCTCGTCGCTAGTCTCCGAGCGCGGCAGGACCAGCCCTGCGAACTCGCCCCGCGTCGTGCGGGCTCTCACCTCGCACCAGACGGTGATGCCGAATCGCTTCATCGGCTCCACGCACGGTCCCCGATAGCCCTTATAGTGGTCGTTCTCGCTCATGTCCCGACCTCCGAAAGGCCCGCCTGGAAAGTGGCTGCGACCCGCTCCATCACAAGCGCCGGGTCGAGCCGGCCTAGGAAGCGCGGCATCACCACGCCCATAGCCCACCTCATGACCACATCACGCGGCCTGCCCGCCAAAGCGGTAGCTCCTGCCAGCACTTCCTGCACACTGCGCTCCAGCTCCTCGAGATCGTGCGGTCTGCTCCGGTAGGCAGCCAGCACCTCTTCGACCGGAGCATTCCGTCGCTCGACGAGCGCATCGAAGATGCGTGCCATGGCCTCCGGACGGATCTCTCCTGCCTCGGTGGCCCGAACCAAGGGCACCACGCGGGTAGGCTCGGGGAGAGAAGCGAGTCTGCCGCCCCGCTGGTGATAGGGGATCCGCTGCTCCAGGCATGTGGCCAGCCGGCGGGCGACGGTGCCGGCCGCGGGCGCGACGGCGTCGAACAGCTTCGCCCAGGGCGCGGCAGCCAGGCGCCAAGCGGCGACGGAGTCCAAACCCAGTGCCTCGTAGCGCGACTGGCGTGACCACGGCGGTTCCGGCAGTCGCTCCCGGATCTCGACCACCATAGCGTCGGGGACCGGGAGTGGAGGCGTGTCGGTGTCAGGGTACATACGGTCGGGCCCTGGCAGGATACGCTCGAACCCGTTGGTCCCGTCGCCGAACGCCTGACGCGTCTCTGCCGGGACGCCGACTAAAGCTTGCTGGGCGCGCACGAACAGCTCGCGAATTGCCGTGTCCGTGTCCTCTTCCGGGGCCCAAACGACGACGATTGCGTCGCCACTCTCCGCCCCGAGCGCCTGGCGCAGCAAGCGCCACTGCCGCGCGTCGAGGCCGTGGTCACGGATGTCGGAGTGGATCATGAACGGCCGGTGCACGGGACAGGCGATCACTCGCACTCGGTCGGCGAACTCCCGGGCGAAGGTGACGCCCGGCTGGGTGCGGTGGTTGAGCAGCCCGCCGAACCCGGGCAGACGCACGGCGAAAACCTGCTCGCCACGATCGAGGCCGGCATTGATGGGCGCATAGTCGCAGGAACCCATCACCGCATGGGCATCCACCACGTTGGGCGAGTTCTCCCAGGCGAGCGATTTCTCCGGGCAGGCCAACATCTCAGCCGTCACCCCCCGACGTCGCAGCTCGGCGCGGACGCGGAGCAGGTTCAGCTGCCGGAACGCCTCGATGTGGACCAGCTGCGGTAGGCCCCGGTGATTGTCCACGCCTTTGAGCTCGATCCGCCGGCCGCCCGCCACCGATACGTTCACGTCCTGCCGCGCCGCCCCCGGGCCACGTCGCACTTTGCCCGTCGCCTGCACTACCCGGGAAAGGAGTCGGCCGGCGGCCTGAACCTCCGCCGGGGTAAGCAGCTCCGGCTCGGTGACGGTCTCGGTGAGCGGCGTGCCCAGCCGGTCGGTGCGGAAGGTAATGCGATGGCCGATGTCCGACACCTCGCGGCACGCATCCTCCTCCAGCGAGAGCTGGCGGATGCGCAGCTCCCGGTCGACTCCCAGCTCCGGAACCCGGAATGGGATCACCCCACTCAAGCCCACCATCGCCGTCCTCTGGAACCCAGTCGGGATCGAGCCGTCCAAGTATTGCTTGCGCATCACGTGCAGCTCGGACACAAGATCGAGGTTGAGAAGCAGTGCGATCTCCAACGCAATCCGCACCGCCTCCTCATCGATCTCGAAGGGCGGCGTGTCATCCATCTCGTAGGTGCAGACCGAGCCGCGCTCCAGCAGATAGACGATCTCCTTCTTGGTCTTGAACTCCATCAAGGCGGTCCCGTCGTACTCGCCCATCTCGCTCAGTGTGGGTCGCATGTGTCGGAGGACCTCGCCGTCGTGTTTTCTCACGCGCCGTCCGGCGGGGCAGCGGCAGAACAGCTTGGAGCGAGTGAGGAGTTGCTGGTGAACCTCGAGCCCTGACATGAACCCGAGGGTCCGGTAGTCAGCGGCGGAAAGCTCCTCGTAGTCGGCGTCGGGGAAGTCGAGGGCGGGCTCGGTCCGCGGGTTGAAGTCTCCGGGCGGGCGTACCCCAGTTTGCTTTGTATCGTGATTCATATCAAGTAGGCCTGATGCCGAGAACCCGATGGCGCAGCGCACTCCGCCATCCGGAAGCGCGGACTGAAGATCTTCGCTGTGTCGCCTGCCCGCAACCTCCGTCCCCACCCCATGAGGTCAGGCCTGATACCGGTTCGCCGCGCGGTCCTCCACCGCGCGATCACGCCTGCGAACGGCTCGACCCGTTGCATTCGTCGCCAATCCTCGCTCTACTTGACCGACGGGGCGCGCAAGCTGTTAGCTTGTCCAGCCCCGAAACACCGAGGTCGCGAGGATGGACAGAGTAAGGATCTTGAAGCAGCAGCGGGTGTTTAATGACGTCTTCGCCATCGACGAGGCGGTCCTCGAGCACCGCAAGCACGACGGCAGCTGGAGTGGACCGACACGGCAGCTCTGTTTCGAGCGCGGCGACTCGGTGGCCGTCTTACTTGTGAAGCGCGAGACCGGTGCGCTGGTGCTGGTGAACCAGTTCCGTTATCCAACCCACGAGAAGGGGCCGGGCTGGATCACGGAGATCGTGGCCGGCGGGCTGCGCGAAGGCGAGTCGCCGGAAGCCGCGATCACCCGCGAGGTCCGCGAGGAGACCGGGTATGAGGTCGAGAACCTCAGGCCCATCACCACATTCTATGTATCCCCGGGCGGCACATCGGAGCGGGTGCTACTCTTCTACGGCGAGGTCAGCGAGGCTACGCGGGTCGCGGCAGGTGAGGGCCTGGGCGTAGGGGACGAGGATATCCGGGTGATCGAGACGACGCCGGCCGAGTTATGGGACGACACGCTCGCCGGCAGACAGCAGGACGCCAAAACCATCATCGCCCTGCTGTGGTGGCGCCTGAACTACATGAACCAAGGCAGATGAGGAAATGATGATCGAGGTGAACGTAATTCGTTCCAACGACCACTTCGAGTTCGACGTCAGGGTGGAGGAGAACGGCAGCGAGACGCAGCACCGGGTCACGATGACGAGATCCGACTACCGGAAGCTGACGGGCGGCAGGGTGACTCCTGCACAATGCATAGAGGCGGCGTTCAAGTTTCTCCTCGACCGGGAGCCGAAGGAGTCGATCCTCTCCCGCTTCGATGTGACGGTCATCTCACGGTACTTCCCCAACTTCCGGGAGGAGCTACCGAAGTACATCCAGTCGTAGAACACCTCGGCTGCGTCGGGGATCGAGACGTAGCTGCTTTCAAGTTGCTCATGGACGCGGCAAATTAGTCGCGGCGTCGCCCCGTCGATACACCCGGGGATGGCCAACGGGACTGCCTGCTACCCAGTGAGCGTCATGCCCGATCGTCGGACCCGCTCGGTACAACCACTGGAGGCAACGATCCGGCGCGCCGGACCTGTTCGGTGCCGCGCCGTGGCCGCACGGCTCAGGCGCAGCCGACTCGCGCCGCTGCTGCTCCTGGCCCTGGCGCCCGCTGCCCCACTATCCGGACAGGAGACCGGCACAGTACCAGAGCAGAAACGCAGCGGCATCCTCTTCATCCCCGTGCTCTACTACACGCCGGAGACGAAGACGGCCTTTGGCGTGGCCGCGCAGTACTACTACCGTGAGCGGGGGAGTGAGATGAGCGGCCGGCCCTCCACGATCGTGCCGGCCGTGATCTACACCCAGAAGAACCAGATCATGGCCGACATCTCCGGCCAGCTCTACTGGAAGCGCGAGACCTACCGCCTGGACGGCGAGCTGGGCTACAGCAAGTACCCCGACAAGTTCTACGGTATCGGCAATGACACGCCTGAAGACGCCGAGGAGGATCTCACACCCCGCTATATCAACCTGCGCGTGAACGTGCAGAGGCGCGTCTACTCGGAGCTGAACCTCGGCCTGGGTTATGAGTTCCAGCACAGCAAACTGCTGGAAGTCGAGGAAGGGGGTCTGCTCGACGCGGGGAGCGTCAGCGGCAGCGACGGCGGGACGGTGTCCGGCGCGGGCATCTTCGCCAGCTGGGATACCCGGGATAACATCTTCTACCCGTCGTCGGGTAGCTATCACCAGCTCAGCGCGAGCGTGTTCGGCAGCGCTCTGGGAAGCGACTTCAGCTTCAATCGCTACCAGCTGGAGTTGCGGCAATACTTGGGGATGCTCTCGCACGTACTGGCCCTGCAAGGCCAGGTCACGATCGCCACCGGCACTCCTCCCTTGCAGCAGCTCGCCTTGTTCGGCGGCGGCGACCTGATGCGCGGATACTACGAGGGGCGCTATCGTGAGCGGAGCATGATCGCCTTCCAGGCCGAGTACCGGGTCGTGCCGATCTGGTGGAGGTTGGGCCTGGCCGCGTTCGCCGGCCTGGGCGACGTCGCGCACGATGTGGGCGATTTCCGGCTGAGCGACTTCAACTACTCGCTGGGCGGCGGGATCCGCTATCTGCTGAGCCGTGAGGAGGGCATCACCGTGAGACTGGACTTCGGACTCGGCGAAGGATCGTCCGGTGTCTATATTACCCTGGGCGAAGCGTTCTAGCCTGTCGAGTGCGTCCGTATCAGCCCCAGACCGACCATGTTCTGACCTCAAGGACGAGATGAACATCATGAGAACCTCAACCTACAAGTCGATCGCCCTGTTCTCGACAGTTGCTGCCTTGCTGCCGCTCGCCAGCTGGACAGCTCAATGGGAATCACCGCTGTCCTACACAGCTGCGCAGCAAGAGAGCTCCGTCTCCGCCGCCGATTCCCTGGATGACGGCCCGCACGTCTACTGGCAGACCGACTCCCGAGCCATCGTCTTCTACCTCTGCGACGAGCAGCTCGTCCAGCGTGTCTTCGAGGACGTTGACACCGTGCGCTTCAACGGGTTCTGCGGGGACTCCGCGGTCGAGTACGTCATCCCCGCCCAAGCGCCAACGATCGAACCCCAGCTCTATGACGGCGTTCCGAAGATCTTCACGGTCAGTGACGTCCACGGCGAGTACCAGGCTCTGGTCGAGCTACTCGAGAACGCCGGTGTCGTCGACGCGGGCCTGCACTGGAGTTGGGGCGAGGGCCACCTGGTGATCGACGGCGACATCTTCGATCGCGGCGACAAGGTCACGGAGTGTCTCTGGCTGATCTACCGTCTGGAACAGGAGGCCAGGCGGGAAGGAGGTCAGGTTCACGTCCTGCTCGGCAACCACGAGATCATGGTCATGCAGGACGACCTCCGCTACGTGAACGAGAAGTACACGAACGGCATCGTGCGAAGAAGCGGGATCGACTACGACGATCTCTTCGGTCCTGACATGGAACTGGGCCGGTGGCTTCGCAGCAAGCACATCGTCATCAAGCTGAACGAGATCCTGTTCGTGCACGCAGGGATCTCGCCCGACCAGGTCGCGCGTGGACTGAGCTTGGAAGACGTCAACGAGACCGCACAAGCCAGCATCGATCTGCGCTCGTACGCGCTCGCGTTCAGCGACACGGCGGAGTTCATCTTCGGGCGCACAGGTCCCACCTGGTATCGCGGCTACCACTACGGGCAAGAAGGGCGGTATCCAAAGGCGAGCCTGCAGACGGTCGAGGCGGCCCTGTCCTATTACGGCGCGACGGCGGTCGTGGTCGGGCACACCGAGATCCCCGAGGTCACGGCCCTCTACGAAGGCAAGGTCTTCGCGGTCGACGTCCCGCTGCTCGAGCTCGGGTCGCTGCAGGGACTGCTCTGGCAGGGCGGCCGCTTCTATCGGGTGACCGGTGCCGGCACGCTCGAGCCGCTGGAGTGAGCGCGCATCGCGTCAGCCGCCGCCCAGCTCGCCGTAGACGTCGCCGTTGAGAGCTGCCTTGCCGTCTTCGTACGGCGCCGCGACCCTGCGGTAGAACTCCAGCTTCGCCGTCTCCAGCACCTTCACGACGTCGGCGAGCGCGGTGTAGCCGAGGCCGCGCTTCCCGAGCCAGCCGGCGAGGATTCGTGTGACGATGTAGTTGAGGTCGCCGTCGGGCGTCTCATCTGTGATCGCCTCCGCCAGCCCGGCAAGCTGAGCGTCGTAGAGCGCTCTCTGCTCCTGGGTGATGTAGGGCATCCCGATCCTCCTCGGGCACAGTTAGTACTCGGGGAAGATTGGAGCGGCTTCCAGTGCTTGCAATTCCCCTAGTGTGTCACCGAGGCTCGGAGGTTCACTGAAAAACATCTTCTCTGTTCTCATCTGCTCGCAGTCTCCCCTGAGAGCCTCCTCCAGTTCCGCCTTCGGCACAAGCCTTATCGTCCCTGATCGCGCCCGGCTCTTAGATCACTGGTCACGGCTCGGTCGCGTGCGTGTCGCCGCTCTGGCTCTGCCACCACTGCCACCAGCGGTCGGCATCGTACCCGAAGTCTGCCCCAGTGATGGCCTTCAGAGCCTGGAGTAGCACTCTTCGGGTGCCTGCTTCCCAGTTTCTTAGAGCATCGATGAGATCGGGGACAGCTTCCCTTGCCTCCGGCCCGATGTGAGCTAGCTCTTCAGCAGCCGTGGAACGTACCCTGCCATCAGGGTCGTTTCTCAGAGCCTCAATGAGATAGGGAACAACTTCGCGTGCCTCCAGCCCGGTGTGAGCTAGCTGTTCAGCAGCCGCGGAGCGTACGCTACCATCAGGGTCGTTTCTCAGAGCCTCGATAAGATGCGGCACAGCATCTCTTGGCTCGACCAGGACGTGACCTAGCTGTTTAGCAGCTGTGATGCGTACTAACGAATCAGCGTCGTTTCTGAGAGCATTCACGAGATCAAGGGTAGCTTGACTTGCCTCTGGTCCAAGACCACCCAACCCGATAGCAGCTGCCGTGCGGACAGTCGCATCTGGGCTGTTCACCAAGGTCCAGCTTAGAACGGGGATAGCGTCGTCCCTTGGGGGTATACCCTGGGGCCAAGGGAGCGAAAACAGCCCAGGCACAAACCCCAGACTTCGCATCGGTAGGTCCTCGAGGGCTCCTGAACGGACCTGTGCGACGAACGCTTCGGCACCCCACAGCTCAATCAGCAGATCCACCAACGGCCGATAGAACGCACGGCGGAAAGGCGCTTGCCTCTTGTCGCGTGCGTCACAGTCGCGGCCCGGACAAGAAATTTGCACTGGCGGGGCGAGACTATGGCGAAAAGTCCGGATCACCGGTGTGCGTCCCGCTGCGCTAATGCGCACTCGACCCTCAATTTCCGCGCCCGTGTAGCGAAAGATCCCTGCCATGTAGGTTTCGCCCACTGCACGGGCAGTCACATCGAAAGTCAGCTCCGCGTCGCACGGCACGCTCTCAGATGCCACTTGGATGCCGATGTCTTCGAGGATCTTCTCGGCAGGTTTCAGGAGAGGTAGGGAGAACCTCTCCTCGATCTGTGGATAGGATTGGCGTATCTCCAAGCAGACCGTTTTCACGGTCACTTTCCCCCACTCTGGGACTTCCAGTGGAGGGGCTTCCGACGCTGGTTGCTCCGCAACACTACGTG